>TARA_R110002110_G_scaffold396535_1_pt1 | contig 10843 bp, 10 predicted proteins | sample TARA_R110002110 | Tara Oceans TARA_R110002110 (sample SAMEA4397330) | marine metagenome | biome: Polar Biome; feature: [SRF] surface water layer (ENVO:00010504); material: water (ENVO:00002006), including particulate matter (ENVO:01000060) such as... | depth 5 m
TTCGCCAAGGTCGCTTAGCCCACAGTCACGAAACATATGCGTACATGCCCACCGGACATGTATAAGCCCCGGCAGGTTGGCCGGGGCTTGCGGCATGGAAGGGGCAGGTTACGCGCGCGCCTGGTTGTGCTTGCGCGCCACCAGGGTTTTTGCGGTTTCCACGGCGACTGCGGCATCGCGGCAATAGGCGTCCGCGCCGATGGCCTTGGCAAACTCTTCGTTCAGCGGCGCGCCGCCGACCATGACGATATAGTCGTCGCGCATGCCTTTTTCCTTCAGCGTGTCGATCACGACTTTCATATAGGGCATGGTCGTGGTCAGCAGGGCGGACATGCCAAGGATGTCGGGCTGCTCGGCTTCGATTGCGTCGAGATATTTCTCGACCGAGTTGTTGATGCCGAGGTCGCGCACTTCAAAGCCTGCACCTTCCATCATCATGCCGACGAGGTTCTTGCCGATATCGTGAATGTCACCCTTGACGGTGCCGATCACCATTTTGCCCATGCGTGGCGCACCGGTCGCGATCAGCAGCGGCTTCAGGATGGCCATTCCGCCCTTCATCGCGTTGGCCGCCAGCAACACCTCGGGTACAAACAGGATACCGTCGCGAAAGTCGGCACCTACGATGGTCATGCCCGCAACCAGACCTTTGGTCAGCGCGTCATAAGGGGCCCAGCCGCGCGCGATCAGGATGTTCACACCCTCTTCGATTTCCTCTCTCAGACCGTCGTAAAGGTCGTCATGCATCTGCAGGACCAGTTCGTCGTCAGAGAGGTCGGCAAGAATGATTTCGTCGTCTGACATGGGATGCTCCTGCATGATCGGTTATTGCTGAATGGGGCCAAAGCGACACGTTGACTTTTCGGATAGCGACATTGGCGGTGTGAAAGCCGACAGAGCGCGATTTGCCGGGTTGAATTGCTGGCATTTGTTCTTGCTGTGTTCTAACCTGGTGTCATGACACGGAATGAAGATCAGAATAGGACAGTGAAGCCGGGTTTGCGGCTGAGGGGGCGCGGTGTCGCGACCAACGCGGCGGGCCGGTTCGAGGCGCATCAGGTCGAGGCTTTTGATGATGGCTGGGGGCTGAACGAGGACGAACGGGTGCTGAAGACCGAGGTTCGGCTGGAACGGGCGCGCAGCGCGATCAGCTATAACGCCTCGCCCGATCTGCCGTTTGACCGATCGATCAACCCCTATCGCGGCTGCGAACACGGCTGCGCCTATTGCTACGCGCGGCCCAGCCACGCCTTTTTGAACCTGTCGCCGGGGCTGGATTTCGAGACGAGGTTGATCGCGCGGCCCGGAATGGGGGAGGTGTTGGACCGAGAGTTGCGGGCACGGCGCTACAGGCCCGGTGTCATAGCCATCGGCACCAATACCGACCCCTATCAGCCGATCGAGGCCGAACACCGCGTGATGCGCGAGGTGCTGGAGGTTCTGGCGGTTTTCCGTCACCCGGTGGCGATCACCACCAAAGGCACCCTGATCGAACGTGATCTCGATATTCTGGGGCCGATGGGGCGGGCAGGATTGGTGCGGGTCGGGATTTCGATCACCACGCTGGACGTCAGACTGTCGCGGGCGTTGGAGCCGCGCGTGCCGTCCCCGGCGCGGCGGCTGGCGATGATCCGCCGGCTGACGGAGGCGGGTTGCCCGGTCAGGGTGATGGTCGCTCCGGTGATCCCCGGCCTGACCGATTGTGAGACCGAGGCCATTCTGGAAGCCGCCCGCGATGCGGGGGCGATAGCCGCCAGCTGGATCTTGCTGCGCCTGCCGGGCGAGGTTGACGCACTGTTTCGCGACTGGCTGAACCGCCATGCGCCAGGCCGCGCCGAAAAGGTTTTGGCGCGGCTGAAAGATTTGCATGGCGGCGAGGTCTACCGGGCCGATTTCGGCACACGGATGCGGGGCAGGGGTGTCTGGGCCGATTTGATGGCGCGGCGATTTGAGATGGCTTTGCAACGCCTCGGGCTGGAATTGCGCCAACCGCCTTTGCGCAGTGATCTTTTCTGCCCCCCGCCGCGGGAGGGGGACCAGTTGTCTTTGCTGTAGGGCACCAGGTTGCGGGCGGAAGCCAAATTTTTTACGTAAAAAATTTGTAAATTCCTTCAAAGGAATTTGGCACCCCTGCATGCTGATGCTCTTATCTTGAACGGCGGCGTTCGCGGCGGACGGGGCCCGGGTCATCGCCGGTGCCGTCGCTGGCCGACGAAAAGCCGCCGAGCGCTTCGGATATTGTCTCAAGCGTCGGGCGCGGTCCTTTGGGCGTTCTTTCCAGGGCCGCGCGCATCGCCGCCAGGTGTTCGGGCATAGTGCCGCAACAGCCGCCGATGATGCGTACGCCGGCATCCCGCGCCAGCACGGCATATTCCCCCATCAGTTCCGGCGTGCCGTCGTAATGGATATGGCCGTCATGATATTTCGGAATCCCGGCATTGCCCTTGGCAATGATCGGGCGCTCGTTGCCCTGGGCGAAGAATCCCAGCACCGTGCGCATCAGGTCTGCCGCACCGACGCCGCAGTTTGCCCCAAAAGCCAGCGGCGGGTTTTCCAGCTTTTCGACCATATCGACCATCGCGGCCGACGTGGTGCCCATCATCGTCCGGCCTGCGGTGTCAAAGCTCATGGTGCCGCACCACGGCATACCGGCCAGCTTTGCGGCCTCGGCGGCGGCTTTGTATTCCTCGGGAGCCGAAATGGTTTCGACCCAGAGAACATCGGCACCACCGGCCTTCAGCCCCTCGGCCTGTTCGTGGAACATCTCGACGGCGAGTTCGTGTGTCAGGCTGCCCATCGGCACGAATATTTCACCCGTCGGACCGACCGAACCGGCAACGACAACGGGGCGGCCAGCGGCATCGGCGATTTCGCGACCCAAGGCGGCGGCGACACGGTTCAACTCATGCACCTGATCTTGCGCGTTGTGCAGTTTCAGGCGGCTGGCGTTGCCGCCAAAACTGTTGGTCAGAAAGATGTCCGACCCGGCATCGACCGCGCCTTTGTAAAGCTTGCGGATGTTGTCGGGTTTCTCGATGTTCCACATTTCCGGTGGCTCGCCGGCCGACAGGCCCATGTTGAACAGGTTTGTACCGGTCGCACCGTCGGCCAGCAGCCAGTCACGGGTTGCCAGGAGTCTGGATAATGCGTCGCTCATTTTCTTGCCTCATGCTATGCACGGGCATGGCGCGCCCGAAGGGGTGCGGCCCGGCTTTTTTCTTCATCTGCCACGGCGAGGCGGGGGAGGCAATTTTATTCTTCTCATGATCAATATGAGAATGGCGACAACATTGCGTTGGTTGCCGATAGGTGAGTGGACAGCACCGGGCCACCGCAACACCGCCCCCGGCGGTCAATACCGGAAGTTCAGGCCGGAAGTTCAGGCTGGTTTTTACTTGGCGTCCAGCAACTGGCTTTTTGCGATCGGCAGCGTTGCGGCCAGCTTGGCGCGAATCTCGTCCGCCGTGGCGCGGCCTTCCAGATCGGCGGCGAGTTTGCGCACCACGTCTTCGTTGCCGGGCTCTTCGAAATCGGCCGAAACCACGGTCATGGCGTATTCCGCAGCGGCATCGCCGGTTTTGCCCAGCAATCCGGCAGCCCAGAGGCCGACAAGTTTGTTGCAGCGGGCTTCGGCACGGAACTGCATGTCCGCGTCATGGGCGTATTTTGCCTCGAAAGCATGTTCACGTTCGTCAAAAGTGGTCATGGCAAGTGCCTTTCTCTTTGGCTTCATTGCTTCAGATATGCCCGTCCTGTGCGCTTGCCGCAAGGGGGCGGGTCGTAGCACCTCCGGAAACGACCGTGATTGTCGGGTCACGCTGGCTTGCGGCTCATGCGTGGTTGCACTATAGCGCGAAGCGAGAAGAGCGGGTGGCCTTGCGTCGCCCGGTATCGCATTGCACCGGGGACTTCATGGCGCGCCGCAAAAAGGTTTATGAGGGAAAGGCCAAGATCCTCTATGAGGGGCCGGAACCTGGAACGCTTATCCAGTATTTCAAGGACGATGGTGCCAAAGGTGCCACGCCGCCCCAGCTTGCGCGCGAGGGCAAGGGAGTGCTGAACAACCGGCTGTCGGAATTCTTCATGCAGGGGCTGAACGGGATCGGGGTGCCGACGCATTTCATCCGCCGTATCAACATGCGCGAACAGCTTGTCCGCATGGCCGAGATCATTCCGCTGGAAATCGTGGTGCGCAACTATGCAGCGGGCGAGCTTTCGGAACGGTTGGGCATCCCTGAGGGCACGCAACTGCCGCGCCCGATCATCGAATATTACCTGAAGGACGACAAGCTGAGCACACCTATGGTGTCCGAGGAACATATTGCCGCCTTTGGCTGGGCCAATCAGCAGGATATGGATGATATCGTGCAACTGGCCGTGCGGGTGAACGATTTCCTGTCGGGTGTGATGACCGGTGTCGGCATCCGGCTGATGGATTTCCGGGTGGAATTCGGCCGCATCTGGGAGGGCGACTTTATGCGCCTGATCGTTGCGGATGAGATCAGCCCCGACAGTTGCCGTCTGTGGGACATGCGCGGCCTTGAAGCGACCGACCGCGAAGGCACCGTGCGAGAGCCGGGGCCGCTGGCCGATGTCTACACCGAACTGGCGCGGCGCCTCGGGGTCCTGCCCTCGAATGTCACGCACACGACAAAGCCGACACTGATCAACTGAACCGACACGAAAAGAACCGGAAGGGGCCATCCCGAATGAAAGCGCGCGTTCACATCATGCTGAAAGACGGAGTACTTGACCCGCAAGGTGAGGCCGTGCGCCACGCGCTGGGAACCCTGGGTTTTACCGGCGTCAACTCTGTGCGCCAGGGCAAGGTGATCGAGTTGGACCTGGCAGGGGACGACAGGGCCACCGCCGAAGCGCAGGTCCGGGCGATGTGCGAAAAATTGCTGGCCAATACGGTGATCGAGAAATTCACGGTCGAGATTCACTGATCGGCGACGCCCCGGCCGTTTGTCTGGCCGGTCCGGTCCGGGCTTGCCGGATCGGACCGGCCATGTCAGTCAGCAAGACCTGCGCCTGGCCGTAGGACAGCGTCGGGAAACAGTCGGCACGTTTCAGGATGTCGGGCTGCCCGGCCGATGCGGCCTTGGCCTGCAACTCCCCCAGGCTTTGCGCATCGATGCTCAGCAGAGTGCTGTCACCGGGCTGAAAGCTTTCGCATGGCAGGTCGTTGGCGATGATCAGTGCATGTTCGTCAAAGAACAGATGAAAGTATGCCACCGGGTTGCGGGGAAGCCCGCGTCTGGCCCCGTGGCCCAGAAGATGGTGGGCGCGCACCAGCCGCGTGTCTTCGCCGAACAGCAGTTCGGACTGCGCGCCGCCCGTCGCGATACGGTGTTGCGCCGATACCCGCAGATTGCGCGAGGGCAGTCCGGGGCCGAACATGTCGGGCGGAATGACGATCGGGCGCAATTGCGGATACAGCATCAACTCGGCCGGCGAGACGGTTCTGCACCCGATCCAGCGCAGCGGGATGGTGCGGCCATCGGTGGTGTCGACCAGATCGCCAGGCTGAAGGGTCTGGACGGGCTGCGGCCCCGATGGCGTTGTGATCAGCGTGCCCCGCACAAAGCACACCAGAACCGGGGCCGTCGTCGAAAGCGCCTCGATCTTGTGCGCGCCGTTGGGGAAGGCGTTCATGATACTCAGGGTGCCGCTGCCGTCGGCAAGGAAAAAGTAGCGCTTGCCGTTCGCAGCAATGATCACCGCGATTTGCTTGCCCCGAAGGTCAGCCCCGGCAACGTTTTTCAACTTGTTTGTCAGGGGCAGAGTGCCCGAAAACGCGAGCGTAAAGGATTGCGTGACCCCATTTATGATAACCTGCGTATTGGGGTCAGGCAGGCCGCCGTTCGCCTCCAGCTTCAGGTTGCCCGAGGTGCCAGAGGTGAAGGTTAGCAGGGTGGTGGGCGTTTGATTGGTGTTTTGGGCGTTCAGGGCGGCATTGTTGGCGCTGCTGCTGTCGCCGCGCGCATAGAAAGCGATGGTTGGCATCGTGACACACACAAAAGCGGCAAAGCCGCAAAACGTTCCTCGGCGGTTGCGCCGGCGCAGGTCAGCCCCGGGGCTGGTCTGTCGGGTGTTGTGGACCTTGAATTGATCCCGTCAGATATCGGGCCAAAATAGAGGAAATCCGTGCGGTTGACCAGACGATTCCAAGCGGGTTCCGGCAACGCGACGCCCCTGACTTTCAGTCGCCGGGGCGGTGCCTGAAACCGGCGCACCACGGGTTTGCGCCTTGACCCGGTGGCCGCTTTGCCGCTTGATGCAGGGTAAATCACCGGAGAAAGTCCATGCGCGCCGCCGTTCTGCGAACCTACAACGAAGATTTGTCGCTGGAGCAGGTGACGGACCCGGCGTGCGAGGCTGACGGCGTGGTGCTGAAGGTGCTGGCCTGCGGTGTTTGCCGGTCTGACTGGCACGGCTGGGTGGGCGAGCATCCGCGCGTCAAGCCGGGGCAGATTCAGGGCCATGAATATTGCGGCGAGGTGGTCGAGGCCGGTCCGCTGGCAAAATGGCGCATCGGTGACCGCGTGGTGGCCCCGTTTATCCTGGCCTGCGGCGTGTGCCCTGAATGTCAGTCCGGCCATCAGAATATCTGTAAAAGTCAGCGTCTGCCCGGATTTGTCGAGCCGGGCGCTTTTGCCGAATATGTCTCGGTGCCGTTCTCGCACAACCTTGCGGCGCTGCCCGAAAGTCTGTCGCCCGTCGTCGCGGCGGGGCTTGGCTGCCGTGTCACCACGGCCTGGCACGCGCTGACCGGGCGTGCGGCGGTGCAGGCGGGTGAGTGGCTGGCGGTGCATGGCACCGGCGGTATCGGGCTGTCGACGCTGCTGCTGGGCCGGGCGCTGGGCGCGCGGGTGATCGTGGTCGATGTCGTGCGCGAAAAGCTGGATCATGCGCTGGGGTTGGGGGCCGAAGCGGCGATCGACGGGCGCGACGGCAATGTCGCGGCGCAGATTGTCGAGATTACCGGCGGCGGGGCTCATGTCAGCGTTGAGGCGCTGGGGATCGAGGCCACGACCAACAGTTCCATCGAATGTCTGCGCCCGATGGGGCGGCATGTGCAGGTGGGGATGCCGGTTGGCCATACCGCCGTGATGAACATCAATATGAACGCGGTCTATATGAAGAACCTCGCGCTGTTTGGCACACGCGGTATGCCCGGCTGGCGCTACCCTTCGTTGCTGGACCTGATCACGCGCAGGGTGGTGGATATGTCGCCGCTGATCGCGCGCGAAGTTGCGCTGTCGGATGCCTCGGCCGAGTTGCGGGCGTTCAACGGGCCGACCCCGCCCGGCGTCGCCGTGATTTCGGATTTCCTGGGTTAGCGGGGGTTCAGGTACAATTCGCGGTCATGTGCCGTCCGGGCTGGCAAAGCTGGCGTGGACGACGTCAAGCAATTGGCGGTGCAGCCGCGAGGTGCGGTGCCGCAAATGCGAGGCCGCGTGAACCGGCTGACCGATGACGGGCGTGCCCTGAACATAGCAATACTGACCGGTCGCGACCAGATCAGCGGCGCTGCTTTCCAGCACATAGGCCGACCCGCCGAGCTTTGACAAAAGCCCGAGGATCGTTGCCGTCTGTCCGGCGGCCATCGGTGTTTCCTGAAGCTCAGGCAGGGCCGAGCGGTGGGCGGCGTTGAAGGCCGGAGCGAAATTGGCGCGGATATAGCTTTGGGGGCGCAACCCGGCGCGGTGATCGGTTTCTGACGAGACGAGGCGATAGCGGGTCTCTCCGATCGTGGTGAAATGCAGGTCTGGTGCCGGGAACGGGGTGAAGATCACCGCGAAGTCCAGCACACCAGCCACGAGGTCCCGGCACATCTGGGCCGAGAAATCCGGCTCGATGTAGAAGGCGCAATCGGGCAGTTTGCGGCGGAACCCCAGCATCCAGTCGCCGAGATGCCCCGGTGCCAGATCGCTCTGGATGCCAAGACGGATATTGATCACGGCCTCGCCCCGGGCGGTCACCGCATGGCGGGCCTCGGCCCAGGCGTGGCGCAGCGCGCGCGCATGGGGGACGAATTTCAAACCCTCGGTCGTCAGGTCCGTTCCGGCACGCGAACGCGCGAAAAGCCGGACGCCGAGCGCGGTTTCGAGCGCTGTGACCCGGCCCGAAACGGTGGATTGCGTCAGCCCCTGGCGATCCGCCGTGCGGTTGAAACTACGGGTTTCGCAGAGATCGAGGAAGGTTTCGATCTGGTCTGGCTGCATGATGGCCTCTCACTAATCGGTTATTCCGATCAATAAGGCCGGAACCGCAGAATTGTAAGCGTCTTGATTGCGGCGGATAGTCATTTTGACTGCGGAGGCTCTGGCAGGGGCCGGGGCCTCCGGCGGGGATATTTTTGAACAGATGATGGGGCGGGCATGAGCAGTATTCCACAGACGGCGCGGGTGGTGATTATCGGGGGCGGCGCGGTCGGGGCGTCTTGTCTCTACCATCTGGCGAAAGCGGGGTGGAGCGATTGCCTGTTGTTGGAAAAGAACGAGTTGACGGCGGGGTCGACCTGGCACGCGGCGGGGAACATTCCGACTTTTTCAAACTCGTGGTCCGTGATGAACATGCAGCGCTATTCGACGGAGTTGTACAGGCGCCTCGGCGACGAGGTGGATTATCCGATGAACTATCATGTGACAGGCTCGCTTCGTCTGGCGCATGGCATGGAGCGGATGCGCGAATTCGAACGCGCGGCCGGGATGGGGCGGTATCAGGGGATGGCGCTGGAAACCCTGGGCGTTGACGAGATCAGGGGGCGCTACCCGTTCCTTGAGACCCATGATCTCGCAGGTGCGCTCTATGATCCCTATGATGGCGATATTGATCCGGCGCAACTGACCCAAGCCCTGGCAAAGGGCGCGCGGGCGATGGGGGCCAGGATCGAGCGGTTCTGTCCGGTGACCGGGGTTCGGCGCGAAGGCGACGACTGGGTGATCGAGACGCCAAAAGGCGAGGTGCGTTGCGAATATGTGGTGAACGCCGCAGGTTATTACGCGCGCGAAGTTGGCAGGATGTTCGGCCGCGACATGCCGATGATGGTGATGAGCCATCAGTATATGCTGTTCGACAACCTGCCCGAAATCGCGGCCTGGTCGGGCGAGCAGGGCAAAAAACTGCCGCTGCTGCGCGATGTCGATACCAGCTACTATCTGCGCCAGGAAAAGAACGGTTTCAACCTCGGTCCCTATGAGCGCAACTGCAAGGCGCACTGGATCAGCAAGGACGACCCGTTCCCGCAGGATTTCAGCTTTCAATTGTTCCCCGATGATATGGAACGGCTGGAGCACTATATCGAGGACGCCATGGCGCGGGTGCCGCTGCTGGCCGAGGCGCCGCTGGTCAAGATGATCAACGGGCCGATCCCTTACACGCCAGACGGGTTGCCGCTGCTGGGGCCGATGCCCGGGGTGCCGAACGCCTTCGAGGCCTGCGTCTTCACCTTTGGCATCTGCCAGGCCGGCGGCGCGGGCAAGGTGCTGGCGGAATGGGTAACAGAGGGTGCGACCGAGTGGGACATGTGGGGTTGCGATCCGCGCCGCTTTACAGGGTTCGAGGACCAGGACTATTGCATTGTCAAGGGCATGGAGACCTATGGCCATGAGTACGCCATGCATTTTCCGCATCATTCCTGGCCTGCCGGTCGCGGCAGGAAACTGTCACCGGTGCATGACCGGGTGGCGGCGAAGGGCGCGGTTTTCGGGGCCTACAATGGCTGGGAGCGGGCGAACTGGTACGTGCGGCCCGGCGACGACACGTCAGAGGAGGGCACACAAACCTGGCGGCGCGAGGGCCCCTGGTTCGGGGCGGTGAAAGAGGAATGCGAGGCGGTGCGGGATGCGGCTGGTATGCTCGACCTGCCGGGGTTCTCGCGCTACCGCGTTTCGGGGCCGGGGGTGGCTGCGTGGCTCGCCGGGCAGATCACCGGGCGGGTACCGAAGGTCGGGCGGCTGGGGCTGGCGTATTTCGCCGATGACAAGGGCCGGATCGTCACCGAGATGTCGGTGGCACGGCTGGGCGAGGACGAGTTGCTGCTGATCACCGCCGCGACGGCCCAGGCGCATGACCGCGAATGGTTGCTGAAACATCTGGGAGCCGGGTTGGAACTGCGCGATGAAACCGACGATTGGTCTTGCCAGATCCTGACCGGGCCGCAGAGCCGGGCGGTGCTGGCCCGGGTATGTGATGCCGATCTGGCGGCTCCTTGGCTGAGCCTGCAACACGCGCAGATTGCCGGGGCAGAGGTGATGCTGTTTCGCGTCTCGTTTGCCGGTGAACTCGGCTGGGAAATCCATTCGCGCCGCGCCGATACCGCGAAGATCTGGGATCTGGTGATGGCGGCAGGCGCGCCGCTGGGTCTGCGCCCTTTTGGTATGTTCGCGCTGAACTCGCTGCGGATCGAAAAGGGGTACCGGGCCTGGAAGGGTGACCTTTCAACTGATTACACTGTGTTGCAGGGCGGACTGGGGCGATTTGTGCACTGGGGCCATGACTTTCGCGGCAAGGCGGCGATGGAGGCGGAAAAGCTGCGTGGTGTGACAAAAAGCTTCGTGACGTTGCAGGTGGAGGCCGGCGATTGCGACCCGCCCTACATGTCGACGTTGTGGCATGATGGTGTCGTCGTCGGTGAGACCACCAGCGGCTATTACGGCCACCGGGTCGGAGCCTGCATCGCGCTTGGCATGCTGCGCAAGGATCTGGCGGTGCCGGGAACCGTGCTGGAGGTGGAAATCTTTGGCGACAAATTCCGCGCTGTGGTCCAGGAAGATCAACCGATGTGGGACCCGGGGAACGAGCGCATCCGCGCGTGACAGGCACCGGGGGGGAT
>TARA_R110002110_G_scaffold168693_1_pt1 | contig 10842 bp, 15 predicted proteins | sample TARA_R110002110 | Tara Oceans TARA_R110002110 (sample SAMEA4397330) | marine metagenome | biome: Polar Biome; feature: [SRF] surface water layer (ENVO:00010504); material: water (ENVO:00002006), including particulate matter (ENVO:01000060) such as... | depth 5 m
TTGAGCGAGACGACATATAGGGATGAGATTGAAGAGGGCGCGCTCGGCTTTGGATTAGCCGTCCGCGGCGCCAAGCAGACTGCTGATGCAATGCGAAACAGAAAGCGCTCGCCATCGGCAGGCTGGGCACCATCCACTGAGCCGTACCCGGCCCGCTCTTATACCATGGAGGGTGTATCAGATGAAGCAAACAAAGCTTTTGGTGAAGCCGATGCCATCGTGCAAAGCAACGGGGCGCCCGAGCTGGACGATGCGCTGAACAGCTTAACCAGTAATGCCAGATACTTTGGTCAGACCGGCCTGAGTGACGTGAATTTGGTTACCGCGGTGTATGGATATAATAAAAATAGGAAATACCTCACTGATGCTCTTCCGCTTTTAGATGATGTAATACCTCTAGTTGCCGGCGTTGAAACTGAACGTGCCACCACAGAAGACGAAAATAGACTGTTGGGGATGGAGCCAAAAGATCGCTTAGTCGTGCCAACACAATTAAAATATACGGAATAAGATAACTAAGTATGAATGGATTAGCATCATAAAAGGAATAATGTAATGGCTATAAGAAAAAACAAGAAAAGAATTGACCCTCGGTATTTTTTGAGTGAGACAACGACAAGAGATATAAACGAAGAACTGGAAGCAGCTTTATCGGAACAAGGTGGAGATGAAATGGCAAAAGCAGAAGAGCTTGCTGCAATATTTCAGAAAAGCCCTGCAATCATGGCAGCCGTCGAGCAAGCCGCACAAGATCCAGAGGTGCAAGCAGCCGCACAAGAGGCATTAGCACAAAGCGGAACCATGCAAGAGGATGAAGATCCAATGGGCACTGCATACCGAAAACGAGCAGATAAAGCAGGAATGGGCATAGCTGCCGGCGCCGGACTGACCACTTCTGGATTAGCCGCCACGTTCTCGCCCGCCATCCTCGCTGCTGTTGGCAACGCAGCCGCAGCAACTAGCGTGGCAGCGCTGGGACTAACCGCTGGTCCCGCCTTACTGGCTGTTGGAATGTTACTCATTATGAAAGCGGGCGCAAGCCGTACTGACAGCAACTTCAAAGCAGACAACCCCAGCCAGCGCAAACGCTCAGACTTTTCTGATGAAGAATATCAGAAGATGCGTAATAAAGATTAGCAACTTAAAAGGAATAATATAATGAAAATCACAAAAACAGATCTCAGCAAACTTATCAAGGAAGAACTGGAACAAGTTCAAGCAGAGCAACAACTAAACGAAAACCCAGCAATGATCGCACAGGTGGTAAAACACCTCCCACAGATCTTGCAAGTAGTTCAGGCGTTGCCCCAGATAATGGAACTGGTTAAGAGCTTTCAAAGTGGCGCCGCTGGCGGTGCTGGTGGTACTGCGGACTCCACACCAGATCTTTCACCGGCATCGGAATAATAAAATGAATTGGTTAAAAACACTTTGGAGCAAGCTGGTAAGCAAAACGTCTGTTTCCCAAACGACAGTTGTAGTTGAAGAAGAAGATGGATGCTGTGGAGAGATCTTTCTTCATATGTTACAGGAGGCGGGTGTGTCAAAGCACGTTAAGAAGGTTAATGGCTTAGAGCTTTTTGAAGAATGGTACGACGGCCCGTGCAACGAAGAGAGCATCCTTGCTGCCATGGACGACTTCAAGAAAGGATATCCCACAGTAGCAGCAAAAATGGCCGGAAAACTCTAAAATGAAAATCACCAAGTCTCAACTTAAACAGATCATTAAAGAAGAGCTAAACGAGCTTGGTGGTATAGCAGGTAACCTTGGCGCCCAGCGCCCTGACCAGATACCAGCAGAGGATATGCCAGATTCAGAGGTACAGGCCATGGCCGTAGAATTCTTCATGAATATGGGCATTGAACAAAAGATTAGTATTGTTTTAGTAAAAAATATAGCAATACCAGATCTCATTTCAGTAATGAAAAAGGTTCCCGTGATTGACACTGCTGCAGAAGAAGACATAATGGAAAAGATTAAGAAAGTTAAAGGCGGATACAAGGCAACTTCAGAGAAAGGCCGAGAGCTTTCGAAGAAGCCAAAAACAAAGAAAGCTGCACAAGCACAGATAGCGGCCGTCGAGATATCAAAAGCAGAGAAAGGTGCTCAATGATGGCTAAAGCAAATGCATTTGTTGATAGGTGGCTAGAGAAGTTGGCATCGCGCAAGTTGTTAGTGTGGGGAACCGCCACATATTTAGCAATGACTGGACAGGTTGAAAGTGGAGACTGGGTTATAATTTCAGCAATATACATTGGTACACAAGCGGTTATTGATGGCATCGTAAAGTTGCGAGGATATAATGGTTAAGAAGGCACTTATAGATTTCATACTTAAGAACTGGAAAGCGATATTAATAGTATCGCTTTTGGCCGTTCTAATGTTAAAATTCGGTAGAGACTATCGACTAATGCAAAAAGCATATGAAATCCAGTCCCAATCCCATGAAGCACAAATTGAAGGCCTGAAGGAAATTCACAGAAGCGAAATAATAGAGAAGCAGTTATTGATGGAGAGCCACCTTGAGTCACTTGCATCGATAGAACGAGAGTATGAGATGACGATAAAAGAGCTTGAAGAAGAAAAGAAAATGAGAAGAGGAGAGATCATTAGAAAGTTTAGTGAAGATAAAGAAGGACTAGTTAAAGATATAGAGACAACCTTTGGATTTGAGTATGTTCCTTAAACTATTACTAGCACTTTCCCTATCGGCAAACGCCACAACACCACGCTTTACCATCCTTGGGCAGAATCAGTGCGCACCATTCGAGGGTGTTTTGTTTGATAAATATGCAATGGCTGAATTACTAGCAGGAACAGAATTACATACAAGTTCATGTGAAAGTAAGATACAATTTGAAATAGAGAAACAAGGTGAACAACATCGGTTCGAACTTGAGAGCCTAAGAATAGAACACAAAGCTCTTACCCAAGAATATGATCTGTTTATAATACAGAAAGATAAAGAAATAGATGCCATGGCAGCAGCCCTCAAGAAAACTTCACCACGATATAAGTGGTTGTGGTTTGTTGGGGGCGTAGCAGTCGGCGGAGCATCAGCATACGGAATACACCGAGCATACAATGAAAGATAAAGACTTAAATAGAATAGCAGCGATTGAAAAAGCAATCTCCGAGAAGTATGGCGAGGAAACAATTGCTAACCCAAAAGCCAATTGGGACGAGACTAAAGAAAAAGAATACCTTATACAGATGAAAGAATTTTATCAAAAAACTAAGAGAAATGAAGAGTATCAAGAGAAAATTGATATTAATGGCATAAAGGTTTCGAAAAAACTATTTAGTAGAGAATCACTGAGATATTGTTCTGTCTGCGGGTCTATCCCAAAGAAGTCACTGGATGATGTCTGCCTCACTAAATTTGAATGTTGTCATTACTGCTACATCAAATATATCGAGGATAGAGAAGAACGTTGGCAAAAAGGATGGAGACCAAACAATGGCTAAAAACACAAATACTTCAACAGTATACGAGATAATTCAGGGTCTATCGCAAGCATCAGCTAATGCTTTCGATGGAGCCCTAACAGAAGATGGCGAAGCTATTAAAGCCGGCCTTCAAAGAGAAGAGGGAGACCCTATTCTCGATAAGCGCGTGATAGATGGCTTCAACATAAAGCTATATGGTGATATGATGTGCCTAACTTATCAGTCAGATATACAACTTAAAGAAGTATATGCAAACGGATTCGAGGATGATGTCAACCAAAGGATAACAGATGTTGTAGGTTGGCTTAAAAAAGAATATCAAAAGGTAACAGGCAAATCAATCACCCTTACAGAAGAAGGTGAAGTTGATGTCAATGTTGAAAGTTCTTCTCGTGTACGCTCTTGGGTAATTGCTAAGAAACATTATAAGATTGGTGGCTTAGATGAGGAGATGCGCATCGATGTGGAATCAAAAGACACACTCGATAAGGGCTGGAAGTCTTTCCTCGATCAAGGTGGATGGAAAGGCGAACGTCCCAAAAACGACACTCGCCCCAAGAATTCTGAGAAATAGAATGAAGATCGCCAAAAATATTCTTTATCGAATTATTCTAGAAGAATATCTTAAAGAAGGTGGCCTTCAAATCAGCGAGAGCAAGGTTGATGATTTAATCGCCCACATTAAGGGCGGGCCTCGACCCGACTGGATGGGCGATGATGAGCGCAAAATACCTCCGCCACCGGACGTTCCTAGACCAGAAGAGAGAGATGATAGTGACACATATCCGATGGATATCCCACATGACGACGCCCCAGAGAGCGAATATAGTGGTTTCCAAAATGACTCTGGGCCAGATCTTGAGGATCAGCTAGCTGCTTTAATCCAAGGCATGCCCCCAGAAGAAGTAGCGGACTTATTTCAGGCGGTCTTTGAGAAGATTCCCGGAGTCGAGATGGGTGATTCTGAAGCTGAAGAAGAAGCTCCAGAGTCGTTATACTCTCCAGGTGCTGAAGGCCGCCCAGTCGCAGGATTCCGGCTTGAAGAACTTATGGGGCTTATTCGAGAAGTACTTGAAGAAGGTTATGACCACGATATGCGCAGCGGAGACGAAATGTACGACGCATCTGACCCACTTGATTTTGATAAAAAGACAGATGCAGAACTTGTTAATGCGATGTGGACCGACGGGATGGAAGAAATGATTGTGCTGGATGGTGAGGGCGACCTTTCAAATCGCGAAGAGGTTATAACGGCACTGAAAAATGTATGAGTTTTCAACTAGACAAAAAACAAAGAGTTAAAGAAATACTCAGATGTGGTAAAGACCCCTCGTATTTTCTAAAAACTTACGCAAGAATATCACACCCGTTACACGGGTTAATTTTGTTTGACACATATGACTTCCAAGATGAACTTCTAAAAGACTTTAACGACTATCGGTTTAACGTCATTTTAAAAGCACGCCAGTTAGGAATATCCACCATCAGTGCTGGGTATATTGTTTGGATGATGTTGTTCCATCGTGACAAAGCTATTCTTGTTATGGCAACTAAATTCGCGACAGCAGGAAACCTAGTAAAGAAAGTCAAAAACATCATGCGCAACCTACCGGACTGGTTAAAGATTTCAACTATCAGTGTAGATAATAGAACCTCGTTTGAGTTGTCTAATGGTTCCTCTATTAAAGCTACCTCCACGTCTGGTGACGCCGGCCGTTCTGAAGCCTTGTCCTTGTTAGTCCTTGATGAAGCTGGCCACATTGATGGGTTAGAAGAGCTATGGACTGGTTTGTATCCCACTCTATCAACTGGTGGACGGTGTATTGCGCTTTCAACACCAAACGGTGTTGGAAACTGGTTTCACAAAACCTGTACAGATGCTGAAGCAGGAGTAAATAACTTCCACTTAACCTCACTGTCTTGGGACGTCCACCCAGATAGAGATGATGCCTGGTTTAAAAAAGAAACCAAGAACATGTCAAAACGACAGATTGCTCAAGAGCTTGAGTGTAACTTCAATACATCCGGCGAAACAGTTATTGACCCGGATGAAATGAACTGGTTGTTATCGATGGTGTGTGAGCCAAAATACAAAACCGGCTTTGATCGTAACTTCTGGATATGGGAAGAATATGATCCAACCTGCAACTATCTCATGGTGGCTGATGTATCGAGAGGCGATGGGGCTGACTATTCTACATTTCATATTCTGAAACTGGAGACATTAGAAGTGATAGGAGAATACCAAGGAAAACCTACGCTCGATATGTATTCCAATATGCTTAACAGCGTCGGACGCGAATTTGGAAATGCTATGCTTGTGGTTGAAAATAATAATATAGGATACTCAGTACTAGAAAAACTAATAAATGAATATCAATATCCTAATGTTTACCATTCAATTAAATCGACACATGAATATATAGAGCAGTATCAGGCAGAACACATGAATGGTTCTGTTCCTGGTTTTACTACATCGATGAAGACTCGCCCTCTAATAATAGCTAAACTAGAAGAGTTTATTAGAAACAAACTAATTAAAGTGTATTCTCATAGAACTATCAATGAAATGAAAACCTTTATTTGGAAAAATGGAAGACCGCAAGCTATGAAGAGCTATAACGATGACTTAATAATGGCCCTCGCCATCGCATGCTGGGTCAGAGACACAGCCCTGCAGGTAAATTCTAGGGATTTAAACTATAGAAGAGCATTTGTTGACGCCATATACACTACAAAAACAACCATGAATACACAAATTAAAGGACAAAATGGCTACAAAAAAGATAATATCTTTGATAAAATAGATGAAGCAAGACAGCTGTATGATCAACACGCGTGGATAATCAAGTAAGGAATTAAATGGATAACAAAGACAAAAACCCAAAGAACAAAGAAGCGAATCTTTTCAAGGCGTTAACTAGACTGTTCTCAGGTCCGATTATAAATTATCGTTCACAGTCCGGCCGCCGGATCCGCCGCCAACATCTAGACAAATTTTCTTCTCGCTTTAAAACCGCATCTGGCCAACAGTTTAAGAAAGCTTTATATAACCCACTTGATAATATTGCCACAAACGCAATTCAAAATCAACGTCGAAGTGAGAGATATGTAGATTTTGACCAGATGGAATACATGCCAGAGATCGCATCTTCCATGGATATCTATGCGGACGAGATGACAACATACTCTCAGTTGCGTCCGATGCTAAATGTTGAGTGTCCGAATGAAGAAATAAAAGCGGTCTTGTCCGTGCTATATGAAAACATTCTAAACGTACAATACAACTTGTTTGGCTGGGCAAGAACAATGTGTAAGTATGGCGATTTTTTCTTGTACTTAGACATCGATGAGAAGTACGGAATACAATCCGTGATTGCACTCCCGCCTGCAGAAGTAGAAAGACTGGAAGGCCAAGACTCAACGAACCCGAATTACATTCAATATCAGTGGAACTCCGCTGGTATGACATTCGAAAACTGGCAAGTATCACACTTTCGCATACTTGGAAATGATAAGTATTCGCCATATGGAACATCAGTCTTAGAACCTGCGCGCCGGATTTGGAGACAACTAACTTTAATGGAAGATGCTATGATGGCGTATCGTGTTGTAAGATCCTCCGAGCGCCGCGTGTTTAAAATTGACGTTGGTTCAATACCACCGAATGAAGTTGAACAATACATGCAAAAAATTGTGACTCAGCTTAAAAGGCACTCAGTAGTTGACGCGGACTCAGGCCAAATCGACTTGCGCTACAACCCAATGAGCATCGAAGAAGACTACTTTATTCCAGTTCGTGCTGGTTCAGTAACAGACATTACTACCTTAGCCGGCGCCCAAAATATTACAGCGATCGACGATGTAAAATACTTACGAGATAAATTATTCTCTGCCCTTAAAGTACCACAAGCATATCTTGCGATGGGTGAGGGAGCAGCAGAAGACAAAACAACGCTAGCTCAGAAGGATATTCGGTTTGCTAGAACTGTACAGAGATTACAGCGTGTTGTCGTATCTGAACTGGAAAAGATTGGTATTATTCATCTTTATACTTTAGGCTTTCGTGGCGATGACTTGTTGGCATTTAAGCTGTCGTTAAACAATCCCTCGAAGATAGCTGAGTTACAAGAGCTGGAACACTGGAAAACTAAGTTTGATATTGCCGCATCGGCGACTGAGGGATACTTCTCACGCAGATGGGTTTTTGAAAAAGTCTTCGGGCTATCACACGAAGAGATTATAAGAAACCAGCGCGAAACATATTTCGATCGTAAACACGACGCATCATTGCAAGCAGTTGCTGAAGCCGCTGCAGCCGGCGAAACAGCGGGCGCCCTTGGTGGCGACATGGGCGGCGACCTAGGCGGCGAAATGGATATGGCCGGTATGGAAGACATGCCAGGCCCGGAGGAGATGCCGGCAGGTGATGTGGGCGCCCCCGCGGGAGACGAGTCCGCCTTACTAGCAGTACCCCCCGGTTCGCGCAAATCACCAGACCTGACAAAAGGAAAGAAATATGAGAAGGTCGACCCGCGTAAAGACGGCCGCAAAGACAAATTCGGCAGGAGTCAACTATCAATGCTCAATCATGAGAAGAGGGGCGCAGCCCGCCGATCGAAGTTCCCGGGCAGTGAGATCTCCTCGATCACAAGCATGCTGCCGTTAGCAAAGGAGGGGATTAAGGAAGGAAAACAATCTACTTATACTTTGAGAGAAGAGACAGAAGAGCAAAGACTTTTTGAGGTCAATGATTCCATACGTAGACTTTTACAGGGAATGGAAGAAAGAGAACACGCATTGGAGGCGAAAAAAGAGAAAAATGAAACCGAAACACAATAAAAAAAGAAACTCAGCCTTTATCTACGAGGCACTCATTAGAGAAGCCACAGTAGCATCAATGAGAGGCGACGTGGATAAAAGAAACAAAATTGTTAGCCTCATTAAAGAGCACTTCAAGGCAGGAAGTTTACTTAAAAGGGACTTAGAGTGTTATCAATCCTTGCACAAGAGCCAAAATATTAGTGCAAACCTGTCGGAAAAGATTATAAAAGAGGCGAAGATCGCACAGAGATTAATAGACCCGGATGGCTTATTCAAAGCGCAAACAAGTTTAATTAAAGATGTAAACAAAGAAGTATCCCCATCGGTATTCGCGAATTTCGTTCCAAACTATCGCTCATTAGCCACCATCGCACAGTTGTTCTCTGGACACTCCTCACCCAAAAGGACTGTGGAGATTGAAAACCACTTAATTCAAGAGATGACCACTTGCCCCCCAGTAGAAACAAATACTTCTACTGTTGACAACATCGTATTTAAAAAGTTTGTTGGAAAGTTTAATAGCAAGTATTCTGACGAACTTATCAAAGAACAAAAACAATTACTTTCGTATTATGTGGCATCGGTTGGTGATAATGCCGTAGAGCTAAAAATGTATTTAAACGAAGAAGTAAGTAGACTTATAAATAAGGTCACAGAAGCTGTAGAAATACCAGAAATTAAAAAAGACGAAGAAATGGTCGACAAAACCAACAAGGTAATAGAAAAGCTAACAGCATTATCTCAACAAAATATCAATGAAGCTACACTTTTAACAGTTATGAAAACACAGAAGCTGGTTAAGGAAATCTATAATAATGTCGATAGTAATTAAAGTTGGCCCTCGGGCAAACAATAAAAAGGTTACGTTAGAATTAAATATTAGGAAAAGTATAAGTGGTGATTTAATGGTTTTTGATCATGGAGACATTGACATCGTCTTATCCCCGTCTAATAACAAGGTGGTTGCATTTCCAAAAGAAACGATGAATGATTTAGTGTACGGCGCCCAGAATAGATTAATGAGTTATTTAAGAAAGCGCGGCTTGATAATTGCTGAGTCAGTTCAAGCCGGCGCCTTTTACGGTTCTTTCGAGGGAACGTTAGAGACACCAACTAATAGTGAGATCAGCGCCGCAAAGTTAGCGTTGGTTAATATCTCATCCTTTATAGATGAAGAGCGCCCCTACTTTGAACATGTCGAAGCCATCATCTCAATGGCTGACGATGGAAACGTACACCCAGATAAAGAAGACTCCACGGAGCTAGGCGAAGTACCACATTCTAGTGAGAAGGGTTCTATAAACAAGGGATATATGCGCGATCCATATTCATTAAACTATCTGTACACCTTATAGGAAAATATTTGGAACTGTTAATATTCATTTTATGTGCCTATGGGCTGACACAAATTACAGTATACGGATCAATCTTTGATCGACTCCGCCCAACCCGTGGAATACTTGGCGAACTCTTTAAGTGTTCAATGTGTGTAGGTTTCCATGTCGGGTGGTTTTTATTACTGCTTTCTTCGTTTACGAAACTATTTAATTTTGATATAACATTTGTAAATGCCTTTCTTTTGGGGTGCTTATCATCTGGCACGTCATATATTTTAAACACAATCATCGGAGACGAAGGGATTAAATATGAACACAAACATTTGGACACAAAAATGGATGTTACAGCCAGTAAGACACTGTTGTAAAGGATCGTAACTATGAGTAAAGGTTTATTACGAGAGTATTATGAACTCTGCGAAGGCGGTGTTTGCCAAGATCTCTTAACAGAAGATGAAAAGCGCTTTGTTACTTCGGGTGGTATGATCTTAACAGGTAAGCTACAACAAGCAAACACAGAAAATGGAAATGGAAGAATCTATCCATACAATGTGTTGGCGAGAGAAGTAAAAAACTATGAAAAGTTAGTCAGGGAGAACCGCGCGCTTGGAGAACTGGACCACCCAGATGATTCAGTGATCAATCTAAAAAATGCCTCGCACTTAGTGACGGATATTTGGATGGATAGCGATTCTGTGATGGGAAAAGTAAAAGTGCTTGCCACTCCATCAGGAGAAGTTCTTAGATCCCTGGTGGAATCAGGCGTTAAGCTGGGAATTTCATCACGAGGTATGGGCTCGGTGGAAAACAAGGGCGGAAAAACATATGTCCAGGACGACTTTCAACTTATATGTTTTGACTTTGTATCAGAGCCATCGACACCAGAGGCATTTATGATCAAAGAGGCAAAAGATTTAGCTACTCCGAATATTATAACAAGAGCAGATAGAATAAATAGATTATTAAACGAGGTATTAAAAAATGAGCAATAGCTGGTCAAGTTTTGAAGACGATAAAAAATATATTGATGCATGGCGTGAGTATTTAGCAGAGGAGAACGAAAAAGAAGAAACCCCCGGTGTTCTTGAAGAAGGCTTCCTTGATAGGGTGAAAACAGCCGGCTCAGCCGCTAAAGCAGCGTGGGATGGCCATAAGCTAACTAAACAATACGCTAGTGGAAAAACCGCCAGAGCCGCACGTGCCGCCGCTGGATATGCGATGGATGATGCG
>TARA_R110002110_G_scaffold137977_4_pt1 | contig 10839 bp, 8 predicted proteins | sample TARA_R110002110 | Tara Oceans TARA_R110002110 (sample SAMEA4397330) | marine metagenome | biome: Polar Biome; feature: [SRF] surface water layer (ENVO:00010504); material: water (ENVO:00002006), including particulate matter (ENVO:01000060) such as... | depth 5 m
GAAGGTGAAGAAGAGTTATACGACGTTATGGCTGACTACCTTAGACTTATGAAAGGTGTTAATGTTCCAGACTACAATGCCGAAGTTGCTGCTAGAAACGAAGCAGTTGCTATTCCACAAGACCCCTCACGTCCTGCTCAAACAACCGAAGTAGAAGACTTAGTTACTCTACGTAGGGGAGAAGCAGAAAGAAGCCGTGAAGCCGCTACTGCTGCGTTAGAACAACCAGCCGTTCCTTCTATGGCAGACCAAATTCCAACAGGTAAACCCTTAGAGTTTGGAGCAGAACAAATAGACAAAATAGTTTCCGCCGCTATGGCTAAACCTCAGCCCATTCCTGAGCCACAGCCTGACACCTCAGCAGCGGTCACCCCAGAGCAACCAGCAGAAGCCCCAGTCACCCCCGCTGCTGTTGAAGAAACTGTTGAAACAGAAACTGTGGAGGTCGCTACTCAACCTCCTGCTGTTAGACGTTTAGTTGCCGGGGCTGAACCACAAGCAGCAAAAGACTTTAACCAGTTATTTGCTAATGCCCGTAGAGCAGTTAGTGCTGCTGACCAAGCAGCCGTCTTAGACCAAGTTGCTAATGTCCGCTTACCAGCAAGAAGTTTCTTTGACTTTATGTTTGACGGACCACAGCAAAGAGCAAGGGCAGAACTACTCAAAGCATTCCCCAGAGGAGGAAAGCCCCGTACACAAAGCCAACAACTCGCTGACTTGGCACTCGCTGAACTACGACAAGCACAAGCCAAACGTGCTACTACTCAGGCTACTGAGGTTGAACCAGCAAGAGCAGAAGGTATGAGAGCAAAAGCAGCAGTTAGCAGAGAGAAAGCAGAGGCTCGCTCACAAGACAAGTCCATTACACAAAGTATTATTGACAAAAACTTGGCTATGGCTCAAAGAGCACTACGAGCACCACGTTTCAGAGGTTCTGGTAACACAGCAAAGCGTATGAGAAACACTGAAATTGAAAACGCAAGACGTGCTGCTGAAAGAGAAATTAAGTCTCGTTACAGTACAAAAGACATTGACGCAGAACAGAATAAACTAACTACGCAAATTCAAAGGCTACAAGCAGCAGCCAAAGGTAATGTCGCCAACCCCGGTAAAGCACCAGCAGCACCGGAACAGAAGCGTGGAGAAGGTCGTAGAGCATTTGACCAAAGAAAAACGGCTTACAATAAAGAAAAGGCTTCGTTCCTAAAAAGAGAAAGCGAATACAAGAAAGACCAAAACCGTAAAAAGCAAGTTTCTAATACAATAAAAACATTAGGAAAGCGACAAGCAAAACTAAACAACGAAAGAAGGTCCAGACAAAAAACACAGACCTCAGCACTACGCAAACTGAATAATGACGCTGACAAACTAAAAGGTGGAGCAAGTGCTACACTACGTTCTCAGTTAGAAACGAGAAGAAAAAGCGAAGAAGAAGAACAACTCAAAGGTAAATAATAAATGGCGACACTCCGTGAACAAATAAGACAGTTCAATGAAGAGGGCACCAAAGAGCAAACAAACACAAGACTGAAACAACTTTATTCAGTTGACGACTTGTCTGCTCTGGTGCCTTTCTTGGACAGGGAAACAACAGAACTTACAGAGGTAATGAACATAGGCTTTCCGGTAGGCGCACCAAGTAGTGCTACAACGCCCGTGAAGGCACCTACAATGGACGCAAAGGAACTTACCCCTCCAACTCCCTCTCCACAAGAAAAGGAAGCCGTAGAACCGCCCGTAGAAGCCCTTTCTTTACCGGGTGAAGTAACCCCTCAACCTGACCCTGTTTTAGAAGCACCTAGAAAGGCTCCTGAACCTACTGGTTTTGAGGTGGGTGGCACAGTTCGTGTACCTCTTCTAGAAGAAGCAGGTATTATAAAACCTTTTAAGGGTGACAAAGACACAGTATTATTAGACATTGGTCCCTCAGTTGAGAAAACTGCTGGTATGCTGTCTGGTGTTTTAGACAAAGGCTTTGACGTTGGTTTGACTGCGTTAGAAGCAATGGGTGCTGCTATTGGTATTCCCGGTCAAATGGACATTACAGTAAAACAGGCTACTCCTAAACTAGAAAAAGAAAGACAACTAAAACTAAAAAGAGTTTTGGGCTTGGCTGTTGACTTTGACAAAGCCCTAAAAGAAAGAGAAGAACGTAGTCAGCAAGTTACAGACGCAATGGTTGACCTCAGTCCCATTGACAGTGGCTTTGCTTTCGCAGAAAATACTATTACTGACGTAAAAGACATTTTACTTGGCTTAGGTACTATGCTCAATGAAATTGGTGGTATTGAAGCACGACGTGCTGGTACTGACCGAAGAGAAACTGGTGCTAAGTTTGGTGGTGAAATGGCTAAGGGCATTGCTCTTATTACTGGTTCAGTGTTTGAAGGTGCTGAGGACAGTAGTGACTTTGGTGGAGCACTTCAAGGTTTGGCTAAGTCTTTTGCTTCTAGACCACTTACTACTATGCTTACTCTTCACCCTCTTATTAAAGCAGGACAAAGAGCAGCAAACACCGCAAGACAAAAAAGTATTTTTGCTAAGGCTGAACAAGCCTCACAACAAATGTGGGAAAGGTCAGGTGTTCCCGGTAAATGGAGTGACGTAACTGACCTAGCAAGAAACAACCCTGCTTCTAAGAAGTTAGTTCGTTTGTTGGAAGACCCAACTGAAATGGCTACACCAGAGGGTACACGAATAGCACAAAGAGTTATTGACGACCCACGACAAGTAAAAGAACAAGTTGTAGCAAGAACCGAAGGTTTCAAAAGAGAAATAGGTCGTGAAGCAGCAACAGAACTAGTACCAGAATTAGAACAAAGAATTGCTACACCCACTGGCGAACAACAACCACAAGTCTTTGACGTAAGAGCAGGTAGTAGAGAACAAACATTTGTTTCTCAGGAAAGACTAAACAAGTTAGTAGAAGACAGCATTACAAACCCCGACGAACTTGCTGCTTACCAAAAACTAAAAACACAATACGACAGTACCGCAAACCAACAAATACAAGTTGGACCACGAAGAGCAGACTTAGTTTTAGACACTGGTTTTGGTGGAGCATTTGACGCTGTTCTTAGAAGTAAAGGTATGGAGGGTCAAGTTGTTGCTGACATTTCTAGACAAGCAGCAGACTTTGTGAGAGCCGCTAACCGTGACAAAGCAAAACGACCAGCCGAACTTACAAAAGCAGCCATTCTAGAAATAATAGACAATGTAGACACAACCATAGCAGACAGCCTTTCGGGTAGGGAACTAACTGCCCTCACTAAGTCAGCACAACGACAGGCTACTCGTCTTGACTTACAAGACCTAATGAGTAACTATACTTCTGGTACAGCAAGAACACCCAAGGTTCGCACACAAGTGTTTGAACTTACAGAACAAGGTGTTGTAAGAGCACCTTTTACAACGAGAAGACTTGCCAGAGAAGCCATTGAAATTTACCAAGACGCTCAGTCTTTTGGTGAGTTTACAAGCGGCTTAGAGTTTAGAGGAGTAAATGCCGCAGACAGAGCCACTGCTCGTCTAAGACTTGGAAAAAGAGGAACAGCCGGTTTAGGTCCAAGACTAGACTTACAGAAAGCCAGAGCCTTTTACCCAGAGTTAGACAACGTTGTTTCTTTTGTAAATGAGCAGGTAAGCCAAGTACTGCCCAGAGGAGTGAACATTGAGACTGGACCTTATTCTAGGAACGCTCTTACAGCACGTTTTATTGACGCCTTGGGAGCAGAAACAACTGCTTTACTTAGAGACACAAAGGTTGCTTCTATTATGCGGAACGCTTTACTCAAAAAAGCAAAAGAAGCAGGTGTTCCAAGAGCAGCAAGACGAAAGTTAGTAACTGAGTTCAATGACTTTATTGGAGACACAGCAGCAGTTGTCACAGAAACTGTATTTCCAGAGTTCCAATACAACGGTAAAACATTTTTTGGAAAGAAAGACTTCTTAGACACTTACAAAACTTTGAGTGCTAAACAAAGAAGTAAAGCAGCACAGTTTGCTACTACTCGTATTGGCTTTGAAATTGCCGCTGAGTTAGAAACAATAAAACAAGTTGGTGCTTTAAACCAAGAACTAAACCGTTTTGTTACAGACACTTCTAAGTTGTCACCTGAAAACTATGCTATAAGTGTAGCAACAGAAGTTTTAATAAATGAACAACCACGCCCTCTTATTACTCCTTTTAACGGTAAAGAATTGTCTTCAACTCTTACTACGGCAGGAGCAGAGTTGGCAGAAGTTATTGCTAAAAAAACAGGTAGAGCACCAGCAGAAGTTCTACAACAAATAAACGGTTTAGCAAACTACCTTGAACGTTTTACTCCAATGAATAAAACGGTTCAACCACTAACCAAAACAAGAGCACCGGGCTTAGGTTACCCAAGAGACTTGGCAAGAGCATTCGCAGAACCTGCTTTCAACCGGTCAGTGTTTTGGGACATTTCTTCTAAGAATGGTGTTATTCAGTCAGGCTTGGCAAACTGGTTAGTTTCAGTAGGTAACTTATTCAAGAAGAATGTAGTTGCTCGTGGAACTCCGGCACTTGTAAACAATAACATTTCTAACGTCTTGGCTGTTTCAGCAGAGCGAGGTGTTACACCACCCACTGTGTTAGGAAGTATTGCTAAGTTTAATAGTGAGTTAGTTGGTTATTTCAGAAACAGAACACCCAAGGCAACAGCCAATGTAACTATGGAACAGGCTTTACTAAACAGAGAACTGTTGAAAGCCTTAGACGAAGAAGGTATTTTTGGAAGCACTGACGTGAGACAAGACTTTGCTCGCACAGCAAAGGCTGACAGCATACTAAAAAGGGACGGTCTACGTAGAGTGCGAGAAGAAGTAGAACTTGCCAGTACAAGCCGTCCTGCTCGTGCTGTGGGTAAAGCAAGAGAGAAAGTACTAAGCCGAACTGACGCAGACACATTTGGTGAGTTCTTTGAATACACTTACACTCGTTTGGGTGACGACCTTTTCAAAGGTGAGAGTGGTTACCGTAGAGCAAAAAGAACTGCTCAGGCTTTACAAGACATTGCGCCGGGGTACCACGTCAATGTAAAGAATAGTAGAAGTCAGTACTGGCAAATAACAAAGAAAGGTAATGACAATTTTGTAGCAGAACTATACGCAAACAATGGCAAAAAGTTAGGAGAAAGGGTTGAAGGTTCCTTAATGGGAGCAAATAACAAAGGTATTCTAAAATTATTAGCCAAGGACGGCGTTTTAAAGGGCAACGAATTGTTCTTTGACTACGGACGTGTTGGAAACTGGACAAAAATACTTCGTTCATTACCCATTACTAACTTGGCTTCTTCATTTCACACTTGGTATTTCAAGGCTTTGGACATTCCTTTCTTCAAAAAAGGTTTGGTACAAAAGACTATGCTGAACTCTGACACAATTATGACTAATGACCCAAGAGTTAGAGCAACAATGTTAGAAGGTGCTTACGACCTTGCTATGAGAAAAGCACAAATAGCCAACTCTGTTGTTGGTGTTGCCCAACAAAGACAAGACGAGAAGACAGTAGCCACCCCGCTTTCATTTTCACCTAGCCGTCAAGAGTTAGGACTTATTATGGCAGCGACTGACCCTGACTATGTTTTACAATACGCTTTGGGTTCCAGAGACTTTACTGACCCTTCAATGGTTGGACTAAAAGTTTTACAAAAAGGTTTGCTTACTCTTCGTGACGCAGCAGAGTTCTTTGGTATGGACCCAAAACAAAAAGAACTTTACCCACCAAGAGAAGAGTTAGAAGCAATGTCTAACAAACAATGGGAAAGGTTACAAAGACAGCGTAAGTTATTCCTAAAACAAAACGACGGTACAGTGCTTAGTCCCAAGGAAGCCTTAGAGTTAGCCGGTATTGGTGGTTCTATTTCTCTTTCATTCTTTGACTACATTAGAGACGCAGAGAAACAAGGTAGAGTTTTAGACTTCCCTTCATTAGTAAGACAGTTTTCCAGAGTTCTTATTGGCTCAAACAATGCTCGCTTTGCTGACGTGCTAATAGCCGCAGCAACAGAAGGCTCTGCCTTTACTCGTTTAGGCAAACAAGAAATGAGAAGAGGGTTTAGAGGAGGTCAAACTTCCCCTAACCAAAGTAACTTTACTCAGTACGCAATAAAAACTTTATTTGGTTTAGGTTGGAACTCTATTCTTTACTTTTCACAAAAAGACGAACTCAAAGGAACTAACTCATTGGGTGCTGTCACACGCTACATTTCAGGACTGAAAGCAGAAATGAAAGCCAACTTGGTAAGACCAAAAGAGGACGAAGCCAGAAGGTTATTAGTTTTATTACAAAAAGAGAAAATGACTGAAAGCAAAAGAGAAGAAATGGGTATAAGGTTAGACGAGTTAGAGGCAGACATAGAGACTATGTTAAGTGCCATTGACGAACAAGGTGACCTTTTACAAGACCGTTTTGAAGTTGCTTATGAGAACTTATGGCGAAAGACTTACGGTCCATTAGCCGAGAATAAAGACAAAAAATAACGTATGTGAAAGAGGGCAAGACCCTCAAAAGGAGAACAAACAATGTCACGCAATAACTCAAATAGAGTGTCCCTAGCCCCAGAGTTTGGAGCAGGGTCACAGGTTTACGAACTACCTGCCAACGGAGCAGCAGGTACAGCAGAAAACCTTATGGAAAAACTACAAGCCGCAGCAACAGCCGCAAGTAAAGACCTCAAACCCGGTAGCATTTCTGGTATTCTTATTAGTGTAAGAGCCACTGCTTCCGTTTCAGTGTTCCTTAGAACTTCGCTTCTAAACGCAGCAGCCACACTACACGGTATTGAAATTCAAGCCGGTGAAAACCTTTACGTTCCTAGCCCTCACGGTATGGACGACCCACTTCTTTATGAAGCAAACGCACCTATGTTCGTAATGGTATTCTACTAATGTTTAAAAAACTTTCTTTACAAAGTGAAGAACTTACAGGCTGTGGACACAGAGGTGCCAATGGTGGTCACCACGGTGGCGGTGGAGACGACCCTATTGACTTCTCTACTCTTTCAGAGCCTTGGGGCACACCTCTTGCCAATAGACAAGAAGGTGGTACCTTTTGTCAACCCAATGGACCTGACGGTTACTACACTCATAACTTTAACCAACGTATTTCTTTTGAAGCACCCGTAGGTAAGCGTGTTCGTTTTACTATTACGTCAGCACATTTAGACGACAATAATGTTCAGTACGGTATTACCCTTATTTGTCCTGTTGGTGGTGGAAACGGAGACGGTTTGACAAGCCCTCTAACCATTATTGGAGACAGCACTGCTGGCACAGGGTTTTGGGGTTCTAACTCTGTTCCTTATGTAGTAGAAACACCGGTCGGGCAAAACACTGCGGACTTTTGGTTTGCTTCAAACCCTTTCTCACAGTGGGTCCGTGACGACGGTTCGTTTAGAGTACAGGTGGAGTTCTTCTAATGGAGTTTTCAGCAGTTGTAAGTATTATTATGGGCGTTGTTTTTATTGGTGGGTTAGGCTGGAAAGTAAATGCCGAACTCTCTAAAATAAGAACTATGCTTGAAGTATTTATGGCTAAGGCTGACGCTAAGTGGGAAAAGTTAGACGACGTTGAGAAGCGTGTTCAGTACTTAGAAAAGAAACTTTTAATGAAAAAGACAGGAGCGTTTTGAGAAACTTTATTGACAAAAGCCTAAACAAGTTTGTAAGTAAAAAACTTTTAGTTTTCTGTGTGGCAACGTGGGCATTCTTTGACGGCTCACTTCCCTCAGACAGTTGGGTAGAGTTAGTAATGGTTTACTTAGGTTCCCAAGGTGCCGTAGACCTTGTAGAAAAACTACGAAAATAGTTTATACTCCTTTTAAATGAGAGAACCCCTGTTAGGACACAATGCCTAACAGGGGTTTTCTGCTATTGAGAGAAAATACTAAGAATGTATAATGAATGTGAGTGTATTATTCTACCACTCACTTTATTTATTATAACAGAAATAAAATAAGTTTAAAGTCCTATTCTAATTAACTTCCTGTGGAGCATACCTTACTCCCATTTCTTCAAGCACTTCCTTGTTACTACCAGTCAGTCCCATAAGTACTGCGTCAAACCCTGCTGTGAACTCCTCGTTCTCAGTAAGACTAGCAGGCAATAACTTTCCCAATGCTTCAATAGACTTAGCAGCAAAGTATACGTCCCACTGCCTGTCTACCACTCTGGAAATAACCTCACACCAAAACAACCCAACGACTTGACCTGCTGAGACAAAGGGTGCTGGCTCCTCTTCGTCGTGTAGCATTTGGTGTAGAACTGCTTTGGTTTGTACAAGCATTGCTTTCAGGTCAGCGAGAGCATTACCATACTTCACGTCAAACAGGTCTTTCATTTCCACTTTTATTTTTTTATTCTTATTTTTACTCATTTATAAACTCCTCTAAATTTAGTCCGTGTGTTTCCTTCCAGTCTCTAAATAACCATTGGAGACGTTCCTTGTGTTTCTTCCATTCTTTCTTGAACTTGGCTGGGGAAAGGTTCAATAACTTTTGTGCTTCCCCTACACCAATGTCCCTCATAATAAAAGAAACCCACACAGGTCCAACTTCATTTGTAAGAATAGTTACTAACTGTTTGTCTTGAAAGGCATAGTCTCCTCTAAAAGAATAACGGTTGTCTTCTTCATTTGAGGTTTCTAAGTCTTCAATAACAGTGTCAGTTATTTCCATAAACTGTACCTTCTTACGCCAGTGGGAGGGAACAGTTGTTGAAGGCATAACACCTTTTATTAGGTCACCTTGAATAAACTTATTTAAGTTGTAGAACAACCATTGAGGGTTTATTACAGGAGGCTTACCAGCCTTTTGGTATTCCTCCAAGAGACGACAAACAACAAACGAAACACACTCGTCTAAATAACCATAGTCTCTAACCATTTTTACCATTGTGTTGGTAGAATGAAAACGTTTAGCCATTTGGGTTATTGTAGCCTTCATACACTCAGGGTGAGCACATAACGAAGTGTTGTTTGGGTCGTCCTTTGGTAGAAGCAAGTAACGGTCACCGTGCTTCTTACAGGCTTTCTCAGGTCTATAAGGCATAACCTTTGAACTCCCCTACCAATTCTGTGCGGTCCTTAGCAGGTGTGTCTTCGTGAAGAACAAGGTGGTAAGTTGTAAAAAACTTTACAAAGTCCTTAGCCGTTGTAATAACTGCTTTATGGTGAGAACGCTTTGGTTTTATTGCTACTAAGTCAGTCTTTTCTAACAGAGTTTGAAACAACTCCAAACACTCAACCGCTTGTCTATGCTTAGGTCGTAGAGTTTCAGGTTGTACATTCTCAAAAAGAGTAAGACACTCTTCTACTTCCGCTCTTGCTACAATGTAAGCAGCAGTAAGTGTTTCTACTTTGTTTAGTTTAGAAGAAGTATTAGTCCATACAGTGTCAAAGGTTGCCTTGGTTTGTAGCAACACGTCTGCCAACACTGCTTCAATAACGTGAGCAGGAGGAACAGAAGTAAAACTTGCTATTGGTTCTTTACTTGGTGCTGTCATTTTTCTTTTTACTCCTATTGTTTAGTGTTGTTTTCTTTGGTGTTGCTTTCTTCTTGGGTTTAGGCACGGGCTTCAACTCAGGAACCTCTGGAACAACAGGCTCGTATTGTGGAGCAAACTTCTCTGCTTCTTTCATTTTAACAATGTGCCGTTCAATTTCACGAATAGCGACTTGTTCTGCTTTGGTAAATGGACGGTCTATGTGCCGTTGAATGCGACTAGCCTTAATACGAGCCAAGTCCACATACTGTTTAGGTAAGAGAGCATTACTCTCAAACAACTCAGTTACTTTTTTTACTACATTTGACATATTCAATTCTCCTTTTTGCTATTGTTGCGTAGTCTGGGTCTAGTTCTAACCCAATAAATTCACGGTCCAAGTTGACGCAAGCCATACCTGTTGAACCAGAGCCAGCAAAGGGGTCTAAAATAGTGTGACCTTCTTGACTAACTAACTTTACTAACCATTCCATTAGAGCCACAGGCTTTACTGTTGGGTGGTTATTCTTTGAAACACCTGCTACGGTGCCTCTTCCTTTTATTTTATTTGAAACTCCGTCCTCTGCTACTGAACCACCAAGTTTAGGGTGTGTCCATTTAGCGTCAGGTAAGTCATTACAACCTAAGTTTCTTTCTTTCTTACTTACTTTGGCACAGTAAAAGAAACGAGAAGTGTCACCTAAAAGGTCACCGGCTTCTTCGTCTAACATAACATTGGCAGGAAACCTACCTTCCTCTGTGCCAACTCTACAAGCGTCTATGTTTAAAGCGCCTACGTCCCATTCTAAGACGTTCTTTACTAGTGACCCTTTGTAGGGCTTGCGTGCCATAATAATAGGCTCGTAGGCAGGCTTCAAGGCGTTTCCCCAACCTGACCAACGTTTGGCTTCCTCTGTAATGGGTTCGTGTTTACCCATTCGTTGTGGCTTCTCTAATGCTTCTTGACCTCTGTGGTGCTTTACAGCAACACCACGGTTCTTTGCCTTACCAAAATGTTTGTCTAACTTTATTCCCATTTCGTGAGACTTGGGAAAGCCCTGTCCATACAGCCACATAAGACAGTCTCTAACGTCCCAGCCTCCGTCTTCTAATGCTGCCATAACTCTATGGTGCTGACGACTATGACCAAAGGCTAAACAATAACCACCGGGCTTTACAACCCTGAGACATTCTTTCCAAAAGTCAGGGTTGCCAGCAGGACTATTCTTTTTGTCCCAGTCTTTTCCCATAAAGTTAATAAGGTAAGGTGGGTCTGTAATAATGTGGTCAATACTATTGTCTGGCTGTTCTTCTAACCACACTATGTTACTCACAT
>TARA_R110002110_G_scaffold74529_5_pt1 | contig 10834 bp, 7 predicted proteins | sample TARA_R110002110 | Tara Oceans TARA_R110002110 (sample SAMEA4397330) | marine metagenome | biome: Polar Biome; feature: [SRF] surface water layer (ENVO:00010504); material: water (ENVO:00002006), including particulate matter (ENVO:01000060) such as... | depth 5 m
CATTCCAATCGAGGTGACGGCGTAATGACCGGCTCACCTTATGGCGAAACCTTTGCGCTTTGGCGCGCGGGTTGCCCGGACCCATGGCAGGACTATACCCATCACACCTTTGTCGAAGGTCTGCGCGACGGTTCCCTGCCGCGCGATGCGTTCCTCCATTACCTCGTCCAAGACTACGTCTTTTTGGTGCATTTTGCGCGAGCCTGGTCGCTTGGGGTGGTCAAGGCCGAAACGCTGGATGAGATGAAGGTCTGCGCGGGGACGGTCGATGCGTTGGTCAATCACGAGATGGCGCTGCATGTCAAAACCTGCGCCGCCGAAGGCATCGACGAGGCCACACTTTTCGCCGCCACCGAAGAATTCGAAAACCTCGCCTATACGCGGTATGTGATGGATGCGGGGCTGCAGGGAGATTTCCTAGACCTGATGGCAGCACTCGCCCCGTGCTGCTTTGGATATGGCGAGATCGGGCTGCGGTTAGCGGGATCGGCTGCTCCGGATACGCCCTATCGCAGTTGGATTGATGCCTATGCAGATGACGACTATCAAAATGTCATGGTATCGGTCGGACAGATGATCGATGTCGCCATTGCACGCCGCTTGGGGCCTGATCCTGGAAAAGCAGCACGATGGGGGCAGTTGCAGCGGCGCTTTTCCACAGCCACCCGACTTGAGGTCGCGTTTTGGGACATGGGGTTGCGCGGCGCGTGATGCAGGCCCCAGCGATCCACGTGCGCGGGACCCAACGCATCGATTGCGCGGTTGTTCGGACCTATCGACGTGACCTTGCCTGTAGGGCAATGGACCTGCGCCTTTGCCCATTTGCTTTGGCAGGGGGTGATCTGGATCACCGGCGAGCCGACCTTTATTTCGCCTTCGCCTTCGCCCTCGCGGGTCGCTGAGGCAACTTTGGCCAACCGCGACCTCATTGCGGAAAGCGCAGCCGTGACCGCTGCCGAGGTGGCTCCGGGACGTTTCATCGGTAACGTCCTTGTGGCCGTCACCGCGATCCAGCTCGCCAGCTCTGCGCGATTGCACCGCCTCGTCATGCCGCTGCTGATCATCTCCTTCAAGAGAGTGCCGTCCCCATTCCAGTTTGCTGGGAAGGGGGCGGTGTCAGATCACATCGAGACTAATTCACCTAAACGAACGCCTGGAGCGGCACGAAAGCGGGGCGGGACCATCTGTCTTTGACCGTTACAATACGGCGCAGCACGCTATGCTCAACCGTCCGTAGGCGCTGAGCAGCTCAATGGTCTTCCCTGCCTTTTAAACTTCCGGTGATGATCTCGATTTCTTCTTGCAACTGGCCTCCGCGATAGACGAAAGACGTCTCGTGTCGAGCATATTTCCCGTGTCGATCTGCGCTGAGCCAATTGTAGGACCCTATGCACAACAGCGCTTTGTCCATTACCACGATCTTACTATGAACCTGTCGGACTTTATGCATCACTACCCCGATCTCGTCGAACACCTTTGCGGCGGCTTCCAGATTGCTGATCCCCCGATTATTTCGGGCTTCGTTGAGCTTCGGATCGGCGAAAACTTCAATCTTCGCGCCTCGGGCGATGGCGCTGCGAAACGCAGCAAGCAGACCAGCCCGTTCCATCGTGGCCACGATCACCCAGGGGCTGACGATTATGTAATGCGCACCGTCTGACGCCAATGCTTCGAGAAGAAATGCGTCATGCGCGTCCGCATCGCGCAGCGTGAGAAGCTGCCCGTCTTCCGTTTGTAAATCCGATCGCGGCTCAACCTCGAAATCGAGCATGTTGTCTTCTGACTTGAACATGAATTCGGCCAGTAGCGCCCGCGGAGAGCCCTTCGCCGCAGTTGAAAATACATCCATATCGCCAAAGACGAGGAAGCTGTCCTTCGCCCGTGACACTGTCACGTTCAACATGCTCGGAGAGCTGTCGATAAAATTGCCGTCGCCATGTTTCGAATAGACAGGCGAAAAAATGACCACCGGCCGTTCCGCGCCTTGCAACGAATGTACGGTTCCGATCGTTATGCCCGCGCGCCCCGACACCTCGATACCCTGCGCGGCACAGGCTTCGTTGATCTTACTTACCTGGTACCCAAAAGGCGTGACGATCCCGACGATCTGCTCAAGCTTCTGACCGTAGCGCGTTTCCAGATCTGCGCGATTGGCTGCTAGCCAGGCCGCGATAGTCCGCGCCTCAACCGGGTTGCAGCGGCTACCGCCATGGCTCATGGCTATCCCGTCGACGTGCAGGTATCCCATGGCTGGAAGGCCATTCTGCTCTGGCGCTCCGCCGCGTTTGGGCTGCAATGCACCCTTGTAGCACAGCGCGTTACAATACCGGATGATCTCGTCATAGCAGCGCCGGTGTTCGAAGAGATAAAGGCCCTTTTCCAGATCCGGATACGGGCTGGTGCCAAACGCCTCCTGTGCCAGTCGCATAGCGCTTCCGTCTACGGTGCGCAGACCGCGCTGAGAAATCGCCCTGAGGTCTTCCTCCGAAAAGCCGGAGGATAGCAAGCCGCATTCCTGCAAATTGCCAATATCTACGGGTTTTGGCACTGAAGAAATGGGCTCGATCTGTTGAGTATCCCCTATCACCAGTGCGCGTTTCGCGAGGGCAAAGGAGGCACCCGCGACCTCCGGCAGCACCTGACCCGCCTCGTCGACGATCAGCAGGTCAACGAAGTTCAAGAGATATTGTTTTGCAAACTCGCCGGCAGAAAAGGTCGTGTAGGTCATCTTTCCGGGCAGAGTTGCAAATGTTGAGACCGCACAGGGCATCAGCATCATCCGTCGATGCCATCGCGGAATCACTGCGGTGCGGCCCGTCTTCCTTCGCGATCTGACAATCCCGGGCAGATCCTCCTCCATCGCCATTATCCAGCGGCCCTCCCAATAGTGGGTCGCCAGCAGGAAGAGGCGGAAGCGGGTCTGGCAATCTGCGAAACGGTCGAGGTCTTGTTCTTCCGAAAGCGGTAAGGCCTGCGCGCCTAGAGCCGATACCGCTCTCTCCCATTCGTGCTCCGAAGCGTGCAGTGCGGCGCGAAGCTGGACAGCGCGCTTATGCTTGTGAGCGGCCTTGTCCTTTGTCTCGCGTCCGACTTTCTCTGATGCGCGCAGCTTTTCATCAATGGCACACAGAGTGCCCATCCCCGAAAAATCCAGTTCACACCCGGCGTCTTCAAGGGCGAGACGGGCCCGTAACAGCCTTTTTCGGGCGACCGATGGCAGAAAGCCAAAAACGGCCAGAAGGCCGAATTCGGATGCCTGATGTCTTTCCCATGCTTTCACCCACGTTATCAGGGCCTCATGAGCGGTAACGCTTTGTGCCTCCGTCTTGTCGAGGCTGATAACGAACGCGTCGGGATCGGGACCAAGCGTTTGTGAAACGGCAGCCAAACATCGCGTCAGATCGGTCCGCGCCTCATCTATACCCGACAATGCGGCCTCTTCTTGCTTCATCAGAACGTGTAATGCTGAGACAACTTCATTCACGTCAGGATCGTTCAGATGAGGGATGGCCGCGCGCGCCGCTGTCAGATAGGCATCTTTGGCCCTTAGGACATAGTCTTCGCTCTCGATGTCGTTAAAGAACATCTCGGTTTGATAGGTTTTCGATGCAATCACCTCGCGCGAGAAAGATGCGAGAAACAACCCGAAACTTGCGATATTCGGCAGCCAGCGACCGGCGAACGGCCCCTCACCATGTGCGAAATCCTTGCCGAACGCGTCAATAATATTGGTCACGGCCTGATTGTTGGAGGACGCAGCAACGATGACCGGAGGCGTCCCTTCGCTAAGCGCGGCCCGCACCCATTCTCCAGCAATCGCCGACAGCAGCATCGTGGTCTTGCCTGTGCCCGGAGGGCCGTTCACTGCGAGAATTTCGCCGGTGCTTAGGCTTGCAAGATGAGCCAGCACCTCTCGCTGTTGGTCGGCCAACGGGAACCGATCATTTGAATGCCCAAGAATTTGGGCGAACCCGCGCGCAGGCGTGCGGTCCCCGACCATCTTTGATGAATCCGGAAGGGCAAATTGCGCAAGCAGCGGTGCCTCCGGCGTGTCATTCAACAGCACGTCATAGAGGTCGAGTATCTGACGCACAGTCGCCGACGCGGTCGCGGTGCTCTCCAGCAGGCCTGAGCCAATGGCGCTATAATCGCCGCCTTTGCCCGGCCAGCCATTTGCCACAGCATCGACCATCTTGCGACAATGGGAGAGATATTTCTGCCAGGCACCGTCCCCTTCTGCGAGGACGAGCGGGTGCACAGTGAGAAACTCATCAAGCGCCTCCATAGTGCCAACGGAAAACTCCCCTTGGGGCAGCGGCGACAGAATATCCCGAGCAATGGCATTGCGCGTCGGGATAATCGTGCCGTCCCGCCTGAGGACCGCTTCGGTCACGACCGGTGCGACAAGTTCCGGCATGCGCCCGCCGATTTCCTTAGCGTGTGATGTCCTGCGCGCCGCGACCAGCGGCCAAAAACGCACTGGAACGTCCTGGACCGTGTTTTTCTGGCCCGCAAATGCTTTTTCGACAAGTTCGCCGGGCAACATGCCGGTTCTCAAAACTGCGGCAGACAGTGAAATGTATTTCGCCCGATCCGTTTGTCTGAATTGTCCCTTCCCCAAGAGGCTGTCAGCCAGTGAGGTGCGCCAGTAACGGAAAACTTCGTTCGATTGTGGAGACATTTCGGATTTGCTCTTTCACTTGGACCGGTGGCATCCAAAAAATGTCAAAGGTCTCACCGGGGTCCTTGTTCGCATGCTACGGTATCTGCCTCGGTGCGACATGGGAAGACGGCAGACATGTAGCAAGCAGCGACAGCTCTGTCGCCCCCAAACACTTTTTTATCGGTCGGGGGAAAAACGGGCCTAAGCTGCGGATGCGAAAGGTCGGCTTTTCCCCAAAATGGGCTTCTGCACTCTTAGCGCGACGGCCTGTTGACGCCAAGGTGCCATTGCTTTTCACGCTCTCGGCAGGGCCACCTGTATCGTAATTGATCCATCTCAAGGAGAACTCCTACCGATCGTGTTCTCACTGACCAAACAACGTGATCCGCCAGTTCGACCATTGAGCGAGTTTGGGAGTTTTGCGCTGCTTGGTGATACCGAGGGGGACAGTCAATGAAGATCAAGGACTATTTGAAGATCGAAAGTGCGACAGACTTAAGTCGCACAGAAGTTGGACGGTTGGGCACTGCGATACTGTTTGTCGTGGGCGTGATGATCTATGCGGGATCGAAATTCGCTCATATTGAACAGTCGTATTTGCTGGTCGCTGCCGCAGTGATTGGTGCCTATATGGCCATCAACATTGGGGCCAATGACGTTGCCAACAATGTCGGGCCAGCGGTTGGCTCTTTTGCACTGACATTGACCGGGGCGATTGTCATTGCGGCGATTTTCGAGGCCGCCGGGGCGATCATTGCCGGTGGTGATGTGGTCAGCACAGTGAAGAAGGGCATCATCAACCCTGCCGACATTGCCGACCCGCAGGTTTTTGTCTGGGTCATGATGGGGGCCTTGACCGGGGCGGCGATCTGGCTAAATGCCGCCACTTGGTTAGGTGCGCCAGTGTCCACCACTCATTCGATCGTCGGGGGGGTCATGGGCGCAGGCATCGCGGCGGCAGGATGGGATGTCGTGAACTGGGACGCGATGGCCAAGATTGCGGCAAGCTGGATTATCTCGCCGGTCACCGGAGGGATTATTGCGGCATTGTTCCTGTACTTTCTAAAGCGAACGATCTTCTTTAAATCCAAGCCTGTGGAATCGGCGCGCAGAATTGTGCCGTTCATGATCGGCATCATGACATGGGCGTTTACCACCTACGTTGCGCTGAAAGGCATCAAGAAACTCGTCAAGATCGACCTCACCAACGCGCTGTTGATTGGTCTGGTTGCCGGTTTGGTGGCCATTGTCATCGTTCGTCCGATGATCAATCGTGCGGCACCCAATTTGGAAAACAACCGCGACGGCGTGAACCGGCTTTTCACCATCCCGCTGATCATCTCGGCGGCCCTGCTCAGCTTTGCGCACGGGGCCAATGATGTCGCCAATGCCGTCGGCCCTCTTGCCGGTATCGTCGATGCGCTCACCGCCGGCGAGGGTGGCGCATCGAGTGTGGCGATCCCGCTCTGGGTCATGGTTATCGGCGCGCTCGGTATCGCGGTGGGGTTGGCGCTGTTCGGGCCCAAGCTGATCCGCACTGTCGGCTCGGAAATCACCGAACTGGACCGCAGCCGCGCTTTCTGTATTGCGCTCGCGGCCGCGATCACTGTGATCATTGCAAGCCACCTCAAACTACCGGTAAGCTCGACCCACGTGGCCCTTGGCGCGGTGTTCGGGGTCGGTTTCCTGCGCGAGTTTCTCGAGCTGCGGCTAGGTAAGGTGGTGGAGGATGTTCTGAACCAGCACGAGGGCGAACCAGACTTTGCACAGGCCGAAATGGTGCTGATGAATTTCCAGAATGCCCCACCTGAGGACAAACAGCGCATCCTGAAAGAACTTCAGAAAATGGGCCCCGAAGCCGTCATTGATGCCGCTCAGAGGAAGGTGTTGCAAAAGGCGCTGAAGCGGCAATTGGTCAAGCGTTCGTCACTTTTCAAGATCGTGTCGGCCTGGATCATCACTGTCCCGGTCTCGGCTATTTTGGCCGCGATGTTCTACTTTGTGTTGCGCGGAATGATGTTGCCTTGAGAGGATCATAATAATGATGAAAAGGCTGCTTCTGCCCGTCATCCTGTTGGTGCTGACGCTTGGGTTTTTGGCCAGTTCTGACTTCCAAGAGATTGCTGCGGGTGTGGCCATCTTTCTTTTTGGCATGTTGATGCTCGAGGACGGGTTCAAGCTCTTCAGCGGCGGTTTTCTGGAACGCGCGCTGGAGAAAGCGACTGGGTCGATCGCGAAATCTGTGGGCTTTGGTATTGTGTCCACGACGATCATGCAGTCGAGCTCTCTGGTCTCGGTCATCACTATCTCGTTCCTCAGCGCCGGGCTGATCTCACTTCTGGCCGGGGTCGGAATCATATTCGGTGCCAATATTGGAACAACAACCGGTGCCTGGCTGGTGGCCGGGTTCGGGATGAAGGTAAATATCTCAGCTTATGCCTTGCCGATGCTGGCGATTGGCATCGTGTTGGTGTTCCAGAAGCCGAAATATCTGCGCGGCGCGGGCTATGCTCTGGCAGGGCTCGGCTTTCTGTTCTTGGGCATTCACTACATGAAAGAAGGCTTCGAGGCCTTCAAGGACCAATTCGATCTGACGCGCTTTGCCTTGACCGGGCTGCTTGGGCTTGTCGTCTTTACACTGGTCGGGGCCGCGGCGACTGTTGTCATGCAGTCAAGCCATGCCACGTTGGTGCTGATCATCACGGCGCTGGCCGCCGGGCAGATCAGCTATGAAAACGCGCTTGCTCTGGCAATTGGTGCCAACATTGGCACTACGATCACCGCGATCATAGGTGCTTTTAGCGCAAATTTTCAGGGCAAGCGGCTGGCGCTTGCCCATTTGATTTTCAATCTTGTCACTGCGGGTGTGGCGTTGATTTTCATCAGCCCGATCCGTATGGCGGTGGATTACATCAGTGCAAGCGTCGGCATTCCAGATACCGACTACGCGCTAAAACTGGCGGTGTTCCACACCATCTTTAATGTGCTGGGCGTCGTGTTGATGCTCCCGCTCATTCACCAGTTGATCGCATATCTAGAGCGCGCCATCGCACAGCCAGCTGAAGATTTAAGCCAACCGAAGTACCTTAACGAAGCAGTTGACGAGTTTCCCCAAACCTTCCGGACAGCGATGCGTCGCGAGGTACAGCACCTTTACGACAATGCGGTCGAATTGATCGCGCATGGGCTCAACCTGCACCGGAGTGAACTGTTCGAGACCTGCGATATCGCTGCAACCGTCGCGGCCAGCCGTGCGCCAGTCGAGTTCGACATTGACGAACGCTATGAACTACGGGTCAAGACGCTCTTTTCCGCGATTATCGAGTTTGCTACGCGGGTCGGTGCCAAGGACATGCCTCAGGAAGTGATGCAAGACATCTACATCATGCGAGATGTTGCCGGGCGTATTGTCAGAGCCGTGAAGGCGGTCAAACACCTGCGGCGCAACGCCACCCATTATACCGAGCGGAGGCAAGGCGTGATCACCGATCTCTACAACGGCTTGCGCACCGAGATTGCCCGCATCCTTGTCGAAATCCGCAAGCTCGAATTGGCCGATCCGGAAAACCGTTCAAGCCTCTGGCTGGATCAAGAACGCATTCAGGTGGAACGCGACGAACAGGAAACCAACAGTACGATTGACGGGTTGATCCGTGCCCGAAAGATCGACGCGAAAATGGCAACCTCGTTCCTGAACGATTCAAATTATGCCTATGGCGCGATGCGCGATCTTCTGGGCGCGGCACGGGCCTATTACATCGAAACCGAAGATGCGATGGCCGAGGTCGAGCGCATTTTGGCACTGGAAGACGAGGAGTTGAGCGAATTGGCACCCAACTCTCTGGGAATTAATGCAAAAAGACCGTCATCGTGATGCGTAAAGGCGTTACGTTACGGTTTCGATTCGGCGCTATGCAAGCCTGAGAACGGGAGAACAGCATGGGACTTGAGAAAATTGGCGAAAAACTGGACAAGTATTTCAATCGCCTAGAGCAGGGTAGAGCGACAAAGATAAAGCCTGCTCATGTGGAGAAGGTGATTGCGAAGCTGCACGCAAAGCAAAAGCTGCTGCAGGATGAGCTTCACGACGCAGAAAAGCAGTCAAAGAAGTGCCGCCTTGCGAATAAGCTCGCGACTGTGGGCGAACAAATTGAGCGCGCAGAGTGGTTATTAGAAAAGATTGGTTCTTAGGCATTGCCCCGAGCACTCGCTGTTGAGATTCCAGCAATATTGCATCGCTCACGCCCCTTATGTCTAAAGACACCGCACAGTCGCGATCATTTGCTGCGGCAAGGTTCGTAAAGGGCCGGAACCAGAGCTGGTCGAAAAGAGCGGAAAGTGGTGTTGCGCCAAATGATACCGTGCTTGTCTTCATCCGTCCAAAGCCGCTTCGCTTGACGCGCCATTTTCTGCTCAATCGTGGCGGCTATCCAAAGCAGACATGATCGAACACTCTCTATCCGCCCCAGTGCAGTGACGCCGGACTGTTACGAATGGTGTGCCGACCGATTGCGCGATTGCGCGACCTTAGTGATCCCCGACGGTGTGAGGCCCGTGTTAGAGGCCTCCATTGCGCAGCTGTTCAATTCGGAAAAAGTTGTTCTGGATGCGGTGAAATGCAAACAAATTCACTTTGCCAGGTTCGAGGTCGCATGGGCCGCGTTTGAGGCGTTGCGGACCTAAGCGCGCAAACGCCAGCCCCCTAATTCCGCTCCGCAGGGGCACCGCCTTCAAAGGCATTGCCGTTCACGTAATCACAAGGGGCCTCTTGCATTTCCAGATGCAGGTGATCCCCGGTAAACGGATGCGCGCGTGCCAGTTCCTCGTCCACGTCAATGCCCAAACCGGGTGCGATGGGGGCGGGTATGAACCCGTCTTCGACGCGGATGGACCCCTTTATCAGCTGGTCATGAAACGGTGTTTCAATGCACTCGACCATCAAGATATTCGGGATTGAGACAGCCAGGTGAATATTCGCCGCCCATTCCACGGGTCCTGCATACAGATGCGGTGCCATCTGCGCATTATAGACCTCAGCCATCGCCGCAACCTTCTTCATTTCCCAGATGCCACCGGCACGGCCCAAGGCGGGTTGTAATATTGTCGCCGCCCCCGACCGCAGAACCGGCGCAAATTCCGCCTTGGTGGTCAAGCGCTCGCCTGTCGCGATCGGTATGCGCACGGCGCGCGCGACCTTGGCCATTTCTTCGACGGAATCAGGTGGGATCGGTTCCTCGAACCATAGCGGGCTGTAGGGTTCCAACGCTTGGCCCAACCGGATTGCGCCCGCAGTGCTGAATTGACCGTGGGTGCCAAACAGCAGGTCCGCCTTGTCGCCCACTGCCTCGCGGATCGCTTTGCAAAAAGCCACCGATTGCGTGATGTCCGACATCGCCGGCATATGCCCGCCCCGCGACGTATAGGGGCCGGCGGGGTCAAATTTGACCGCCGTATACCCGCGCGCCACACAATAGGCAGCGGATTCAGCGGCCATTTCGGGCGATGTCCAGAATGCACCAAAGTCATGATGGGGCAGGGGATAAAGGTACGTATAGGCGCGTACCCGGTCGTTCATCTTGCCGCCCAGCAGTGCATAAACGGGCCTGTCACGGTCTTTGCCCAGAATGTCCCAACAGGCAATCTCCAACCCCGAAAATGCGCCCATGACGCTCAGATCTGGCCGTTGGGTAAAACCCGACGAATACGCGCGCCGAAACATCAATTCGATGTTCTCAGGATTTTCGTTCTGCATATGCCGCGCAAACACATCCTCGATCACATGGCGCATCGCCTGCGGTCCGATCGAGGACGCGTAACATTCACCCCAGCCCACAATCCCGGTGTCCGTCGTCAGCTTGACCAATATCCAATAGCGCCCGCCCCAACCGGGGGCCGGGGGGCTGGTGATGATGACATCAAGGTCTTGAAGCTTCATGTGAGGTCTTTCTGATGGGCCGCGACGACACGGGAAATGATTGGGGCATAATGGTCAAAATCTGGCGTGGTGATGGCCGGGTCCTTGCCCTGATCATCCCAAGTGCGGACTTGCAAGATGGCCTCCAGATTGGGCTCACGGGCGAAACTTGTGATCTCGCCTTCGTCCATCGGCCCGCCTTGCAGGTTCAGCGTATGCACCGACGCGGGGCTCAGCCGCGCGAAATAGCCGGGGTC
>TARA_R110002110_G_scaffold79732_3_pt1 | contig 10831 bp, 8 predicted proteins | sample TARA_R110002110 | Tara Oceans TARA_R110002110 (sample SAMEA4397330) | marine metagenome | biome: Polar Biome; feature: [SRF] surface water layer (ENVO:00010504); material: water (ENVO:00002006), including particulate matter (ENVO:01000060) such as... | depth 5 m
GTCAGCCCGGTTTACACGATGGGTATCGAAGGCATGACGCGGGAAGAATCATCTGCCCTTCTTGGGTTCTTGTACAACCATATGACAAAGGATGAGTTCGTTTACCGGCATCGCTGGAGGCCGAACATGCTTGTCATGTGGGATAACCGTTGCACCCTTCATTTTGCCGACGGAGGATATGACGGTCATCTGCGTGTCATGCACCGGACGACCGTTGCCGGTGATGCGCCGCATTAATGGCGAACGTCAATTCCGCTTCCTCTTTCGTCATGCATATGTCCCGGTGCGAGACATTGGTAGAATCATACGTCTAGGGATGATTTCACTTTCCAAAGCAAAAGCCCTGAACTAGTCTCAATGCTTCTGGGAAAGGACTGGTTGAAGTGTCCCCCGACACTTGACCGGCCGCCCGGTGCGGGAAGCCGGTTTGAATGTCTCCCTACCAATCGGTTTCCGAGCGGAGCGAAATGGCGTTGAAGCGTTCCGCGGCGTACGGCGCGACGGATAACGACACGTTGCCAGCGACCCCTTGCCCCCCATGTCATGGCAGTGGACATCTTTGTTATTCGTCATATCACCCCCGGGGCCAACGCCAATCGCGCCCCGGGTCGTGATGCGGTTATCGGGCGAAGATCAGCAATAAAATACCGCCGATCACCAGCGAAATTCCCGCCAGCTCAAGCCTGCTCGTCCTTTCCCGGAAAAAGAAATGCGATGAGGCAAATGTGAAAACCAGTTCGATCTGGCCGAGCGCGCGTACATAAGCCGCGTTCTGTATCGTCATTGCCGTGAACCAGCCCATTGAAGCGAGCGCACCGGCAAGGCCGACAGCCGAACTTGTTTTCCAGGTGCGAAAGGACGCCGCAAGCTGGCCCGGGTGGCGCCAGCCCAGCCACATCGTCATCATCGCTGTCTGAATGGCAAGGACAACGGCAAGTGTATATGCGGCGGATAGAATGAAATCCGGCTGGTTGAGCGAGAGAGAGGCGGCCCGGTAACAAACGGCGGCGATACCGTAGCAGGCGCCCGAGCCGATACCCATCAGGGTAGGCCGCTCACCCAACGACCGCCAGAACGCGGTCAGCGTCAGTTTCGCTTGTGCAATCGAGATGGCGAGGACGCCGGCCAGGCTGATGAGAATGGCTGCGAATGCGCCAAGGCTCAGATGATCTCCAAGCACGATGATGCCGAAAAGGGCAGTCTGGATCGTCTCGGTTTTGGAATAGGTCGTGCCGACAGCGAAGTTGCGATAGGCAAACAGAGCCACCAGAAGCACGGTGCCATAAATCTGTGCCGTGCCGCCGATCACCGCATAGACAAGAAAAAGCAGGTTCGCTTCAGGCAGCGGCGCGTCGTTGAGGGCTGTGAGACCGAGGAGATAGAGAAGCGCCACCGGCAGACCATAGGCAAAGCGGACATAGGTGGCACCCAGTGCCGACATTTTGCCCGTCAGTTGCTTTTGCAGCGTCGAGCGCACGTTCTGAAGGAACGCGGCGGCAATGGTGATCGGAATCCACAGTGGCATGATGGAGCGGCGGCCTGTTCCTTCAATCGGTAATGGCGCCGTAGACAAGCTGCTGGAGCTGTGGCCGCAGGGGATAGGTCGAGGACGGATAAAGCTGCGTCATGAGGATGGCAATGAGATCTTCTCGCGGGTCGATCCAGAAATAGGTCGACGCCGCGCCACCCCACGAAAAATTTCCGGGCGACCCGATGGCCTGTCCCTCCACCGGGTCAAGCACCACCTGGAAGCCAAGACCAAAGCCCGCGCCTTCCACCGCCAGTTTGCTGAAGCCGGACAGTGCCATCTGCTTCATCGTCTTGCCGCCCGGAAGATGATTGGCAGTCATGAATTCGATCGTCTTCGGCGAGCAGATGCGGACCTCGTCGAGCGCACCGCCATTGAGCAGCATCTGACAGAACCGCCAATAGTCGATCATTGTCGAAGTGAGGCCGCCGCCGCCGGACAGAAAGCGTGGTGGCTGTGCATAGGTGCTTGTTTCGTCTCCAACATCCATGATGCCCGACTTGCGGGTTCTCGGATCTCTGAAATAGTTGGTCGCGAAACGGCCCAGCTTGTCCTTCGGCACGAAGAAGCCGGTATCGGCCATGCCAAGCGGTGCGAATATCCGAGACGCCAGGAACTCGTCGAGCGGCCGGCCTGAGAGAATTTCCACAAGATGACCGCACACATCGGTCGAAACGGAATAGTTCCAGTGGGCACCGGGCGAGAAAAGGAGAGGGAGTCCGGCGAGCGCCTCGACGGTTTCCATGAGCGTCAGCGATACGGTATTCGCACCCTCGATACCTGCCTTGCGGTAGAGCGCGTCGACGGGATGCTCATACATGAAGCCATAGGTGAGCCCCGATGTATGCGTGAGAAGATCGCGGATCGTCATCTCTCGCTCGCACGGTTTGGTCTCGTAGTCTTCCGCCGTGCCGCCGGCCCAGACGCGCAATTTCCCGAAGGCCGGGATATAGCGCGAAACAGGATGATTGAGCTGAAAGTGCCCCTCCTCGTAAAGCATCATCAAGGCGAGGGTGGTGATCGGCTTCGTCATGGAATAAATGCGGAAGATCGTATCCTTTTCCATCGGCAGTCCGCGTTCCTTGTCGCGCAGCCCCGATGTTTCGAAATGGGCGATTTCGCCATGCCGCGATACCAGGATGGAGACGCCCGCCAGTTTCCCCCGGTCGATATAGGAACTGAAATAGTTCGGGATATTGGCAAGGCGGGCCGGGTCGAGGCCGAGATCTTCCGGCGCGGTGATCTGAGGCATGACGTTCATTCAGGTTTCTCCCTTTCGGCTTTTGTCAGGGCTGCGCGGCTGGTGTGAAGAGCGCATGGAAGAGATCGCCCGCCGTCCGGCCACGCGCAGCCACAGTGCCTGCGTCGTCTGCGCCGAGCACAATGGCCTCCCAGCCTTCGGGCGTCTTGCGCAGCCGGAAGCTTGGCCGCATATGTCCGCACTGCGTGAGATAGGGGGCCACGACGCCCTGGTCGTTCTTGCGGAACTCAAGATCGAACGGCGTCCCGTCGGCGGCCGATGTCAGCCGCCGGCGGTCATGTTCTGTAATGAGATCGCCGGGAAATCGAACGATATGTCCCACCTGCCACGCCCCTTATAGGTTTCAGGCGTGCACTCTACACGAGCGCGCGCAAATCCGGCTTCTCAAATTCCCGCCGGGCGGCTTTGCCTGAAGACCGGCCTCAGACCGTTCTGAAACAGTCCACGACGTCGGCAATCCAGCTCTTTGGGTTGAGTTTCATGTCGAGCGGTGTTTTTCCGTGACGAACCACAACCATGTCCAGTTCAGGCACGACAACCGTGTATTGCCCCTCGTAGCCATTGGCGGAAAAGCTGGCCGGTCCCGCGATCCCGAGCCACCAATGGGCACCGTAGGGGCCTTCCTCGGCGCCCGGCTGCTGCCAGGTTGGTGTACGGGCATAGTCGACCCATCCCTCGGGAAGGAGCCGCCGCCCCTCCCAGACACCGTCGCGAAGATAGAGAAGTCCGAACCGGGCGAAGTCCCGTGGTGTGCAAAAGCAGAAAGACGAACCGATGAAGGTGCCGGCAGGATCGAATTTGGGCTCGGCACTCGTCATGCCGAGAGGGTTGAAAAGCCGGCGCCTCATGAATGATTCGAATTCCGCCCCCGATAGATTGGCGGCACGGGCCGCCGCGCGGCTCACGATGTTGGTGGTTCCGCTTGCATAGGACCAGTAGGTACCGGGCTCGTGTTCGAGCGGGAAAGACGCGGCGAAATGTGCGGTATCTTCCTTGCCGGCGCCCCACAACATCTCGATCACATCCGACGGATGATCGGGAACGTAATCTTCGCGAAAGGCGAGACCGCTCGACATGCGCAGCAATTGATCGAGCGTGATCGCGTGGCGCGGATCGGCGGGGTCTTGCCATTCCGGTACGTCCGCGGGCGCATGAATATCCATTTTGCCATCGCCCGCGAGAATGCCCACAAGGGCATGCGTGATGCTCTTTCCCTTGGACCATGACGGGCAGGTGACCTCAGGGCCGAAGCCCGTCCAGTATTGCTCGTGGACGAGTTTTCCCCCCTTGATCACGACAACCGCATGGGTTTCGCCGAGGTCCGCCGGCGCCTGCGCCGCGAAGGCATGGTCCATGAGCTTCATCAGGCGCTTTTTGTCGGTTTCCGGCGGCAGGTCTCCCGTTGGCCAATCGGCGGTCGGCCAGGACAGGTCTGCGGGTTGGTCCGGCAGCGGCGCGAGCTTTTCTGTCGTGAGCACGTTCACGGTTGTGGGCTCCTTTTATCTCTTCTGTGGAGATGGTGCCCGCTCACGCGCTTCCTTGCAAATATCTGCCGGTCCCGGCTGTCCCATGACCGCCGCGCCCGCTATCCTTTGCGGCAACGGTAAAAAGGGGAGAACACGATGGCTCTGCCGAGGCTCGAAATCGACGGGGAATGGTTCCGGGGAACGGATGGCCGCAGATATATCCTGCGTGGCGTCAATCTCGGCGGCGACTGCAAGGTGCCGTTCACCCCGAACGGCCATACCAATATCGCCACCGATTTCTCCGGCCACCGGACGGTCTCCTTCGTCGGGCGGCCATTTCCTCTTGCCGAAGCCGGCGAACATTTCAGCCGGCTCAGAGCCTGGGGGTTCAACTGCCTCCGTCTGCTGACAACCTGGGAAGCGGTTGAGCATGCTGGGCCTTATCAATACGACGAATCCTATCTCGATTATTTTGCCGCGCTTTGCCGTCTGGCAGACGATTACGGCCTGTATGTCTTCATCGATTTCCATCAGGACGTCTGGAGCCGCATGACAGGCGGCGATGGCGCACCCGGTTGGCTGTTCGACGCGGTGGGCCTCGACTTCACGAAATTCCATGCGGCAGGCGCCGCGCATGTCATGCAGTACAAGTATGAATTCGCGCGCGGGGGGCGCCAGGAAGACAATTATCCGACCATGACGTGGTCGCAGAACTACAAATACCCCGCCAATGCGATCATGTGGACGCTCTTCTTCGCGGGAAACACGTTCTGCCCGGATTTTATGGTGCAGGGACGGTCGGCACAGGACTTTCTGCAAGAGCATTATCTCAGTGCGATGGATGCGGTCGCGCAGCGCGTGAAGGGTTTGAGCAATGTGATCGGATTCGATTCGCTGAATGAGCCGGGCTCCGGCTATGTCGGTCTTCCGCTTGAGCATCGCCACCTCGAAGCGGCCGAGAAAAATTCCATGCCCCCACGGCCCGGTCTGGCATGGTCGCCCCTCGACGGGCTTGCCGTGGCACGAGGTCTCACGCGCGAAATTCCTGAAATGCACATCGACCTGGAGCAGCGTGCCGTCGTGAAGAAAGGCGACGTTGTCGTCAATCCCGATGGCGTTTCCATCTGGAAAAGCGGTGTGACGTGCCCGTTTGAGCGCGCCGGAGCCTATCGTGTGAGCGGCGGAATGCTTGAAGCGCGGGACGAGGATTTTTTCGTCGCCAGGAACGGCCGCACATTTGAAATGGAACGCGATTTCATGGGTCCGTTTTTTTCGCGTGTCGCGGAGCGCATGCGTGCCATCGACAATGACTGGCTGCTGTTTGCCGAGATGGATCCCGGTGCCGGCCTGGGGCGCGGCTTCCCGCTCGATACGCCGGAGCGCACCGTGAATGCGAGCCACTGGTATGACATCGTGACGCTTGTGACGAAGCGGTTCGATTTTCCCGCTAAGTTCAATCCCTTTACCGGTCGGACGGTCGAGGGCGCGGAAGCGATCGAAGCGTCCTATGCGCGCCAGCTTGGCCGGTTGAAGGACGCATCGAAGACGCTGAACGGCGGGACAGGGGCACCCACACTGCTCGGCGAATTCGGTATTCCTTACGATCTCGACGATGCCGCGGCCTACAAGGCGTGGGCGGCGGGTGAGCGCACCGAAAAGCCGTGGGAGATGCACACCATTGCGCTCGATCTCATGTACAACGCACTCGACCAGCTTTTGATGCACTCGACGCAGTGGAACTACACCGCGTCCAATCGCAACGACCAGGCGGTGGGCGATGGCTGGAACCAGGAAGATTTGTCCATCTTTAGCGCCGACCAGCGCGCCGATGCCGGAGATGTCGATAGTGGTGGCCGCGGCCTCAAGGGCTTTGTTCGCCCCTATGCGAGAGCGGTTGCCGGCCGCCCTCTCAAGATGAAGTTCAAGCGCGAAACAGGCGCGTTCCGCTTTGTCTATCAGGCGGACGGGGAGGGCGAGACGGAAATCTTCGTGCCTACGCTTCAATATCCGGACGGCTATGATGTCGAGGTCGAAGGCGGCGAGGCGACCCGCGACGACGCCAATCAGAGCCTTTGCGTGCATGCCGTCGGCGCCGACAAGGTGGGTGTCATGATTACGCGCCGCTGAACTCAGCTGAGGCGTCCTGGAGATTGGCGGCAATAGCGGCGGCGGCATGCTGCATCGGCACGAGATAGCGCTCCACCGCATCGGATTCGCGCATAGTCGAGCCGATGTAGCGCATGGTCATGCTGGCGGCCACCTTCTCCCCTACCATGATCGGCACGGCGAGACCCATCGCGCGATCGCCGCGCATGGGCGCGGTGGTTGCATATCCCCGCTCGCGAATACCCTCCATCATGGAGGTTACATATTGCCTGTCGTGCGCGACCTTGTTCATCGGCACTTTGGAAGCCTGGAGCAGCGCGAGTATGACGCGGCGTTCTTCTTCCGGGCAAAAGGTGATGTAAGCGCGGCCCAATGCCGACATCAGCATCGCGAGCCGCCTGTTCAGCCAGTCCGGGTCGGTGGCGAAAGAGCTTTCGTGACGTGTGGAAAGCCGCACCAGCATCGCGTCGCGATCGAGCGTGGCCAGGGACACCGGCCATTTATGCTCGGCGGTGAGCGCCGAGAGAAACGGACGTGCCGCTTCCACCACGAGATCGGTGTGGCGAAAGCCGCTCGACAAGCGCAATACGCGTTCTGTGAGCGTGTAACCCGCCGCCCGCGAGACCCGGCGCACATAGCCTGCCGCGATCATTGTATCGAGCAGCCGGACCAGGGTGGGTTTGGGCAAGCCCGTATCGTCGTGAATCTGCGCTAGCGTCACAGTGCCGCCGGCATTGAGCGCTTCCAGCAGTTTCAGGCTCCGGACAACAGGCTGAACGCCTTGTGTACCGGCGGTTGATCGCGGCATTGGCGGTCTCCGCATTGTTGGAGATCATTCTAATTCCGCAGAACGGAATTTCAAAACTTGGTGGGCCGGGTTTGGAGAAGATGTCGCCTAACCTGCCGGGAGAGGATCGGAGTAATCCGGAATGAAGGAGATGATATGAGCAAGGCCGCGACCAAACCGCAGACGGCGCCTTTCACAGTGGCGCCACTGACCCCGACGATCGGTGCGGAAATTCTGCATATCGATCTATCGAAGCCTCTGGACGAGGTAACGCTCGCCGCGCTGCGGGAGGTCTTGCTGGAATGGAAGGTGGTGTTCTTTCGCGACCAGGACATCACCACAGACGCGCATCTTGCTTTTGCCCGCCGATTCGGTGAACTTGAGGTCCATCCTTTTGCACCACATAAAGAGGGCTATCCGGAGGTGCTGGCGATTACGCATGACAGGGAGAGACCGGGGCGCGAGAACAAGTGGCACAGCGATGTCACATGGCGCGAATGCCCGTCGCTTGGTTCCGTGCTTCGTGCAATCGAAGTGCCGCCCTCTGGCGGTGACACGCTCTTTGCCGACATGTACGCCGCTTATGAAGGTCTCTCGGACGAGGTGAAGGAGAAAATCGACGGTGCCGTTGCCGTGCATGATTTTGCCCATTTCCGCATTCGCATGCAGAAGCTCGGCAGGACGCCTGCCGAGATCGAGGAGATGAATCGCAAATACCCGTCGGTTGAGCATCCGGTAGTCCGCACCCACCCGGAGACAGGCCGCAAGGGCATATATGTAAATGTTGCCTTCACTCAGCACATCGTCGGGATGGAAAAAGCCACATCCGATGCGCTACTCGCCCATCTCTACGCACAGGCGGCCATTCCGGAGCATCAATGCCGCTTTCGGTGGCGTGCCAATTCCATTGCCTTCTGGGACAACCGTGCCTGTCAGCACTACGCCGTCTCGGATTACTGGCCGGCGGTGCGTCGCGTCGAGCGCGTGACGATCATAGGCGACCGGCCCCGCTGATTTTCTGGGAGGGGCAGGGGGCAGCGGGCCGTGTTTCGGAAGGGAGCGCGACCCCTGCCCGTTCTGACGATAGGCGTTTAGGGGTCAGGCTTTGCCGGTTACGGCGAGCGCAAACGCATAGATGCGCGCAACTTCCTTCAATCTTTCAAAGCGTCCCGACGCGCCGCCATGCCCGGCATCCATGTTGATATGGAGAAGCGCGGCGCTGTCACCGGTTTTGAACTCGCGAAGCTTCGCGATCCATTTCGCCGGTTCCCAATAGGTGACGCGCGGATCGGAAAGACCGCCAAGCGCGAAGATGTGAGGATAGGCCTGGCGCGTGACATTGTCGTAAGGCGAATAGGAGGCCATGTATTCATAAGCCTCGCGGCTTTCGATCGGATTTCCCCACTCGTTCCATTCAGGCGGCGTCAGCGGCAGCGACGCATCGAGAATCGTTGCAAGCACATCGACAAAGGGCACTTCCGCGAGAATGCCATTGAAGAGGTCCGGCGCCATGTTTGCGACCGCCCCCATCAGCATGCCGCCTGCGCTGCCGCCATGCGCGATGATGTTTCCGCGCGACGTGAAACCGGTGCGCGCTAGATGTTCGCCCGCCGCAATGAAGTCAGTGAAGGTATTGTGCTTTTTCAGCCGCTTCCCTTCATTGTACCAGCGGTAACCCTTTTCCTTGCCGCCGCGAACATGGGCAATGGCATAGACGAAGCCACGATCGACAAGCGACAGGCAGCTCGTTGAGAAAGAGGCGGGGATGGAGATGCCGTAGGAGCCATATCCATAAAGGAGACAGGGTGCACTGCCATCAAGCGGCATGTCGCGCCGATGCAGCAGCGAAATCGGCACCTGCTCACCATCTGCGGCGCTCGCGAATATGCGCCGTGTTATATAATCCGCCGGATCATGTCCGGAGGGTACGTTTTGGCGTTTACGCAACGCCCGCTCGCGCGTTTCGAGATTGTAGTCATATATCTCGGCGGGTGTGGTCATCGAGCTGTAAGAAAAACGCATCCGCGCCGTTTCATATTCAAAGCCCGCACCCATGTTGAGATCATAGGCATCTTCATCGAAGGCAATTATATGCTCGGCCCCGCCGTCGAGCCGGCGAACGGCAATACGGGGCAGGCCGTCGCGGCGCTCCAGCCGGACATGATGATTGCGATAGGCGACATGGTGGAGGACGAGAGTGCCCGGCCGGTGAGGAATGATATCGCGCCAGTTTTCACGGCCCGGTGCGGCTTCCGGCGCTTCGACGATCCTGAAATCCTCGGCGTCACCCGCATTGGTGAGAATCAGAAAGCGGCGTCTCGCTTCGTCATGTTCGACGTCGTATTCGACGCCGTCTTCGCGGGCCGCGACAAGCTTTGGCGGCGTGTCCCGCGCATCGGCCGGGATAAGATGGATCTCGCTCGTCTGATGATCATGACTTGAGATGACGAGCCAGCGTCCGCTCTGCGTTTTGCCGACACCGACGAAGAAGCCGTCATCCGGCTCGGCATAGACGAGAACATCGCCGGATGACGGTGTGCCGACAATGTGACGGAATACCTTGAGCGGCCGGTGTTCGTCATCCACCTGCGTGTAGAGGAAACTCTTGCCCTCGGCGTCCCAGGCAATGCCGGGCGAGGTATCCGGCACCTCGTCGGCGAGGTCTTGCCCGCTCGCGAGGTCGCGCAACCGGATGGTGAAGTATTCCGATCCCTTGCGATCGGCGGACCAGGCGGCGAGTTTATGCGTGGGCGAATGATCGACATCGCCAATTCTGAAATAAGCTTCGCCGTCCGCCTCCGCGTTGGCATCCAGAAAGATTTCCTCACCGTCATCGCTGTCGCGCGGGCGGCGGCAGAACAAGGGGTGCTGGGCCCCTTCGACAAAGCGCGTGTAATAAGCGTAAGGCCCGTCGGGCGAGGGGACCGAACTGTCGTCTTCCTCGATACGCCCCTTCATCTCCTTGAAAAGGGCTTCACGAAGATCGCCAAGCGGCGCGAGGGCGGCTTCCGTATAGGCGTTTTCCGCTTCCAGGAAGGTGCGGATATCTTTGTCGAGGACACCGGGATCGCGCATGACGTCACGCCAGTTTTCGTCGCGCAGCCACGCATAATTATCGACGCGCACGATGCCGTGATGCGTGTCCGGCCGCGGCCGTTTCCCGGCAGGCTCAGGTTCGGGAGGGAGCGTGATTTTCATGCGCTCGGGATTAGCCCTTGGAGGCGTTGTCGGGTTTGAAATCGAGCGCCGTACCATTCATGCAGTAGCGCAAGCCCGTCGGCTGCGGTCCATCGGGGAAAACATGGCCGAGATGAGCATCGCACTTTGCACAAACGACTTCGGTGCGGCGCATGTTGTGGCTGTCATCGCTATGCTCATCGACGGCTTCCGGATTGAGGGGTGTATAAAAACTCGGCCAGCCGGACCCGCTTTCATATTTGGTCTCGGACCGAAATAGCGGCTCACCACAACAGACACATCTATATGTACCGTCCCGATGTTCGTTCACCCAGGGGCCCGTGAAGGCGCGCTCCGTTCCGCCTTGCCGCGCGACGGCATATTGCTCCGGCGTCAGTTCGGAGCGCCATTCGGTATCTGCTTTTTCCAGTTTTTTCGTATCGCTCATCTGCGTCTCCCCGAAAGAGGAAATCTCGATCTTCGGGAAATATATGGGCCGCGCCACC
>TARA_R110002110_G_scaffold804_9_pt1 | contig 10830 bp, 12 predicted proteins | sample TARA_R110002110 | Tara Oceans TARA_R110002110 (sample SAMEA4397330) | marine metagenome | biome: Polar Biome; feature: [SRF] surface water layer (ENVO:00010504); material: water (ENVO:00002006), including particulate matter (ENVO:01000060) such as... | depth 5 m
CGAGGAAGACGAGTCGCGCGACAGTCTGATCGCCTCCATCAAAGAGATGCAGGAGATGGTCGATGCCACCCTCTCCTTTGCGCGGGGGATGGCAATTTCGGAAGCCTATGAAACCCATGAATTGGGTGCGTTCCTCAGCCGACTTCAGTCGGATATGCTGGATGCTTTCAAGCTGCAGAAGAACGAAAAAGTCCCGGTACGCCTGCGTCCGCAATCGCTGCGGCGTGCCCTGCGAAACATCATCGATAATGCGTTGCGCTATGGGGGCGCGGCTGTCGTCGCCTTCCATAAAGATACGGATCATGCCATCATCACCGTATCAGACGACGGTCCCGGCATTCCGGAAACTGAGCTTGAGCAGGTGTTCGAACCATTTTTCCGGCTCGAAAAATCCCGGTCACGCGAAACTGGTGGTACTGGCCTCGGCCTTGCGATTTCACGGAGCATCGTCCGGGCACATGGCGGCGACATCAGCCTGTCGAACCGGGAACAAGGCGGCCTTGTTGCAACCATTACACTGCCACTCGAAGCGACACCTGTAATTGATGAAAGGAAAGAACCATGAACAAACATCTGATTTTGACAAGCTCCATCTTGCTCGGCTCCTTCACAGGCCCGGCACTGGCCGACTCTGGTGACGGCTTTGGCCACTCGATGTGGGGCGGTGGATACGGGATTTTCGGTGGGATCATGATGTTGGCCTTCTGGGGGCTGATCATTGGATTGATTGTCCTGGCTGTTCGAGGCTTCCCTGGACGATCCGACAACACCACCGAAATGGATGCTCTCAACATCCTGCGAGAACGCTTTGCGCGCGGGGAAATTGACGAGGCCGAATATGATCGCCGGAAGGCCAAACTGGAAAACTGAAGATGCTGTTCAGATTGACGCGATATCGGGGCATTGGATGGCTGACCTTATTGACGGGAATGTGATCCTGAGAGGCCAACCATTAATTGACGCCGCCGCGCGGTAAGGTCGTAATCAAATCAACCCTCATCTCACTTTGCGGCAGCCACCTGGCTGGATCGCGGGTGCGATCAAGGACGTGAGGCGCGATGAGAAGGACTGCCCAATGAAACGCAGAACATTTGTCGCTGGAATTGCCGCCTCAGGCGCAGCTTTTGCTGCCGGAAACGCCTTGGCGCATCCGCCAAAGACACTTCCGAACTACAATTTGCCGGAAGATATGCTGCCTCGGATTGTGCCCATCGCTGTGGGGTTGGTGCCGTATGAGGTGCATGTCGATCCTGGGCAGTTTGCCTTATACTGGACCCTGCCCAATAATCTGGCATTGCGCTATATTGTCGGGATCGGGCGGCCAGGTCTCTATGAGGCTGGCGAATTCTATGTGGGTGCAAAGAAAGAATGGCCCAGTTGGGTGCCTACCCCCGGAATGATCCGGCGCGAACCGAAGCTTTATGCGAAATACGCAGACGGTATGCCGGGTGGGTTGGGCAATCCGCTGGGCGCGCGTGCTTTGTATCTATTTCAACCGGGACGCGGCGATACTTTCCTGCGGGTGCACGGCACCAATGACCCCTCCACACTGGGCAGACGTGTCTCGAACGGGTGCGCGCGGCTGGTAAACGACCAGATGATTGATCTGTATGACCGTGTGCCGATCAACACGCGGGTCGTGCTTTATGAAGCGTTGGTCTGAGACTGTGCAGGGCGGTTTGTCTGCGCGATCAGCCATGGCCGCCAGTTGGTGTCAAATCAGCAAGTGCCCCAAAGAACTTTAGGTTCAGTGTTGCGGCAAGTCATGGCTTCTTTGCAAAATTGTCTTTGAAAGCGGTCCCATGCGTCGCAAGCGGCTCAGGATCGCCAGCAGTTTAAACAAATGGAGCATCCGACAGGCCGGGTCTGAGGTCCACCGTTTTCGCTTTTTTGATTGATCCGGTTCAGCGCAGTGTGGCCAATCCCAAAGCCGATTCATCATCGCGAACAGAAACGCACCAGACCAAGCGATGAGCAAGAGACCGTTCAAGGCTTCAACGCCAGTGAGAAGGCGCAAGTGGTCTTTTGGGAAAATGTCTCCAAGGCCAAGGGACGTGTAGCTCACAGCGGAAAAGTAGAAATAGTCCAATGGCGTTTCAACACCCTCGCCGGAAAAGCTGCCCAAGTTCAGGACCTGATCCCCGACGCCAAACCCGATCGCATACACTGCAATCTGGCAAAAGTGGGCGACGAACAGGAGCAGAACTGCCATCAGCACACGATTGAGCGGAAGCAGCGGCACCTGCGTCAGACCACCCGATATCCAGCGCATGACGGACAGATGTATCCATGATGTGGATACCACGCCTGCAGCTGACATGATGATTGAAGCAAGCAATGGACCACTCCTGAAACCGGGATATTTATTTTCAGTCAAACGATATCAGGTTTTTGTTCGGTACTGCCACCCCCGCAGGTTTTGGATTTTTCGCGACGGCGCGGTGATTGGCAAAGGCGTGGCGGCTCTCACCAGCGCAGGTCGTCGCCAGCAAGAGGCCATTCAGACAGCAATTTGATCGCACCGTCGCTATGGTGGACCCTATGCAAAAAGCATCGGACATTCGCGGGCGCATTTATTGCGCAGGATGATGTAGATCAGATGCAGCGTGCCAAGCCCGGCCAATAGGCAGAAGAACGAAATATAGGCATAGCGCAGCAGGAGGATGTCAACCACCACGACCGCGATGATCGTGCCGCCGAAAAACCGCATGTGTAGATAGCGTGACATTAACGGCGGTGCGATAATCAAGAACAGATAGATAACATAGGTCATCCAGCGCGGCATCATGTAATCCAGCAGCATCGTGCCTTCATAAGCAAGAGAATCCTGATTGACGCTGACATTGATCCAATCGGGGTTGATGGCATGGGGCACGTAAAGCAGCAGCCCGAACGCGATGCCGATCATCGCAAATAACAGGAATAGCCTCTTGCGCGGGCTGTCCGGCGGTTCCAACACATAAACCGAGATCGGTATCCAGATCGGCCACATGAACCACGTGAAAAAGATGAACCCCATCGCCCCCCACAACACGGTGAACGGATCGCCACCGTTCACGCCGACCCAAACATTGCCTTCCATGAACTGCTGAAGACCCGCAAACAGCGGCATCAAGGCGACTGGCAAATAGCGCATATTGATCTGCGTGGCTTTCCAGGTGGCGAAGGCACCGCCTCCGACAAGAAAGACACTGGCGGCAAAGCTTACTTCTGCGGAGAGACACATGTTATGACCTGCAATGTTGATTTACGATTGTTTCGGGGGTTTCCGGTGCCCGCAAGCCGAACGGCAAAGAGAGGGGCCAGACCAAGAAGCCAAAGGCCCATCGGGGGGCAAATTGTATGACCGACAGAGCCCGCATCAAGAGACCCGTTCCCCGAACCGACGCCAAAGAATCTGGAAGCATAGGCTTGGCGCGCCCTCTAAACCGTTTAACCGTACTATGTCCACATTATATCCCCCAAGCGTAGTTGGGTATCCGGCCAAGATTGACTGAAACTTCACCAAGCCCGTCTATGTTGTCAAGCGCCACCCGTGCGGCGTCTTCCTCGGCGTTTGATCCGGCAATGCCCCACACATCCACGCGACCGCCCTCGACGACAACGTTGAGATGCACGGGATTGAGCCCCGGCACCTGCGCCAGTGCCGCCAGAACAATCTCGCGCTTTTTGCGGTCGCTGGTTGAGCGGTCAAGCGTCACTGTTGGTGCAGTTGCAAGAGCCTGCATCAGGTTGCCCCGGCTGACGATCCCGACGATTTTTCCGTTATCAACCACCGGAACACGCTTGATCCGCTTTTCCTCAAGCAGCCGCGCGATTTCCCAGACAGGCGTGTCAGGGGCCACAACTTCAACTTTGCGGGTCATGATGTCCTTGGCGCGGCGACCGCGCATCGCGATGAAGTCCTGTGCCGTGTTGTCGGACCCGGCAAACAGCGACAGCCACCACGACTTGTTGGTGCTGCCAGACCCTTCGACCCGGCGCATCAGATCACCCTCGCTAATCAGGCCAATGATTGCGCCAGCACTGTCCAGGATTGGCACCGCGCTGATATGGTTTTTCATCATCAGTCCAGTGACTTGCTCCACTGTGGTATCAGCAGCGGCTGAAATCACATTTTTCGTCATAATATCTTGAGCCTGCATTCCGTTCTCCTTTTTCATATTTGTGGATGATCAGCCAGATTTGGCGCACAGGGGCCTCAGTCGTGAGCCACGCCCAGCTCTTCGGCTTCCTCGTGTTCTATCAATTCCCGGATGTCGTCGGGGATATCCGCGACTGAGAACTTTTTCTGTTCTTCGGGATCGTGAACGAAGGCGATGATATCAGCCAGTTCCTGACCTGACATCTCGATCACATCGCCCAATTCCTCGCGCTGCATGATCACCATCGTTTCAGCGCCGCGCCACATGTTTGCGGCAAAGTTGAAAGGGTTCATCGGTTGTTCCATAAATTCGGCGTCCAGCATCGGCGCATCCTCGCCGCCGATACCGTTCACCGAATGGCAGACGACGCATGCCTTTGAGCCGAACAACAGCCGGCCGTTGGCAGCATCCATCGGCGGAAGGATCAGACCCGTGGCCATCATCGTGTCCGACATTCCCATTGAATGGGAGTCGGCGTCCGCCGAGGTGCCGATCAACAGGAGTGCAGTTGTCATGACTGCCGCGCCAACGGCAGCCGCTTTATAGTTGAGAATTTCCATTACTTTTTCCTTTCGCTCTGAGGGGCATTTCCATGCGTTTGACTCTTTCCTGACTTCCGCCTTTTTCATCTGCCTGGATTCCGTTCTGAAATCTGTGTTCCTGCAACACCGCTTATAATCTCGAGAGCGTCCTGCAATCGCCCGATACCCGCCAACCCGCCTGCCGCGGCAAATGTTGATGCGGCCTTTAGTTTCGGGGCCATCGACCCCGCAGGCGCATCGAAATGCAGGGCGTCTTGTGGTGACAGCCGTGATAGTTTGACGGCCTCGTCCGATCCGAAATCGCGATAAACGGCATCGACATCTGTCAGCAGCAACAGTACATCAGCACCCAGCGATTGGGCAAGCAGGGCGGTTGACGCGTCCTTGTCCACCACCGCTTCGATCCCGCTCAGACTGCCATCGGTCTGACGGATCACCGGAATACCGCCGCCGCCTGTGCAGATGACCACGACGCCGGCATCGAGCAACAGCTGGATAACGCGGGTGTCGGGTATCTCGCGCGGCGCGGGCGAGGCCACCACGCGGCGCCATTTTGCGCCGTCTCGCGCGATTTGCCATCCGTTCGCATCGGCCATGGCCTGCGCCTGCTGGTGGTCATAGACTGGTCCTACGAACTTGGTCGGCGCGCCAAAGGCCGGATCGTCGCGGTCCACCACGACCTGCGTCAGCAACGTGGCGACGGGACGGTCGTGATCCAGAACATTCTCAAGCTCCTGTTCGATCAGATAGCCGATCATCCCTGCCGTTTCTGCCCCCAGAACATCGAGCGGATAGCCGTCCTCTGCCGGATTCTGAAGCGCCAGCAGACCAACCTGTGGCCCGTTGCCGTGCGTAATCACCAACTGGTGTCCCGCGCGCAGGATACCAGCAAGGGCCCGCGCCGCAGTCAACGCATTCTGACGCTGGATACCGGCTGTCATGGGTTGCCCGCGTTGCAACAGGGCGTTGCCGCCAAGGGCTGCGACCACGAGCATGCCTAACCCCCCAGCGTGGCGACAAGCACCGCCTTGATGGTGTGCAACCGGTTTTCCGCCTGATCGAACACGATGGAGGCCGGGCTTTCGAACACCTCTTCGGTCACTTCCATCGCCGTGATGTCGAAACGCTTGGCGATCTCGGCACCGACTTCGGTATCGGCATTGTGGAAGGCCGGCAGGCAGTGCATGAACTTCGCGCGTGGATTGCCGGTTTGCGCCATCACGTCGGCGTTGACCTGATAGGGGAGTAACTGACGGATGCGCTCTTCCCATTTGTCCTTGGCTTCGCCCATCGACAACCAGACATCGGTGTAGATAAAGTCGACGTCCTTCACGGCCTTCGCCACATCTTCTGTGATCGTGATCCGCGCGCCGGTCACATTGGCGATCTGTTGCGCCTCATCCTGCATGGCTGCCTCGGGCCAGCAAGCCTTTGGCGCACACAGGCGCACATCCATGCCCATCTTGGCCCCGCCGATCAGCAGGCTGTCGCCCATGTTGTTGCCCGCGTCGCCCAGAAACGCATAGGCAATTTGGCCCAGCGGCTTGTCTGAATGTTCGCTCATGGTCAGAAAATCGGCGAGGATCTGGGTCGGGTGAAATTCATCCGTTAGGCCGTTATAGACGGGTACTCCGGCATATTGCGCCAGCGTCTCGACAATGGGATGACCAAAGCCGCGATACTCAATCGCGTCATAGACCCGGCCCAGAACGCGGGCGGTGTCCTTGACGGTTTCCTTCTTGCCCATGTGCGATCCCGACGGACCAAGATAGGTGACATGCGCGCCTTGATCGTGCGCGGCGACCTCAAAGCCCACTCGGGTGCGGGTGCTGTCCTTTTCGAAGATCAGCGCGATTTCCTTGCCGGTCAGGCGCGGCACTTCATAGCCGCCATATTTGGCCGCCTTGAGGTCGGCGGACAGTTTCAGCAAAAACCCGATTTCCTGCGGGCTAAAATCACGCAGGGCCAGAAAGTGGCGGTTTCTCAGGTTGTACGACATGGGGGTTCCTTTTTTCAGATCGCGTCGCGGATGGTCGGGCAGCTCATGCAGTGGCTGCCACCACGGCCCCGGCCCAGCTCGGCACCGGGGATCGCCAGCACCTCGATCCCGGCGTCTTTCAGCGCGGCGTTCGTGTCGTCGTTGCGGTCATAGCCGATCACCACGCCGGGCCGCAGCGCCAGCACGTTGTTGCCGTCGTTCCACTGCTCGCGCGATTGTTCTGCAGCATCAGAGCCGCCGGTGGGGACCAGATGCAGCTTTTTGTGGCCTAGAATTTCTGCGGTGATTTCGAACAGATGCCGCGCATCGCGGCGGATATCCAGCGGTGCCTTGCCCGATCCGGGGCGCAGGTCGTAACAGGTGATCGCATCGGCGACTTCCTGATAGGTGGTCACGACATCGCCGCCACAATGGGTGAAGACGGTATCGAGATGCATCGCGGCGCGCGAGTTGGGCATCTGGCATGCGATGACGCGGTGCACATCGCCGCCATTAAGCAGGGCCTCGGCCAGTTGGCCGACCGCCTGCGGTGTCGAGCGTTCGCCCATGCCGACCATGACGACGCCATGGCCGATCGGCATGATGTCACCGCCTTCCAGCGTGGCCGCCCCGAATTCCTGTGCCGGATCGCCAAACCAGACCCGGGCCTTGCCCGCGAAGATCGGATGAAATTGATAGACAGCGGCCAGCAGCAGCGTTTCGGGACGCCGCGCCGCGAAATGCATCGGGTTCAGTGTCACGCCGCCATAGACCCAAGCGGAGTTATCCCGCGTAAAGATGAAATTCGGCAGCGGCGGCAGCACAAAGCCGTGGCGGCCAAGGTAACTGCCAAACATGCCGGACGGGGTGAAGGGCAGATCGTCCACCGTGATCCCGCCCACCAGGGACCGCGCGAGGTCGGCACCCGGCGAACTTTCCATCCAAGCGCGCAGATCGTCGCGCATGCCGACACCCACATCGTTGCGGGTAATGCGGTGGTCGAGCACCCAGGCGCGCGCGTCGGCAATGTCCAGCGTTTCGGCCAGCAGGGTCATGGCATCCAGCACCTCGACTCCTTCGCCGCGCATGATCCCGGCAAAGACGCCGTGGTCCTGGATCGCCTGCTTGACCCAGAACACATCGTCAAACAGCAGGTCTTCGCGATTGTCCGGCGTCAGGCGACGGTGGGCGAGCCCCGGTGGCGAGACAATCACTTGCCGCAGTTTGCCGGTTTCGGAATGTACGCCCAGAGTAGGATCGGTCATGGAAATTTTCCTCTAAGGTCAAAGGATCGTGGCAACGCTGAGCGCCGCCATAATAAATAGTGTCAGGATCAGCAGCAGCGGCCAGATGAACACCAGCCAGCGGTCGAACGACACGCGCCCGATGGCCAGCCCGCCGATCACCACGGCGGAAGTCGGCGTGATCAGGTTCACCAGCCCGCTTGCCGATTGATAGGCGGTCACGACCAGATCGCGGCTGACGCTGGCAAAATCCCCCAGCGGGGCCAAAATAGGCATCGACAGGACAGCAAGCCCCGACGAGGACGGCACCAGAAAGCTCATCCCGATCTCGATCCACAGCATCAGATTAATGAAGGCGATTTCGGACAGGCCGCCCAAGGTATCGGCGGCGCTGTTGAGGATGGTGTCGGCGATCAGCCCCTGTTCCATGATCACCACAATGCCGCGGGCCAGCCCGATCACCAGCGCCACGCCAAGCAAGTCTTTCGCTCCGTCGACAAAGGCAGAGGTCAGTTTTTTCTCGCCCATTCGTGCGACAAGCCCGACGACGATGGCCATGCCAAAAAACAACGCCCCCATCTTTGCCATCCACCAGCCCTGGCTGGACACACCCCAGATCATCACGGCAAAGGTGGCAAAGAACAGCAGCAGCACCAGTTTCTGCGTGCCAGTGAGCTTGGGTTCAATGAATTCGGCATCCGCATCGCCCAGAAAAATCCGGCGGTGTACATCGCGCTGTGCGGCCACGACGGACCGGGTCGGGTCCACCTTTACCCGTGATGCGTAACGCATGACATAGGCGATGCAAATCGACAGACCGCCGATCAGGATGATCAGCCGCAGCGCCATGCCTTGCGTGAAGGGAATTGCCGCCGCGTTCGACGCGATGACGGTGGCGAACGGGTTTATGGTCGACCCCAGGGTACCGATACCCGCGCCAATCAGGATAATTGCCACACCAGTGATGGCATCAAACCCTGCGGCAATGACCACCGGGATCAGCAGCGCGTAGAAGGCCAGCGTTTCCTCGGCCATGCCATAGGTCGTGCCCCCCAGCGCAAATAGTGACATCAGGATCGGAATCATCCATATCTCGCGCCCCTTCATGCGTCCCATCGCGGTCTGGATACCGGTGTCGATGGCCTTTGTGGCGTTCACCACGCCCAAGAACCCGCCGAGCAACAGCACGAACAGCGCCACGTCGATTGCATTCGCCGCATAGCTGTCAGGATCGTAAAACCCCGCCACGGGTGCCAGCATGACCTCAACAAACCCCTGCGGATTGGCATCGACCGTTTGATAGGTGCCCGGCACGGCAATCTCGCGGCCGACCTCTTCGTTCATTGCACGATCATACTGCCCGGCCGGGATGATCCATGTGAGCGCGGCAACGATCACGATTAACGCGAAAAGGATCGTGTAGGCGGTCGGGAACCACGATGCCATGCCATCGGCGTCCGGTTCCGGGTTGATGTTCTGGTCGCTCATCGGTCACACGCCCCTGTGGTCATTGAGTTGCATCACGCGCGCGTGTCAGCACCGGAATGAAGGCTGGAACGCGGGCCGCATAGGCGTCGAACTGTGTTCCGAAAGTTGCGCGGGTTTCGCGCTCCTCCGCGCGGGCCAGCCGCACATACATCCAGATCAGCACCGGATACATCGCCAGTGTCAGCAGGGTGGGCCACTGAAACAGGAAGCCGGTCAGAACCAGAACGAAGCCCGCATATTGCGGATGGCGCACCCGCGCGTAAGGACCGCTGGTCGCCAGCGCGCCGCTGCGTTGGGCCTGGTAGAGCACCCGCCAGGCGGCGGAGATCATCCAAAATCCTATCCCGATCAGGACAAAGCTGATCATGTGGAACGGGCCAAAATGCGGATTGGCTTTCCAGCCGAACAACATTTCCGGCAGGTGCCCTGCGTCATGGGAAAACCAGTCGACGCCCGGATAATTCGTCTGCAACCACCCCGACAGCAGATAGATGGTCAGAGGAAAGCCGTACATTTCCGAAAAAAGTGCCACAAGAAACGCGCTGAAGGCTCCGAAACTGCGCCAGTCGCGCGTGGTCTGCGGTTTGAAGAAGCTGAACGCGAACATGATGAAGATCGCGGCATTCAACAGGGCAAAAAACCACAAGCCATATGCGGGTGCATCTGTCATTGCTTGTCTCCGCCTCCGTGGCCACCGTGACCGCCATGCATGAAGAAGTGCATCACGACGCATCCAAGCAGCAGCAAAACTAGGAAACCGCTCCCGGCAAAGAGGTGAATGCGGTGCTCAAAGCCAAGTAACAAGGCGGCAATGGCCAGCGAAATGATCAGACCAATCCCCATACGCGATTTCCAGAATGAGGGTGGGGCGGCGGGCTGCGGCGGCGGATTGGGCTGGTCGTGTTCATGATGAGCCATAGTAGCGTCCTCGTTGTTTTGATGCCGTAATTTCAACTGTCGTTTTGTCCCCGACTGCGCCCGGCAGCAGGGAACAAAGCAGTTCTAGGCCTACCCGTCCGACTTAGGTGTCTCGTCGAGTGACGCAAATATGTCGGGGTTCTCATCGCCTTCCACATACAGATAGCCGGCAAGGCCGCGTTCAGCGCGCGACAACGCATGATCCACAATCACAAAGCGACCGGGCACCTCACACTTGAATTCCACGATCCCTGATCCCCCCGGCATTACCGGAATGGTCTGCACACTTTCGATTGGCGGGTTGACCAGCGAGCCGTGCAGATACGCCTTGTCGAAAATCTCGCCGATGACATGGAATGCGGACGTATAGTTTGGCCCGCCAACGCCGAAGTAGATGCGCACTGTTTCGCCAACTTTGGCCTGCAAAGGATAATGGTCCGTCAATGCACCCACATGCCCGTTGAACACCAGATATTCCGCCCGCTCGTCGATCAGCTTGTCATAGCTTTCGTTCA
>TARA_R110002110_G_scaffold939_2_pt1 | contig 10829 bp, 9 predicted proteins | sample TARA_R110002110 | Tara Oceans TARA_R110002110 (sample SAMEA4397330) | marine metagenome | biome: Polar Biome; feature: [SRF] surface water layer (ENVO:00010504); material: water (ENVO:00002006), including particulate matter (ENVO:01000060) such as... | depth 5 m
CACCGAAAATCATCTTCCTGCCGATTATTTTCCTGATGTTCGGCGTCGGTATTGAATCCAAAATGGCAAAGGGCTCGATGTCGGCATTTTTTCCGGTCGTCTTTACCACCACGTTGGGGATGATGCTGATCAACCCGGTGCTGATCCGGGTCGGCAGAACGTTTAACCTCAATAAATGGCAAATGATCACCAAGATCTATATGCCGGCGATGGTGAACCCGGTGATTACAGGGTTGCGCCTTGGCGTGGCAATCACGGTGATCGGTGTGCTGGTGGCGGAATTGAAATTCGCCGATGGCGGTCTGGGATACCGGCTCGGGATTTACTACGAGCAGTTTCAAATCGCACCCATGTACGCGGTTATCCTGTTGATCTTTGCTCTGGCGGCCGCTGCGAATACGGGCATGACCAAGCTGCAGGATCGGGTGAACCGGCACATGGCACCGACATCATCCAAAGGCAAAAAGGCCCGGGCAACAGCGTCCGGTGGTCTCGGCGTCGTTAATTAATCTATCTCGAGTCAGAAGGATAAGAAGGACTATGGCCAAGGAACTTTTCGTATCGAAATCGGACGACCTCAAGGATGGGGACCGGAAAATCGTACCGAACGGTAATTACGAGATCGGCGTTTACAGGGTTAACGGCAATCTCTTCGCGTATCAGAACGTCTGTCCGCATCAGGGCGGTCCGGCATGCGAAGGCCTGCTGATGGCGAAGGTGGAAGAGGTGATTGCCGAGGACAAGACCTACCAGGGGATGACCTTCAACCACGACGAAATGCATATTGTCTGCCCCTGGCATGGCTGGGAGTTCGATCTCGAGACCGGTGACATGGTTGCGGATCGCAAGTTCCGGCTGAAAAAATATGACGTGGCTGAAAAGGACGACGGAATCTATGTCACCGTCTGACGAAATCACGGAAGAAGACATCGCCAATTCGCCTTTCCACGGCAAGGCCACCGCGCGCATCGCCCAGGAAACGGGCGATCCGCTGGCCGATGTCGGTGTCGAAACCGAGAAGCTGAAAGCGCTGGCCCGCCAAATCCTCGATCTCAAGGAGGACGAAGCGCCCAGCCAGGAAATGATCCAGGACGGCCTCGCCGCGTTGACCCGGCTTTATACCGTGCGCTATCAGGCGGGCGAGCGCTGGGACCCGTTCGTGAACGGGCGCGGCATGCCGGTAACGTCGGTGATGATTATGTCCACCGCGATGTTGCAGGCGGTGAATATTGAACTTTTTGAACTTGGAATGTGGCAGGCCTGGTCGGGCGGCTAGGAGCCTGCCTTACGCCCGGTCTTGAACACAGCACTCTTTGACGAAGGAGGGACGACATGGAAATCCCCACAGATCACCTAAACAAGATGTCGGTCGCGGAGTTCGATACGTCGAAGCTCCTGATCAACGCAGCCCGTCAGCGCGATCAGCGCGGCTTCAATGACATGTTGATTATCGACGTGGATTGTCACCACTACGAAAACGAATCCATGAAGGAGATTGTCGAATTCATCGACGATCCGGTCCTGCGCCGTACCGCGCAGGTTTATTCGGGCGCCGGTACGGGCGCGAACAGCCCGTTCATGATGGGAAGTCCCGGTTCGCAGGACGTGGCAGGGCGTGTGACCCGCTATCCGCTGCGCAAGATGGACCAGACGCCGGAAGACGACAAGCATCGTGATATTCACCTGTCGCTGAAATGGATGGACGCCATGGGCGTCGACTATGTGATGCTGTTTCCGACGCCGATGCTGCTGCTCGGTCTGCACCCGGTCCCGGAATACGAAGTCGCGATGTCGCGCGCTTATAACCGCTGGCTCACTGAAAAGATCCTGAAGGAAGAAAAGCGTCTGAAGACGATGCTGTATCTGCCGTTCAACGATCCGGAAGAGACCTACAAGATGGTCCAGGATTTCGGCGACCGCGAGGGCGTGTGCGGCTTTATGGTGGTGTCGACCCGCTACAAGCCGGTCTATGACAACGCCTATATGAAAACCTATTCGCTGATCGAGGAAATGGGCAAACCGCTGGCGTTCCACGGATCGTACAGCTGGAACGACCATCTTCTCGGCAACACCAACCGTTTTCTCGTGACCCATGCGCTCGGCTTTACCGTGTTCAACGCCGTTCATCTGTGTAACTGGATCGTGAACGGCTTGCCGGAAAGGTTCCCCAAGCTGGACGTCATGTGGATCGAATCCGGGCTGGCATGGATTCCGTGGATCATGCAGCGTCTCGATAACGATTACCGCATGCGCTCGTCCGAGGCGCCGTTGCTCAAAAAGCTGCCGAGCGAATACATGCAGGACATGTTCTATTCATCGCAGCCGATGGAAATGCCGCACGACCCGGATATTCTTGAAATGACCTTCAAGATGATCAAGGCGGAAACCCAGCTCTGCTGGTGTTCTGATTATCCGCACTGGGACATGGATGTCCCCAGCGTGATCTGGGACCTGCCGTTCCTCGATGAGCGCCAGAAGAAGAACATCCTCGGCGAGAACGCCCGGAAGCTCTATAACATGGACGTGTCGGACCGCTTCCCCAACTACAAGCCGCCGGTTTAGGCGTTGGCCCCGCCGTCAGTCCGGGCTGGCGGCGGTGGCGGATCGGGATCAGTACCCGGCCGCGGGCGATATCTATCAGGGTTCGCAGCAGAATATAGGCGATAAGCCCCGTCGCGAGGACAAGGATCGCTTGCCCGGCGGCGAGCAGGTAGGCGTTATCTGTCGCATCGCCATAAATCAGCGTTGCCGCGCAGATGGCGTCGAGTGGGAATGAATAAGCCCACCAGCCCATCGAGAATTTCACCTTCAGAAACGTCCGTATCATCGCGATGTTCAGGAGCAGCAGGAACAGCGCGAAGTAATAGATAATCCGCGTGAACGGCGAGATATTGCCGGGGACAAGCAGCGGATAGATCATCGACATCAGCGCTGGCGGTACGATCGGCACGAAGTAGCTTGGCATCAGCGGAGGCGGCAGACCCGGTCCGAACATGATCCGGTACATCAGCACCGCCGACAGCAGCACCCAGACGATGCCCCCGATAGAAAAGAAGAACCAACTCAGCTCGATATAGCCGAGCGACGGGCCCATGAGTGCCGTCAGGAAACTGCCGACGCCGGGGATCAGCCAGATCGGGTTCATCTTCGCCATTTCCTGCGGCCGCAGGTACCAGCGTGAAAAGATATAGAACGTCAGGAACAGGCTGAGCGCGGCGCCGATAAAAAACAGGACCTGTGCCACGCCGACATGTAACGGCAGGACAGCCGGCACCTGCAGCAGGATCGCGAGCGGCGCCCCGGCGAGGAACGGGCCTTTCGCCGGGTGATCGAAATCCCGCCACAGCATCGCGGGATACATCAGGCATTTTGCGATGTAGGCCGGCGCTACCACCGCCAGCATCGCCGCACCGATAATCAGGATGATATCGCCGGGCAGGGACGGCCAGTCGAGCATTTTCTCCGCCTGACGCCAGGCGAGACCGAGGCCGGAAACGCCCATGACCGACCCGAAGAAAGTCGGCGGCATATGGGCGAGCGGGGAGGAGGACTGTTCAGCCGGCGGAAGAGTTGTCATGGAGCGCAACCTAGTGCGGCACCGCATTTGTGCAAGCCGCCGCCGGGTGCTTTTGTGAAGGGGGCCAAGAATGTCATAATGGCATCCCAGACCGGAAGGCTACGCTCATGAATACCGATCCAGAAAAGCTTCTTTCTCCGCAGTTCGAGGGCACCCTGACCGAGGGGCTCGTCTCCCTGATCCGCAACAAGCCCGTCGGGCAGGCGGACCTCGATGCGATGGCGCTGTTCACGCTGGACGGGATTGCCAACATGCTGGCCGGGCGTCGGTCGGTGCCGGGCGAAAAACTACTCGCCTACCTGAAAGGCAAGGAAGGCGATACCGGGCGCCGGGCGCTGGTGATGGGGGGGCTGACGCATATCCTGGAAGTCGACGACCTGCACAAGGCGTCGGTCGTGCATCCTGCCTGCGTGACCATACCCGCGGCGCTCGCGCTCAGCCGCGACGACATGCCGTCGGGCACGGAATTCCTGAAAGCGATCCTGTTCGGCTTCGAGGCCTGCACGCGGGTCGGCATGTCCGTCGGCAAGGCGCATTACAAAATCTGGCACAACACGGCGACCTGCGGCACGTTCGGCGGCGCGATGACGGCGGCGACCTTGATGGGGTTGACGGATGAAGAGACCGTCCACGCACTCGGTAACGCGGGCACGCAATCCGCTGGGCTGTGGGAATTCCTCAACACAGGTGCGATGAGCAAGCATCTCCATGCCGGGCGCGGCGCAGAGGCGGGGATCGTCGCCGCCGAACTGGCACAGCTCGGCTTTACCGGCCCGCCCGCCATTCTTGAGGGGCCGCAGGGGCTTTATGCCGGGGCGTGTCCCGATCCCGACCCCGATGCCGTGCTGCGCGATCCGGACGCGCCGTGGCAGGTGCATCTGACGTCGATCAAGCCGTGGCCGTCCTGCCGCCATACACACCCCGTCATCGACGCCGCACTGGAGCTTTCCGGCAGGATCGACGCGAAGGACATCGAAAGTGTGGATGTCGCCGTGTATCAGGCGTCCATCGACGTCTGCGACAGGCCCGTGCCGGAAAGCGAATACGAAGCCAAATTCTCGGTCCAGCACTGTGTCGCGATCAGCCTTTTGGACGGCAAGTGCACCTTCGCATCCTTCAATTCGTCGGGGCGCGACCGCGCCGCCGACCTGCGCAAGGCGATCTCCGTGCGGGCCGGAGAGACCTATACCAACGCCTACCCGAAGGACTGGGGCGGCGAGGTGACGGTGAACCTGAAAGACGGCGCCTCTGTGACCGCAGCGCGGACGGCCTGCAAGGGCGACCCCGAACTCCCCCTGACCCGCGAGGAAATGATTGAAAAAGCGCGGGACCTGCTGACATTTGCCGCCGTAAACGATGTCGATGCGATCATCGACGGCGTGCTCGGTATGGCGAGTGGCGGGCCGGTGCCCGAGGTTCAACTCTGAGCTTTCAGGTTTTTGAGAAAGTAACTGGATACTTTCTAATCCGGTCACGTCCCCGGGCTTGACCCGGGGACCCAGGGTGCGTTGTGTTACCTGAAATGGCTTGATCCCCGGGTCGGGCCCGGGGAATGAGTTTTTGATCAGGTTTGCTGGCCCCTAAGCCAGATGGTGGCGTGTTCGAAAGGATGGGTATGATGGATAAGGCGATACTGGGCCAAAAGGCCGAAAAACTGCAGGCGCTGATCGATGCCGATGAAACGCTGGTGCTCCCCAACGTGTGGGATGCCGCCGGTGCGCGGATTGTCGCCGAACAGGGCTATCCGGTGATCGCGACGTCGAGCGCGGGCGTCGCCTGGTCGCTCGGCTGCCCCGACGGAGAGGTGATCAGCCGCGACGACATGCTGTTCATGGTCAGGAAGATCGCCGACGCCGTCGATCTGCCGGTCACGGCGGACATGGAAGCAGGATACGGCGAAGCGCCCGAAGCCGTCGCCGACACGGTTGTCGCGACGCTCGATGCGGGGGCGGTGGGCGCGAATATCGAAGATTCGTCCTCCCAGGCGGCAGGCCATCCGCTGCTCGATTACGATCTGTCGGTGGCGCGTATCCGGGCCGCGAAGAAAGCTGCCGACGATTACGGCGTGCCCTTCGTCATCAACGCCCGCTCCGACGGGTTTTTCGGCGGGCCGGGCGAGGGCGTGTTCGAGGAAACGGTGAAGCGCGGCAATGCCTATCTGGACGAGGGCGCGGGCTGCGTTTTCGTGCCCTTCGTCCGCGACCGCGAAACCATGGAAAAGCTGGTCGCCGCCATCGACGGCCCGGTCAACTTCCTCGCCAACCCGGCGGCCCCCGATCTCGGCCAGATGCAGGAAATGGGCGTGGCGCGGATCAGCATCGGCGGGTTGTTTTCACTGATGATTTATACCCGGGTACGCGAGGCCTGCGTTGAGATGAAGACATCCGGTACGCTGAACTGGGGCAGGGATAATATTGTCCATCCGGAGATGAATAAGCTGATGGGGTAGGTCAAGCCTCTTTGTTGTCTCGCCAATGGCTGAAGCTGGACACACTCCCGTCACCCCGGATTTATTCCGGGGTCCAGTCTCACCATTCACACGCAGTCTGGATCCCGGGACAGGCCCGGGATGACAGGCAGGGCAAGGCCTCTATCTAACCTGCCTTCAAAGCCGCCGCCTGAATCCCCGAAAGCGTGCTTGTCGGCAGCACCGCGTCGGGCTCAATCACCAGTTCGATCAATGACGGGCCGTCCACCGCGCGGCAGCGCTCGAACGCCGCTTCGAAATCCGCTGTCTTGGTAACGGTCTCTCCATGGGCGCCATAGGCGCGGGCGAGGGCGGCGAAATCGGGGTTTACGAGGTCGGTGCCGGATTTGCGTTTCGGGTAATGGGTTTCCTGGTGCATCCGGATGGTGCCGTACATGCCGTTATTGACGACGACGAAAATCACCTTCGCGCCCTGTTGCACGGCGGTGCCGATTTCCTGGCCGTTCATCTGGAAGCAGCCGTCGCCGCTGAAGGAGACGACCACGCGATCTCGGTGGCGGATCGCCGCCGACACGCCAGACGGCACGCCGTAGCCCATCGCGCCGGATTGCGGGGCCAACTGGGTGCCGTATTGCTTGTAGCGGAAGAACCGATGAACCCAGACGGTGTAATTGCCCGCGCCGTTGGTGATGATCGCATCGTCGGGCAGGGTATCGCTCAGCCAGCCGACGATTTCGGAATAGTTCACGTCGCCCGGCATGTCGGGCGGGGTGGAGAAAGCCATGTAGTCGGCATGGGCGGCTTCGGCTTCGCTTTTCCAGTTTGAGGCGACCGGCACCATGTTCCGTGCGGCGGCACAGAATTCGGCCATGCCGGAATTGATGCCGAGATCGGCCTGGTAGACCTTGCCGAGCTCATCCACCCCGGCGCTGATATGCACCATGGTCTGTTTCGGCTTGGGGAAGGTGAAATAGGTGTAACCGCCGGAGACGATTTCCCCCAGTTGCGGGCCAAGCACGATCAGCAGGTCGGTCTCGTCCAGCCGCGCCTTCAGTTTCGGGTTGATGCCGAGGCCGATGACGCCGGCATAGTTCGGATGCCGGTTGTCGATCAGGTCCTGGCGTCGGAACGACACCGCGACGGGCAGGTCGTTCTGTTCGGCGAAGGCGGCGAGGTCAGCGCAGGCGTCGGGCGTCCATCCGCCGCCGCCGGCGAGCACCAGCGGTTTTTTCGCACCTGCCAGCATATCGCGAAATGTCGCCATGTCGGCCGCGCCCGGATTGGCCTGGGCGCTGTGATAGGGCTGGCCATCCTCGGCGTCGGCGCGTTCGGTCTGCATGTCTTCGGGCAGGGCGAGCACGACCGGGCCGGGGCGGCCCGAGGTCGCGACGTGAAAGGCGCGGCTGACCATTTCGGGCACGCGCGCCGGGTTGTCGATCTGGGCGACCCACTTGGTCATCTCGCCGAACATGCGGCGGTAATCGACTTCCTGGAACGCTTCGCGTTCCGACATGTCGCGGGCGATCTGGCCGACGAACAGGATCAGCGGGGTGGAATCCTGGTGCGCGGTGTGAATCCCGACCGACGCATTGGTCGCCCCCGGACCGCGGGTGACGAAGGCGACGCCCGGCTTGCCGGTCATCTTGCCCCAGGCATCGGCCATGTTGGTAACGCCGCCTTCCTGGCGGCAGACGACGAGGTTGATCTGGTCCTGGACGTCGTGGAACGCATCGAGCGCCGCGAGATAGCTCTCGCCCGGCACGCAGAACACGGTATCGACACCATGCAGGCGCAGGCAGTCGACAAGGATTTGCCCGCCGGTGCGGAGGTTCGAAGATGTGCTGTTGGGCATCGCTTGGTCCTTATCTCTTCAGAGCGCGGTGCCCGCGGAGGCCGGGCAAATACGCTGGCACTCCATTGTCACCCCGGGCGCGTCCCGGGGTCCAGAGTGATGGTTTCGAAAACTGGATCCCGGCGCAGGGCCGGGATGACGATTTAGCGAACAACGCAAGCTCCCCATATTGTGGGAATACAACAGGGCAGCAAAGCGCGTGACTCATATCTCGATGAATTCGTCCAGAAAGATCGTGTATTTCTGGCGCTTGGGTTTGTCCTTGTCTTCCTCGTTCACATAGGAAATCGACGATTTTCCCTTGAGGCTGCGCGGCAGGATCATGGTGCGCGAGAAATTGCCGGGTTTGTCTTCCGGCGCATATGCCAGAACCGGTACGGGCCCGGCTTCGAACCACGGCTCGCCCGCGGCGACGACATGCGTTTCGCCGCCGGTTTCGACCTTGAAACCGCCTTCGAGCAGGCAGCGGATGCCGGGCCCCTGATGGACATGGGTATAGGCAATGCCGCTGGGCGGGATATCGACGCGGTCGCAGCGCCACAGATACCCGTCGCCGGGGTCGAGATCGACATCCGCCGACAGCTTGTGGGTCGATGTCACGCCGTTGCCCTGTGCAAGTCCGTCGGCATCCGCCGCACCGCCTTTGACCAGTTCGTAGCGGAGCAGCCGCGTGCCCTCCGCGCCGGCGGTGACGACCACCTCATCCGTGGAGAACCAGGCCGAGTTTGCGCTCAGCGTGGCGCCGCCGCGACGGTCGCGGATCGTAGCCATGCCGCTTGCCACGTAGATGCCCCGGTTGCCCGCGGGCAGGGGTACGGACAACGTCGCTTTTTCGGTCAGAACGTCCGTGTAAACGCGCAGAATGTAATCGGCCATTGCGTGGATCCTTCCTGTTATGCATCCGGCGTATCACAGCGTCGTTTTGGCGGCAAGAACGGGCGCAACGCCGCGTTGACCCCCCGGTCCGCACCGGTATGATGGCGCGCCCTTTCAACCGCCCAGCCGGAGCAGCGAACCCGTGAAAAATCATACCGTCAAGGTCTATCCGTCCAAGCAGGAACTGAAACGCGAAGACCAGCTTGCCTGGAAAATCGCTGCTGTTGCCGCCGATCCCGTCGATGTCGACGATGACGTCGCCGACATGGTGATCAACCGGATGATCGATAATGCGTCGGTGGCCATGGCATCGGTCAATCGCCGTCCGGTCGCAAACGCACGGGCGATGGCAATCTGTCATCCGCGCCAGGGCGGTGCGACGGTCTTCGGCATGCCGGCGGATCAGCGTTTCGGCGCGGAATGGGCCGCCTGGGCCAACGGCACGGCGGTGCGCGAGCTCGATTATCACGACACGTTTCTCGCCGCCGACTATTCGCATCCCGGCGACAACATTCCGCCGACCCTGGCGGTCGCCCAGCAAAAAAGCCTGGATGGTCAGCAATTGTTGAGGGGAATCGCGACCGGCTACGAAATCCAGGTGAACCTCGTAAAGGGGATCTGCCTGCACGAACACAAGATCGACCATATCGCGCATATCGGACCGTCGGTCGCGGCCGCGCTCGGTACGCTGTTGAAGCTCGATACCGAAACGATCTACCAGTCCGTGCAGCAGGGGCTGCACGTTACCTGCACCACGCGCCAGTCGCGCAAGGGCGAGATTTCAAGCTGGAAAGCCTATGCGCCGGCCCATGCCGGCAAGCTCGCGATCGAAGCCGTCGACCGCTGCATGCGCGGCGAGGGCGCGCCGTCGCCGATCTATGAAGGCGAGGACAGCGTGATCGCCTGGATGCTGGACGGTCCCGACGCGAACTACACCGTGCCGCTGCCCGAGCCGGGAGAGAGCAAGCGTGCGATCCTCGAGACCTACACCAAGGAACACTCCGCCGAATACCAGAGCCAGGCGCTGATCGACCTTGCCCGCAAGATGGGGGCACAGATTTCGGATTTCGATGCGATCGACAACATCGTCATCCAGACGAGCCATCACACCCATTACGTGATCGGCACCGGCGCGGGCGATCCGCAGAAGATGGACCCGACGGCCAGCCGAGAGACCCTCGATCACTCGATCATGTATATCTTCGCCGTCGCCCTGCAGGACCAGGCGTGGCATCACGTGAAATCCTACGCACCGGAACGCGCGCAGCGGCCCGATACGGTGAAGCTGTGGCACAGTATTTCGACGGTCGAGGATCCGCGCTGGACCGAGCGCTATCATCACCCGGATCCGAACCAGCGCGCATTCGGCGGGCGGGTCGTGATCACGATGAAAGACGGCTCGACGCTGGAAGACGAACTGGCACTTGCCGATGCGCACCCCGCCGGTGCGCGGCCCTTCGCGCGTGAGAATTATATTAATAAATTCAAAATGCTGGTCGACGGTGTTGTCAGCGACGGAGAACGCGACCGTTTCCTCGATACGGTGCAGCGGCTGCCGAGCCTGACGGCGGACGAACTCGGCGGTTTGCATGTTACGCTCGATGCCATGGCGCTCGAATACGCAACCCGCGATGACAGGGGAATTTTCTGATGCTGTTTGCCAAGAAAACCGCCGCCGAAAAGCGGGCATCGTTCCGCGAGGAACTCGCGACCGGGCGCCTGCTCCAGTTTCCCGGCGCGCATTCGCCCATCGTGTCGCTGGCGATCGAGGAGCAGGGCTTTGACGGAATCTATATTTCCGGCGCAGCGTTGTCTGCCGAGCTCGGCCTGCCGGATATCGGGCTGACGACGTTGACCGAGGTCACCCAGCGGGGGCGCCAGATCGCCCGGGTGACCGACCTGCCGGCACTGATCGATATCGATACCGGGTTCGGCGAGCCGATGAGCGCGGCACGGAGTATCCTTGAGCTTGAAGAACTCGGGATTGCCGGGTGCCATCTCGAAGATCAGGTGAATCCCAAGCGCTGTGGGCACCTCGATAACAAGACCATCGTGCCTGTCCGGGAAATGACGATGAAAATCCGCGCCGCGGCGGA
>TARA_R110002110_G_scaffold8141_12_pt1 | contig 10827 bp, 7 predicted proteins | sample TARA_R110002110 | Tara Oceans TARA_R110002110 (sample SAMEA4397330) | marine metagenome | biome: Polar Biome; feature: [SRF] surface water layer (ENVO:00010504); material: water (ENVO:00002006), including particulate matter (ENVO:01000060) such as... | depth 5 m
CACAAGATTGAACCGGGCGGTTTTGGCCGCCCTGTTCAGGTTTGCCGCGTATGCCGGTTCACAATTGGTGTCTAATCCGAACCGCATGGCGGGCATTCGTGAAATTTCATGCTCTGACCATGGATAAATGAATAGACGCCCGATCTTGGGCGGACGGTTCACTTTATTCGATATAACATAACGGCATGATGTTTGATTTACCTGATGATGATACGCTTTATGACGCGCTTTTGGCCCGCGACGCGGCCTATGAGGGACGCGCCTATGTTGGTGTGACCTCTACTGGCGTGTTTTGCCGTCTGACCTGTTCCGCACGTAAACCCAAGCGAGAGAACTGTCAGTTTTTCGATCGGATTGGCGCGTGTATTGAGGCGGGGTATCGCGCGTGCAAACGCTGTCACCCCATCGCCCCAGCCGCCGAGAACGATCCCGTCATCGCCCATCTGCTCTGCGCGCTTGCGGATCATCCGGCCCGGCGTTGGGCCGAAAGCGATATCGTGGCCCTCGGGTTGGACCCGTCAACTGTGCGCCGCGCGTTCAAGCGTCATTTCGGTATGACCTTTTTGGAAATGGCGCGGTTATCACGGCTGCGCACCGGGGCTGCGACGTTGCCCGCAGGCGCGCGCGTGATCGACGCACAACTTGAGGCGGGATATGACAGCCCAGCCGCTTTTCGCACCGCCTTTTCGCGCTGGCTGGGCCTGCCGCCGGGCCGTTTTGCCAAAGACGCGCTATTGCGGGCCGATTGGATTGATACAAAATTGGGCGTGATGATCGCGGTCAGCGACGCCGATGCGCTGCACCTACTTGAATTTGCTGAACGCAAAGCGCTGCCCGCTGAGCTGAAACGGCTCTTTGCTCATGCCAAGGGCAACCTTGGGTTTGGCCGCTTTGCTCCCACGGATCAGGTTGAGGCAGAGATGGATGCGTTTCTGGCCTTACGCAACGACCGATTTGAAACCCGGCTGGTCCCGCTTGGCACGGCGTTCACCAAAGAAGTCTGGCGCGCGTTGCGCGAGATCCCAGCGGGTGAAACGCGCAGCTATTCCGACATAGCCCGCGCCATCGGCAGGCCGGATGCCACACGGGCAGTCGCGCGCGCGAATGGGGCCAATCCAATTGCAATTGTGATCCCGTGCCACCGGGTTTTGGGCGCAGATGGTGCGCTGACTGGGTATGGCGGTGGGCTGTGGCGCAAACAGGCGTTGATTGAACTGGAGCGCGGGTTTGCTGTGCGCAACAAAAGGCCTTTGACATGAACGAACAATAGGAAAAAGCAAAGGTCTTTGCGGCGCTGCGCGCGAAAAACGCCCCTTTGGTGCTGCACAATATCTGGGATGCCGGATCGGCGAAAGCTGTGGCAGAGGCCGGGGCGAATGTCATTGCAACCGGATCGTGGGCCGTCGCAGCCGCACAAGGGTATGGCGCAGAACGGCGCTTGCCTGTTAATGTGATGCGGATGGGTGACGCCTTGGATATAGCCGCTTTGGCAGCCTGCGGCGTAGCACGGATCAGCCGCAGACCGGGGCCTTGTATCGCCGCGATGAAGGCACTGGCGCAAGCCTCCCGGGGCAAGATATGACGATTGGTCGCTGGCAGAACGGTCTGTGACGCAATTTGAGCTAATGCGGGCATGAGAGATTGATACTTCTAAGCCGACTTGGCAGGGTGGCCAGGTCTGCAGATGAGGGGATGATCATGCGGTTTTCGGGGTTACGTGTTCTGCGCGAAGGTTTGACCGGCAACAAAGGCTGGGCACCACATTGGCGCGATCCAGAGCCCAAGGCGGAATATGACGCGATCATCATTGGCGGTGGTGGCCATGGGCTCAGCACCGCTTATTATCTGGCCAAAGAGCATGGCATGACCAATATTGCTGTGCTGGAAAAGGGTTATCTGGGCGGCGGCAACGTCGGGCGCAACACGACGATTGTGCGCGCGAACTATGGCATGCCTGGTAACTCCGAATTCTATTCGCATTCGTTAAAGCTGTGGGAAGGGTTGGATCAAGACCTGAACTATAACGTGATGCATTCGCAGCGCGGGATCATCAACCTCTTTCACTCCGACGGTCAGCGGGACGCCTTTGCACGGCGCGGCAATGCGATGATCAACCAAGGCGATGATGCGGAATTGCTGGACCGCGAAGGCGTGCGCAAAATCCTGCCTTATCTGGATTTCGACAACATTCGTTTCCCAATCTATGGCGGTCTGTTGCACCGGCGTGGCGGTACGGCCCGGCATGATGCGGTGGCGTGGGGCTATGCACGCGGGGCGGACCAGCGCGGTGTCGACCTGATCCAGCAATGCGAAGTCACGGGGATTGATATTGAAAACGGCCAGGTGCGCGGCGTGCAGACCTCGCGCGGTCCGATCAAGGCCAAGAAGGTCGGGATCGTAGTTGCGGGCCGCTCAGGGCAGGTCGCCGCGATGGCGGGCATGCGATTGCCAATTGAGAGCCACGTCTTGCAGGCCTTTGTGACCGAGGGGCTCAAACCCGTGATCGACCATGTGGTCAGCTTTGGCATGGGGCACTTTTACATCAGCCAGTCTGACAAGGGCGGGTTGGTTTTTGGCGGTGATCTGGATTTTTATGCCTCATATGCACAGCGCGGCAACATGCCGATGATGGAGCATGTGATGGAGGCGGGCATGACGCTGATGCCGATGATCGGCAAGGCCAAGCTGCTGCGGTCGTGGGGCGGGATCATGGACATGACCCCCGATGGCAGTCCGATCATCGACAAGACGGATACCGACGGTTTGTTCATTGACTGCGGCTGGTGTTACGGCGGGTTCAAGGCGGTGCCGGCGTCGGGCTTCAGCTTCGCTCATCTGATGGCAACGGGGCATCACCATGAACCGGCGGCAAAGTTCCGGTTGGATCGGTTCCGTACGGGAGTTGGTTTGATGGATGAAGAGAGCACCGGCTCTCAACACAATCTGCATTGAGGGTGTTGATGCTGGGTTTTGTGTATTTTTGGAACAATGAAGCGGGGCGACTTTGCCCTGTCGGGGATGTGGCATGAGAATCGACTGTCCGATCTGTGGAAACCGGGATCGCCGGGAGTATTACTATCAAGGCGAGGCCGTGGCGTTGGATCGTCCTGCACCTGATGCGGGGGATGAGGCGTGGGAGAATTATGTGCACCTGCGCGAAAACCCCACGGGCGAGCGGCGCGATCTGTGGCATCATGAGGGCGGCTGTGGTGCGTGGGTTGTTGTGACGCGCAACACGACGACCCATGAGATTTCCAAGGTCGAACTGGCGGCGGACGTGACGCGTGGTCAGATGAAAAAGGGGGCGAAATGAGGGTTGCAGGTAAGGGACTGATCGACCGCAGCAAGCCGGTTTCGTTTACCTTTGATGGCCACACCTTTGGTGGGTTTCAGGGGGATACGGTCGCATCGGCGCTGTTGGCCAATGAAGTGCGCCTGATGGGGCGGTCGTTTAAATATCACCGTCCGCGTGGGGTTTTGACCGCCGGCAGCGAAGAGCCCAATGCGCTGATCACCACCGGAAATGGGGCTGGGCGTGAACCCAATGTGCGCGCAACGGTGCAAGAGATCTATGACGGGTTGGTGACGCGCAGTCAGAACGCTTGGCCTGCGCTCGGTTTTGATGTGATGGCCATCAATGATCTGGCGGCACCGTTTTTGGGAGCTGGATTTTACTATAAAACCTTCATGTGGCCGAAAAAGTTCTGGGAGGCGGTGTATGAGCCGATCATCCGCAAGGCGGCAGGCCTTGGGGGCCTAAGCGGAGACCGCAACCCCGATACTTATGAGCGCGCCTATGCGTTTTGTGATCTGCTGGTCATTGGTGGCGGTCCCACTGGATTGATGGCGGCGCTGACGGCTGCACGCGCGGGTGCGGATGTGATTTTGGCCGATGAAGATGCTCTGATGGGCGGGCGGCTCAATGCGGAAACCGGCGAAGTTGACGGCAAGCCGGGGCCTGTTTGGGCGACGGACATGGTTGCCGAATTGGCGGGCATGGACAACGTGCGGCTGATGACCCGGACCACGGTGACGGGCGCTTATGACGGCGGCATGTATGGCGCGCTGGAGCGGGTCAATCAGCACAACGGCAGGCGCGGTGATGCGCCGCTTGAGACCTTCTGGCGGATTGCGGCCAAGCAGTCGGTGCTGGCAGCTGGCGCGTTGGAGCGGCCCGTGGCGTTTCAGAACAACGACCGTCCAGGGATCATGACAGCAAGTGCTGTACGGTCCTATCTGAACCGTTGGGGGGTGAGTCCGGGCAAGCATGTCGCGGTCTTTGGCAACAATGACGACGCGCACCGCACGGCAAAAGATATGCAGGCCGCTGGCGTTCATGTGGCCGCCTTGATCGACAGCCGTCCTGACGCGGTAATCGAGGGCGCGGATTTTCCGGTCTATAAGGGCGCGCAGGTTTGTAATTCTGGCGGACGCAAGGAATTGGAGAGCATCACCATTCGCACGGCCAGCGGCGAGCAGGCGATCCAAACCGATTGTCTTGCCATGTCGGGGGGCTGGAACCCCACGGTGCATCTGACGTGTCATATGAACGGGCGGCCCAGGTGGCGGCCCGATATTCAGGCATTTGTGCCCACCGATGGCTCGATCCCGAATATGACCGTGGCGGGTGCGTGCAATGGCGTGTTTTCGACATATGGCTGTCTGTCAGCGGGTGTTGAGGCGGCAAAGACGGCGCTGTCTGCGCTGAGCAAAAAGGCGGCTAATGTGGATGTGCCGCAGGCCGAGGATGCGCCCTATAACATGTCGCCGCTTTGGGCGGTTGCGGGCAAGGGGCGCGCGTGGCTCGATTTTCAGAATGATGTGTCGGTGAAGGATGTTAAACAGGCCGCAGTTGAGAACTTCCGTTCTGTTGAGCATATGAAACGCTACACCACCCAAGGGATGGCGACCGATCAGGGCAAGAATTCCAATGTCGGTGCGTTGGCGGTGTTGGCTGATGCAACCGGGCGCGGAATACCCGAGACCGGGACAACCACATTCCGTCCACCCTATACACCTGTTGCCATCGCGGCGATGGGAGCGGGGGGGCAGGGCAAAGGCTTTGCACCGGAGCGGTTCACCACCAGCCACAAGGCCAGCGTGAAAGCGGGTGCCCCGATGATTGAAGCCGGGCTGTGGTACCGACCCAGCTATTTCCCGCGTGAGGGAGAGACGACGTGGCGGCAATCGTGTGACCGCGAGGTGGGATATGTGCGCGGTTCGGTCGGGGTCTGCGATGTGTCCACACTGGGCAAGATCGACATTCAGGGGCCGGATGCGGCGGCGATGCTCGATTTCGTTTACACAAATATGTTCAGCACGCTGAAGGTAGGCCGCGTGCGCTATGGTCTGATGCTGCGCGAGGACGGGCATGTGATGGACGATGGCACCTGCGCGCGCATGGGGGAACAGCATTACGTGATGACCACCACGACGGCGGCGGCAGGTGCCGTGATGCGGCATCTGGAGTTTGTGACCCAGTGTTTGCACCCGGAATGGCAGGTCTGTTTTACGTCGGTAACAGAGCAGTGGGCGCAGTTCGCGGTTGCGGGGCCAAAGTCGCGCGAATTGCTGAACGGCGTGCTGGACAAGCAGGTTGATAACGACAGCTGGCCGTTCATGGCCTGCGGCGAGGCGTCTGTCATGGGCGTCGCCGGACGGCTGTTCCGTATCTCGTTCTCGGGCGAACATGCCTATGAGGTTGCGGTGCCAGCGCGCTATGGCGCGAGCCTGTTTGATGCCTTGGTGAAACGCGCCGAAGAGATGGGCGGCGGGGCATACGGCATGGAGGCACTGAATGTACTGCGCATCGAAAAGGGGCATATCACGCATGCTGAAATCCACGGACGCACCACGGCGTTTGATGTTGGTATGGGGCGCATGGTGTCGGCCAAGAAGGACTGCGTTGGCAAGACGATGTCTGAGCGGCCCGGTTTGATGGACGACGACCGCGAGCAGTTGGTGGGGTTCAAGCCAATTGGTGCGGTGAAACAATTGAGTGCAGGCGCGCATTTGTTTGAAAAAGATGCAGAAGCAGTCAGAGTGAACGATCAGGGCCACATCACATCGGTTGCGTTTTCGCCGGACGTCGGCAGCTATATCGGGTTGGGCTTCATTCAGCGGGGGCCGGAACGGCACGGCGAGGTGATGCGCATGGTCGATCATCTGCGCGGGTTGGAGGCCGAAGTTGAGGTCTGCGCGCCGGTCTTTGTGGATCAAGAAGGAGGGCGCGTTCGTGGGTGAATTGAAAGCCATTACAGCCTGCGAGGGCCTGTTGCCGCTCACGATGGGGGCCGCGAAACTGGAAGAAGTTGACGCAGGGCGGATGACGTCTTTGTCGCCGTTTGGGGACCCATCAGCCCAGTCGGCGGCTCTGTCGGCTGCGTTGAAAAGGGCACATGGGATGGCGTTGCCCAAACCTAACCGGGCAACGGGCAAGGAAGGTGCGCGCTGTATCTGGTTTGGCCGGGGGGAGGTTTTGCTCATGGGGCCGGCACCGGACAAGAGCCTGAACAAGGCGGCAGCGGTTGTTGATCTGTCCGATGGCTGGGCTTGTCTTGAACTTAGCGGGGCTGCGGCGGTGGGTGTGTTGGCGCGATTGGTGCCTGTCGATCTGCGCGACGGTGTGTTCAAACGGGGTCATTCGGTGCGCACGCAGGTGTTGCACATGTCAGCGTCGATCACACGGATCGGGGTGGACCGGTTTCAGATATTGGTGTTCCGCTCGATGGCGGCCACATTGGTTCACGATCTCAAACAGGCTATGGCAGCGGTGGCATCGCGCGGGTAATCTGACGCGAGGGGCTCGAATCCCTGTCTGATATCGGATGTGAGTGGAGCGAACAAATGATGATAAAACCAATTGCTTTGGCGGCCGCTGCGGCGCTGTTGATGACCTCGGGCCCAAGTTCTGCCGCCTCAAAAAAGGAGACCGATTGTGGCCATCAAGCCGCTGTGGTGGGTGCGGTGCGCCAAGCCCGTATTGAACGGGTGAAGGAACGTCAGGTGCCAGCACATGTGGCAGCGCTTGCGACATGGCCCGAGAGCTACAACACCGCAATCCCGCTTGTCACCCCGTGGGTGTATGAGATGAAAATGCGCGATGTAAAGAAGCAGGATCTCGCGGCGGCTTGGAACGAGATGTGTTTGTCGCAATGATCTGATGGGGTGGATTGGGGGGCGGCCGCCAAATCTAAAACGTCATTGGAGGCTCTGCCCCCAAACCCCTGCGGATCGTTGAAAAAGGATGAATGCAGGGGGCCTTCGTATGGACTCTGTGCGGTTACACCCAATATAAAGACCTATGAGCCTGCCACCCGGATTTTTGGACGAATTGCGCACCCGTGCCAGCCTGTCACAGGTGGTGGGGCGCAAGGTCATATGGGATCAGCGTAAGTCCAATCAGGGCAAAGGCGACATGTGGGCACCATGCCCCTTCCATCAGGAAAAATCCGCCAGCTTTCACGTCGATGACCGCAAAGGGTTTTATTATTGCTTTGGCTGTCACGCCAAGGGCGATGCAATTTCTTTTGTGCGCGAAACCGAGAATGTAGGGTTCATGGAGGCGGTTGAGATTTTGGCGCGCGAGGCCGGGATGCCGGTGCCCAAACAAGACCCGCGCGCGCAGGAAAAAGCCGATAAGCGCACAGAATTGGCGCAGGTGATGGAGCAGGCGGTGCAGTGGTTTCGCTTGCAACTGCAGACCGGTCCGGCAGCAGAGGCGCGCAGCTATTTGGAACGGCGCGGCCTGGACGCCGCGGCGCTGGAACGCTGGGAAATCGGATTTGCGCCGGATGCCTGGCAGGGATTGTGGGATGCGTTGAAGGCCAAAGGCGTCGAGGATGAACTGATCCTCGGTGCAGGGTTGGCCAAGCCATCAAGCAAAGGCGGCAAGCCGTACGATACGTTTCGGGGCCGCATCATGTTCCCGATCCGCGATGCGCGGGGGCGGGCAATTGCCTTTGGCGGGCGCGCGATGGATCCGGGTGACAAGGCCAAGTACCTCAATTCGCCAGAGACGGAATTGTTCGACAAGGGCCGCAGCCTTTATAATATGAAAGAGGCGCGCACGGCGGCGGGCAAGGGCATGCCGTTGATCGTGGCCGAAGGATATATGGATGTGATTGCCCTGCAAGGGGCAGGATTTGAGGCGGCGGTGGCCCCATTGGGGACCGCGATCACGGAAAACCAGTTGCAGATGTTGTGGCGCATCGCCCCTGAGCCGATCATCACGCTGGATGGCGATACCGCCGGGCAACGCGCCGCGATGCGGTTAATCGATCTGGCATTGCCGCTCTTGGAGGCGGGTCAGTCGTTGCGTTTTGCGGTGATGCCGGACGGGCAGGACCCTGATGATCTGTTGAAAGCCCAAGGTGCGGGCGCGTTGCAGAAACTGCTGGATGAGGCGATGCCGATGGTGCGCCTGCTGTGGCAGCGTGAAACCGAAGGCCGCGTGTTTGACAGCCCCGAACGCAAAGCGGCGCTGGATAAATCGTTGCGTGAAAAGATCATGCTGATCAAGGATCCGTCGATCCGCAGCCATTATGGACAAGAGATCAAGGACTTGCGGTGGCAGTTGTTCCGCCCGCAAGCGACCAAACGGGCAGCTGCGCGGGGTCAAAACGCTGGTAAATGGCAACCCCCGCCGCAGCCCCCAATGGCCAGCACCAAGGCATCCGCATTGGCCGCCGCCACCGATGCGCGCACGTCTGAACACTTGCGCGAGGCGGTGATCTTGGCGGCCTTTGCCAATTGTCCGCAGATTATCGAAGATTTTGAGAGCGGTTTGGAAGCGATGACCTGTGCGGACCGCACCCATGCTGCGTTGCGCGATCTGTTGCTGCGTCACGGGGCTGCGGGCGCAGATGTGTTGCGCAAAGAAATTTCCAGCGCGCTGGGCGAGGGTGCCCTTGAAAACCTCACCTCGCAACGCCACGTTGCGATCACACCCTGCATTCGCAATCCGGGCGATATTGAAATGGCGACCATGACCGTTGCCGAAGAATTGGCCAAATTGGAAGCAGCACGCGGGCTTTATGCGGAGATTGCAGAAGCGGTCGAAGATTTGAGCGGTGTTGCGGACGAAGGGGTCACGTGGCGGTTAAGCGAAGCGGCACGCGCTGCAGACCGCGCTGCGCGGACCGGGCAAGAGGATAAGGCCGAATACGAAGTGGGTGATAACGGCGCGCGGATCAAAAGAGATGAGCGCAGCGCACTAAACGCACTGCTGGACGGCATTAAATATGAGAAGCCTAAGGGGCGAGAGTAGGGTCAGCGTGACCTTTTCGCAGGAAGTTTAGGAAAAAGCAGGGTATCGGGTTTAAGAATCGCCCAAAACCCCGCATGATTCGCAAAACCGAATCACTACGAAGTGATTCGCGTTGACCCGCTGGAGGAGCACGACATGGCCGCCAAAGACACGAACGACGATGGCAAGCGAGACGAAAACGATAGCGGCCATTCGCTTGATATGAGCCAATCCGCAGTCAAAAAGATGATCGGGGAGGCCCGCGAGAAGGGCTATATCACCTATGATCAGCTCAATACGGTTTTGCCGCCCGAGCAGGTCAGCTCAGAACAAATCGAAGATGTGATGTCGATGCTCTCTGAGATGGGCATCAATATCATCGAAGACGAAGACGCCGAAGAAGAAGACGCCAAGGGCGGCACCGATGTTGCCACCACGGATTCCGCGCGCGATGTGACGCTGTCGTCAGGCACGGCGGAAAAGCTGGATCGTACCGATGATCCGGTGCGCATGTATCTGCGTGAAATGGGCAGTGTCGAATTGCTCAGCCGTGAAGGCGAGATTGCGATTGCCAAGCGCATCGAGGCTGGCCGCAACACGATGATTGCAGGGCTTTGCGAGAGCCCGTTGACCTTTCAGGCGATCACCATCTGGCGTGATGAATTGCTGTCAGAGGACATTCTGCTGCGCGATGTGATCGACCTTGAGGCGACATTCGGCAACACCATGGGCGATGAAGAAACCACGCCCGTCGTGGTCCCAGGTGCCCCTGTCGCCGAGGCAAAGCCGGGGGAGGAAAAAGCCGAAGTCGATGCCGACGGCAATCCAATTACCACTGATGATGACGATGATGATGATGAGGACGAACAGGCCAACATGTCGCTGGCGGCGATGGAAGCCGCCCTGAAGCCGCAGGTTTTGGAAGCGCTGGACATCATTGCCGACGATTACGTCAAGTTGAGCGAGATGCAGGATAGCCGGATTTCGGCGACATTGAACGAAGACGGATCATTCTCGACCAAGAACGAAGCCACCTATCAAAAACTGCGCGCCGAGATCGTATTGTTGGTCAACGAATTGCATCTGCACAACAACCGTATTGAGGCATTGATCGACCAGCTTTATGGCATCAACCGCCGCATCATGCAGATCGATTCAGCGATGGTGAAGCTGGCGGATCAGGCCCGCATCAACCGCAAGGAATTTGTCGACGAATACCGCGGCTATGAGCTTGACCCCAACTGGATGGAGCGGATGGCCGAAAAGGCCGGACGTGGCTGGCAAATGTTCATCGAACGCTCCTCTGACAAGGTCGAAGAGTTGCGCGCTGACATGGCGCAAGTTGGTCAGTATGTCGGCCTTGATATCTCTGAATTCCGTCGCATCGTGCAGCAGGTTCAAAAGGGCGAAAAAGAAGCCCGTCAGGCCAAGAAAGAAATGGTCGAAGCCAACCTGCGTTTGGTGATTTCGATCGCGAAAAAATACACGAACCGCGGCCTGCAATTCCTTGATCTTATTCAAGAAGGTAACATTGGCCTGATGAAGGCGGTGGATAAATTTGAATACCGTCGCGGCTATAA
>TARA_R110002110_G_scaffold82122_6_pt1 | contig 10820 bp, 9 predicted proteins | sample TARA_R110002110 | Tara Oceans TARA_R110002110 (sample SAMEA4397330) | marine metagenome | biome: Polar Biome; feature: [SRF] surface water layer (ENVO:00010504); material: water (ENVO:00002006), including particulate matter (ENVO:01000060) such as... | depth 5 m
CTGCAGTTCACGTCGCCGCTGTTCACCGCCATTATTGCGGCGGCCTTTCTGGGCGAGAAAATCGGCGGCCACAGGATGATCGCCATCCTGGTCGGGTTTGCCGGGGCGCTGATCATCATCCGGCCCGGCGTGATCCCGATCAATCTCGGCACGGTGATGATCCTGATCGCGGCCTTCCTGTATTCCTGCGCCCATGTGGTGACCAAACGCCTGTCGGATACCGAATCCGGCTCCACGGTCGTTTTTTACATGAGCGTCACCATTCTGGTCTATTCGGCAATCCCCGCCTATTTCGTGTGGCAGACTCCCGCGTGGGCGGACATGCCGGCAATGATCGGCCTGGGCATTACCGGTTACGCAACGCATTACTGTATTACCCGGTCGCTGGCGGTCGGTGATGCGAGCTTCGTGATTGCCTTCGATTTCATGCGCCTGCCGTTTTCGGCGATCCTCGGCTGGCTGCTGTTCCGCGAGGTGCTGGATGCCTGGACCGTCGCCGGGGCGCTGATCATCTTCGCCGCCGGCTATTACAGCACGGTGTGCGAAGCGAAAAAGACGGGATAGAAATTTTCGCGACCTGTTATGTGCGCGCCGGTTCCGCTATAGACTGGCGCCATGACCGACATGACAGAAGCGACATCGCCGGAGGCCGGGGCCCGCCCGGTAATCTCCATTTCCCCGGGCCGCCAGAAACGCGTCCGCGCCGGACACCCCTGGGTCTTTTCCAACGAGATCAAGATGACGCCAGAGGTCAAGGCGCTGACGCCGGGCACGGCGATCGACGTGGTCGATGCCGCCGGCAGTGCCGTCGGCACCGCGATCTTCAACCCGCATACGCTGATCGCGGCACGTCTGATGACATCGCATTCCTTCGCCGATATCGACGCGGACTGGCTGGCAGCGAAAATCACGCGCGCCGCCGCGCTGCGCGACCGGCTGTATGACCGCCCGTTTTACCGCCTGGTTCATGCCGAGGCCGATGGCCTGCCGGGCCTGATCGTCGACCGCTATGACGAGTGCTGCGTCGTCCAGCTCAACACCGCCGGCATGGAACTGCTGGCCGCCGATATCGTCGCGGCGCTGCAACAGACCGTCGCGCCGGCGGGGATCGTCCTGCAGCGCGACAGTGCCGCCCGTCACCTCGAGGGACTGCCGACCGTGGCACCGGAGGTCATCGGCGCGGTGCCCGGCCCGGCACCGCTGAGCGAAAACGGCGTCGGCTTTCTTGCCGACCTGTCTGAAGGCCAGAAAACGGGCTGGTTTTACGACCACCGCGAAAACCGCGCCCGCGTCGCCGCCCTTTCCAGGGGACAGCGTGTCGCCGACGTATACAGCTATCTCGGCGGGTTCGGCCTGCAGGCCGCCGCGGCCGGCGCGTCCGACGTGGTGTGCATCGACCGGTCCGAACCGGCGCTCGACCTCGCCGCACAGGCCGCCGCGGCGGCGGGGTTCGGCGACACATGCCGTTTCGAAAAATCCGAAGCCTTTGCCGCCCTGGAGGCGCTGTCATCGGCCAGGGAAAAATTCGGCGTGGTAATCGCCGACCCGCCCGCCTTCGTGAAATCGAAGAAAGACCTGAAACCGGGCGCGCGCGGCTATCGAAAACTGACCCGGCTGGCGGCAAAAATCGTCGCCCATGAAGGCATATTGTGTGTTGCGTCGTGCTCGCATCACATGCCGATGGAGATGTATGCGGAACAGGTCCGGCGCGGCGTGCACGACGCCGGACGGTCAGGCAGGATTCTGCATGTCGGCGGCGCCGGACCGGATCATCCGATCCACCCCCACCTGCCGGAAAGCGCCTATCTGAAATGCCTGCTGCTGCAGCTGGACTGAAACCTCGCGCGACGGAATCGTGGGAAGAACATCGGGCGCCGTCCCGGACAGAGCAAAGCCTTTCATTCCTGCCGAAATAGCGCTATCGGTTTGAGGTCGAATAGCCGGAGGAAACCGGCGGAGGAAAAGAGACATGCTGAAAATTCTGGGGCGTGCAACATCGTCAAACGTGCAGAAAGTCGTGTGGCTGTGCGAAGAACTGAACATCGCCTACGAGCGCACCGATATCGGCGGCCCGTTCGGCGGCAACCGCGATGCCGGGTACCTGGCGCTGAACCCCAACGGAATCGTGCCGACGATTGACGATGACGGATTCGTGCTGTGGGAATCGAATACGATCGTACGGTATCTCGCCGAAAAGCACGGCAAGGGCACCGAATTCTGGCCGGAAAACCTTCAGGCCCGGGCCAGCGCAAGCCGCTGGATGGACTGGGCGCTGTCGATCCTCGCCCCCCGCCATGTACCGGTCTTCCAGGGTCTGATTCGTACCGCCGAAGCCGACCGGGATTACGACAAGATTGCCGCCGCGCGCGACCTGTGGTCCGCGGCAAACGGCGTGCTTGAAAGCTGGCTCGCGGATCATGAATTCCTGTCGGGCGATACCTTCGGCCTCGGCGACATCCCGGCATCGCCGTTTACCTATCGGTGGTTCACGCTGGATATCGAGCGCGAGGAATTCCCGCAGCTGAAACGCTGGCACGATACGGTGGCCGCCAGGCCGGCGTTCAGAAAGCACGTCATCGATATCGGCCTAAGTTAATTCCGCGTCGGAAGGAAAGACACATGCTGCAACTCAAAGGCCGGGTGAATTCATCGAACGTGATGAAGGCGCTCTGGGTGCTCGACGAGATCGGACTGGAATACGAGCGCGAGGACATCGGTGGCGCGTTCGGGAAAAACCACGAAGCGCCGTATCTCGGCCTGAACCCCAACGGGCGCATCCCGACGATCATCGACGGCGACCTCGTCCTGTGGGAATCGAATTCCATTGTCCGGTACCTGGCCGCGACGCACAGCGCGGGCGTCCTGTGGCCGACCGATGCGTCCGCCCGGGCGCGCTGCGAGATGTGGATGGACTGGCAGCTCACCGAGCTGGTGCACGGCATGGTGCCGGTATTTCACGGCCTGATCCGCAAATCGCCCGAAGAACGCGACATGGACGCGATTGACGCTGCACGCGACGACTGGGCCGGAAAATGGCGCATCCTCGACGACCACCTGTCGCGCAACGCCTATATCGGCGGCGACAGCTTCACGATGGCGGACATTCCCATCGGCCCCCTTGCCTATCGCTGGTACGAACTGCCGATCGAGCGCGAGGCGTTTACCCACCTGAAGCGCTGGTACGACCTGATCTGTGCGCGACCGGCGTTCCGGAAACACTGCATGACGGGGCTGAGCTGAGCCGGGTTTCTCGGCGCCCGCGGTGACGAATTCTGCCAACAACGCCCTGCGCGGCATCGGTTTCATGCTGATTGCCGTTGCTGCGTGGTCGGCGATGATGATCCTCGTCAAAGCACTCTCGGCCGAATACACGTCCTTCCAGATTCTGTTTATCCGTACGCTCATCGGTCTGGCCGTGCTGGCACCGATGCTCGGTCGTCACGGGTTGTCGATGCTGAAAACACGCCACTTGCCATTGCATATGGGCCGCGCGATGTTTGCCTATTTCGGCATGCTGGGGCTGTTTATCGGCCTCGGTGCCATTCCCATTGCCGAGGTCGTCTCGCTGAGCTTCACCCAGCCGATATTTATCTTTCTGCTGGCGGCAGTGCTTCTGGGTGAAAAATTCGACAGGATTCGTCTCCTGGCGATCCTTGGCGGGTTTGCCGGTGTGCTGATCCTTCTGCGTCCGGGGTTTACCGAAATCGGATTCGGTGCTGCCGTGGTCCTGGGCGGCGCAATTTCCTATGCGTGCTCGAATGTCTGCATCAAGAAACTGATGGCTACGGAGAACGCAACCGCGACGACGGTATGGGTCAATATCCTGATGTGTCCGCTGGCAGGAATTCCGGCTGCGTTTTACTGGGTGACGCCGACCCTGACTGACCTGGCGCTGATGGCGGGTGTCGGGCTGACAGGAACGGCAGGTATCTGGTTTATCTCGCGCGCCTATGCGACTGCCGATATGAGCGCGGTGGTCCCGTTCGATTTCCTGCGCCTGCCCATTGTCGCGACCGCCGGCTGGCTCTGGTTCGGGGAGACGACGGATATCTGGACATTCGCCGGCGCGGTCGTGATCTTCTCGAGCACCTATGCTCTGGCACGGGCGGAGGCGCGGAAACGGGCCTGACCGACCCCGCCCCGGCGCCAATCGGTTGTCAAAAGTCCCCCCGGTGTCAATTGACCGCAGGAGCCGCCCTGTGCCAGCCTGACTGTCATCGGCAGGAACAGCCACCAGAAGAACCGTATCGATGGACCTTTCAGAATTCCGGCAACTCGATCCGACGTCCCGGCTCGGGCTTATTGTCGGAGCGGTGGTAATTGCCCATCTGGCCGTGATCGTCATCCGGGCCGCAAGCAGGCGCGTGCTCGCGGCGAAAATCGACCGTCGCTATTCCAAAGCCTGGACCGTCACAACGCTGACATCCAGTGTGGCGGTGTTCCTGTTGTATTTCGCCGCCGTCGGATTCACGCTCAACGAACTGGGCGTCTCGGTGACCGCCTATGTCGCAAGCGCATCGATCATCGGGCTTGCCGTCGCTTTCGGCTCGCAGGGTATCGTCCAGGACGTGGTGATGGGTGTGACGATCATCTTTTCCGATCTTTTCGATGTCGGCGATATGGTCGAAATCGGCGGACAGACCGGTATCGTGCGCCGTCTCGGCATGCGGTTTACGGTGCTGGTGAACGCGCTGGGGTCAGAGGTCTATATCCCGAACAGATCCATCGGCAACGTCATCAGCTATGCGCGCGGATATGTCCGCTGCATCGCCGATGTGACGCTATCCTCGGATGACGACACGGCATCCGCGATGGAAGACAGAATACGGAAAATCGTGGCCGGGTTCGCCGATCAGTATCCCGGCATCCTGATGACCCCGCCGGACTATGAAGGACGAAAAGACCTGGAATCGGGGCGGCGGTTTCTGCGCATAAAATTCAGAATCTGGCCCGGACGCGGCGCTGCGATCGAGAACGAATTCCGCAAGGAAGCGCTCGATTCTCTCAGGAAGACTGAAGAAAATTATGCAGACTGGATGATTTCGATCCACTATGAGGTTGAACACCGGCCGCTTCGATAGACAGGCGGACCGGGGAGAAAAAATCGACATGAACCTATTCCGGATACTTGGCGCCGTCATTTCCCTAACCGTGTTTTCGGCGCTTCCTGCTCAGGCGAACGGGTTACCGACCTTCGGCTACCTCGAAAATGTCAGGGTAGGTCCGACCGACCTGCTGATGCGGGCGAAGCTGGATACGGGCGCGGACACGTCGTCTCTCGGATACAGCAAAATAGAGCATTTCGAGCGGGATGGCGCTAAATGGGTCCGGGTACAGGTGACCAATATCGAAGGCAAATCCTTCGATATTGAACGTCGGGTCCTGCGAATATCGACCATAAAACGTCACCAGGCGCCGAGTATCGACCGCCCCGTTGTGCGGGTCAGCATGTGTCTTGGCGGCATTCATAAAATCACCGAAGTCTCGCTCGCGGACCGATCGGGTTTTTCCGTGCCGATCCTGATCGGCCGCAGCTTCCTTGCGGGCACGGCGATCGTCGATTCGTCGCGGGAATACACAGCGTCGCCGCAATGCATAAATACAGGTCGAAAAAAATGAACAAGAAACACCTATACATACTTTGCGGGTTGCTGGTTCTGATCGGTGTTGTCGTCACGGCCTACCGCGCGCTGATTCTGGAATTTCCACTGACTCCGAACGAGACCACCGCAACGTGGCGGATAGAAACGCGGCTGGAGATCGAAACGAGGGGCGCACCGGTCAAGGTTTCCATGATGGTGCCGCAATCCCAGCCCGGTCTGACGCTATACAATGAAAGCTATGTGTCGCCCGGTTTCGGCCTCGCGACATCGTCGCCGACCGACAACCGTCAGGCGATCTTTTCGAAACGCGCCGCTTCGGGCACGCAGGTCATTTATTACGGCGCGGTACTGCACCGGTCGATCAACCGCGATGGCGCGCCAAAGGCGCCGCCGCCAAGGGTACGGCCTTCGGGCTTCAATACGGTGCAGACTGCTGCCGCACGCCAGATTGTCGGCAGGATCGAGCTTGAATCCGCCGATACGGATACCTTTGTCCGCCTTCTTTTTTCGCGACTCAAGAATCCCCGCCCCGGCGGCCCGGAACAGCTTCTGCTACAGGCCGCGCCGACGCGCGCCGAAGTCGGTGTGAAAATCATGTCGGTCGCGGCCATGCCGGCGCGACTCGTGAACGGAATTGCCCTCAGCCCCGATCGCCGGAATGCCAAGGTCGTACGCTGGGTCGAGGTTTACGATACCGATTCCTGGCGGGCTTTCGATACCGACGCCAATGAATTCCGCACGCCGCCGGACCATCTGCCCTGGTGGCGGGGCACCGCATCGCTCGCATCGATCCAGGGCGGGCGGATACTTCAGACCGATATTGCCGTGCGGCAGGTTTTCGTTCATTCGCTTCAATCGACGGTGGCCAAACAGAAACAGGCGCAGAACAAATTCGTCGAATTTTCGGTTTTCGGCCTGCCTCTGCAGACGCAGGAGGTCTACCGGCTGCTACTGACGGTACCAATCGGCATTTTTCTGCTGGTCATCCTGCGTAACGTTGTCGGGATGCGCACGTTCGGCACGTTTATGCCGGTTCTGATCGCGCTCGCGTTCCGCGAAACGCAGCTTCTGTGGGGCGCGATCCTGTTCAGTACCGTCGTGGCAGTCGGACTGCTGATCCGGTTCTATCTCGAACAGCTCAAACTACTTCTGGTTCCCCGGCTCGCCAGTGTCGTCATCGTGGTGATCCTGGTGATGACCGCTATCAGTATTCTCAGCTACAAGCTGGGTTTCGACCGCGGTCTGTCAGTGGCCCTGTTCCCGATCGTCATTCTGGCGATGACGATCGAGCGCATGACCGTCATCTGGGACGAAAAAGGCCCGAAAGAGGCGCTGACCCAGGCGGCGGGCAGTTTCTTCGTCGCCGTGCTGTGCTACCTGGTGATGAATCTCGCTATCGTCCGGCACTGGGTGTTCGTGTTTCCCGAGAGCCTGCTGCTGGTGCTCGCCGCAACGCTCGCACTTGGGCGGTATTCCGGCTACCGGCTGGTCGAACTGCCCCGCTTCCGCGTCCTGGCCGGCAAACGCTGATGTTCGGACTCGCCAAAGCACTCAAGCAGAACGGTGTACTGGGCATCAATGCCCGGAATGCCAGATACATCCTGGAATATAACGAGCGACGCAATTACCCGCTGGTCGACGACAAGGCCCTGACCAAACAGATGGCGCTGAAACACGGCGTTGCGGTCCCCGACCTTTATGGAATGATCGAAATCCAGCAGCAGGTGAAATCTCTGCCGGACATCCTGGCGGGGCATGCCGATTTCGTCATCAAGCCGGCAAATGGCAGCCAGGGCGAAGGTATCCTGGTCATCACCGGCAAGACCGAAGGGCTTTATCGCAAGGTCGACGGCGCACTGGTCAGCGACGAGGACCTGAAATTCCTGGTCACCAATATTCTGAGCGGCATCTACAGTCTGGGCGGTCAACCCGACAACGCGTTAGTCGAATACCGCGTGAAGTTCGACCCCGTCTTCGAGGACATCGCCTATCGCGGCGTACCGGACGTCCGCATCATTATCTTCAAGGGCGTGCCGGTCATGGCGATGGTGCGGCTGCCGACACGGATGTCGGACGGCAAGGCCAACCTGCATCGCGGCTGTATCGGCGCCGGTATCGATATATCGACCGGCCATACCCTGACCGCCGTCTGGAAAAACAGCATCGTTACCGAACACCCCGATACCGGCAACCCCGTCTCGGGTGTTGAAATTCCCCAATGGTCGCGGCTGCTCGAAATCGCTGCTGGCGCCTACGAGATGACGAATCTCGGCTATCAGGGGATCGACCTTGTTCTCGACAAGGAGCGTGGGCCACTGCTTCTGGAACTGAATGCCCGCCCGGGCCTCAACATCCAGATCGCCAACCGCGAAGGGCTGCAGTCCCGGCTCGAAAAAATCGAGAACTACGCCGGACCGCTCGATACCGTTGCCGACCGGGTTGCCTTTGCGCGCGAGAATTTCGCGAGCCGGGCGCTCACATAGATTCGTATCCAAAGGCTTTTCAGGGAGATGCCGTTTTGACCAGTACCGCTATTGACGAGGATCAGGTCGACCGCGACGTCGAAGACATCGCCAAAATACGCAAAATGGCCTGGCAGCGCAGCCCGGCAAACCTGCTGGCGTTGACCGAAAGGCTTCAGGTGATCCTGCTGACCGAGGACGTACCGCGGCGGCGGCGCCGGGTGTATCGCAGCATCATCGACTATTTCGAAGACGTGCTTGAAGAACGCATCGCCAAGGACGATGAGACCGACGGTGAGCAGGTGCGGCGCAGCGCCGGCGCGTATCTGCGGGAAATTCTGAAAACCCTCGAGAAATAGCCCGCCGGGGCCAACCGGTTGTCGGCCAAGGCATCGACAACCAGTTCGGTCGACAGCAATGCGGAACCGCGTGGAAGAATGCGCTAAAGTCGACGCATGGTTTCCGAAAACAACGATCCGGAACCGGAAGCAAACCCGGCGGTTCGAAGAGCGCGCGGACGGATGTTTCTGCGTTGGGGCGGCGCGATCTGCCTGGTTCTCGTGGCCGGGATATCCGCCACCTTATACTGGCGCGTATCGCTGGCGAATGCCGCCCTCGAATTTGCTCTCCAGCGCGCAGGAATCAGCACCGCCGACGTAAAGATCACCGCCCTGTCGACATCTCAGATCCGGTTCGCGCATATCCGTCTCGGCAACGCGATCGATATCGAAAATGTTGATGCGGTTTTCGATCTGTCACGCCTCTCCGGGAATCCGGTCAGGCGGATTACGGTCGACGCTCTCCGCGCCGATCTCGACGGCGCCCGTCGGGAACTGGAAAAGCTGCCAATCGGTGAAACGACCGGCGGACAGACGTCCACTGTTCAATCCCTGCTTGAACAGGTACCCGCCTATCCCGACATCACGGTGCGAAAATTTGCCCTGCGGCACGAGGCGGCGGAGAGGGTCGTCTCGGCGATCGGATCTCTTGCGGCCGGGGGTAACGGCCGGGGGATATATGGCGGGCGGGTGAGCGCGGCTCTTTCCACGCACCTTAACGGAGAAACGCATGCCGCTGCGATTGAGGGCACCGCCCGCCTCGCGCCACAGGCGGTAACTGCGGAGTTCACAGCGAAAGTGGACGATGGCAGTCTGCTCGGCAGCTTGTCGGCGCGCGGCGATATATCCGCGGACCGGGTGCTTCTCGGCGGCGGCATTCGCCTCGAAGCGCACGATATTGGCAGACTGGCTGCCTTTGTGCCCGGCATGAAGGACACGGCCGGCGCCGCGACGCTGAATATCGGAACGACATCGCCGCTTGCCTTCGACCTCGACGCCCCGCTGTCCCTATCTGCCCTGACAACCGCTTTACGCAAAGCAGGCAGCGACGGTATCCACGCCGACGCTGTGATCAGGAACGGTTCGCACAACCGCCTTTATCGCGGCGTGAACGGTACTCTCGCCGTGACGGTTCGGGGCGGGGAAGACAGTGTGCAGGCAGGCGGAACTATCTCGCTGCGGGCAAAACAAGCCGGCACCGCGGCGGTCAACGGAGGGGACGCTTCCCTTGACGGCAGGATAGAGGTTCGCCGGGACGACGGTGTGCTGGCCCTTGCCTTCCCCGGGGGTCTCCGGGCCACGGCGGCGCAGATAGCATACGCCGACGGCAGCGTTGTGGCCGCGCCGGTGAAGATGACCCTGAATGCCGAGCACGCCCGGATACTGACCGTAAGCGACGGCACGTCCCGCCGGGCCGACCTGCACCTCCGGCTCGATACCGGGGCGACAACGTTAAGCCTTGGCGGTACACCGGAACGGACACGTATCGACGTTTCGCCTGTCGCGCTTCAGCTCACGGGAACGATCGACGATACTGGCGGGATCGACGCCCGTATCCAGGCACCGGGCGTATCGGTCGGACAGAAAACGAAATCGGCCGCGTTCGACGATTTCGATCTGGCAATCCGTCAAACCCGCCGGGGCGTGACAGGAGATATGCGCGGCCGAGTATCGTTGCGGGACGGGGATAAACCGCTTCTGCTTCCCACGCCGCTGGAGACCGGCTTCGCGCTTCGGGACAAAACCGTGAATTTCAATGCCAAAGCCGTGCTGCCGGACACGAGCGTTGCCTCCGCCCGGGGGCGGCACGACCTTGCGACGGGACGGGGAAATGCGGTTCTGGCGGTTCCCGGTTTCCGCATCACACGCGGGGGAAACGAAATTCAGGGGCTCACCCCTTCGTTGTCCGGTCCGGGTTCCGCGATCGACATTCTGTCGGGTTCCGTTCGCGCCGATGCCAGGCTGGTCTGGGACAAAAAAGGCATGGACGGGACCGGTGCCATCCGCCTCGACAACGTCGATTTTGCAGAGGCTTCGTCGGGGGCGACGGTTCAGGGCCTGTCCGCGGACATCCGGCTCAACCGTATCCTCCCGCCACGGACCCCTCCCGATCAAACCGTCCGCGTAAAACGCATCGGTGCCGGTATTTCCCTGAACGACCTGTTTCTGAAATTCGCGCTGATCGACGGTGCGGCCACCGCCATTCCCGCCGTGCGGATAGGGCAGTTCCAGAGCGGTTTCGCGGGTGGCACGCTCAGCATCGCGCCGACAGTACTCGATTCCGAAGCCGCCGGCAGCCAGGCAACAATCAACGTCGCGCAGGTGGACCTTGCGGCCTTGCTCTCGGCGGTCGGACTCGACGGCATCTCCGGGACGGGACGATTGAGCGGCGTCATTCCGGTCGAGATCGCCGGCAA
>TARA_R110002110_G_scaffold90235_11_pt1 | contig 10820 bp, 5 predicted proteins | sample TARA_R110002110 | Tara Oceans TARA_R110002110 (sample SAMEA4397330) | marine metagenome | biome: Polar Biome; feature: [SRF] surface water layer (ENVO:00010504); material: water (ENVO:00002006), including particulate matter (ENVO:01000060) such as... | depth 5 m
TCAGGTTTTAATATGTAATCTTTTTTAGAAAAATAAATTATACTATTACCATTATCATAACCTGCTGAACAGCCAATACCTGCAACAGGATTATCTATATGTGGAAAATCAGGAAAGTCTTCTATAAGTTTATATGGTAAAAATTCATCAAACCACCACTTCATATTAATATTAGATATTTCTTGAAGAGTATCTCCAAAAGTAAATATCTTTCCTTGTTGTTGACTTATGTAAAACAATCCAACTGGAGAAGATATTACTCCTAATCTATCTTGAGAAGATCCGTATTCATATTTTGAGTCTGCTGCAGTTACATTTCTTGGAGTTGCTGCAAATAATAAACCATCTCCTATTGTTGCTTTAACACCAAGATAGTCTTCTCTTTGATCTACACCACCATAATACAATGGACTAGAATCTTCAAAAGTTACAAACATTCCTGTCTTAGCATAACTTTTTACTGAATTTACATTATTTTTAAATGTAACTTTATTTAATGGCAAGAAGGTTCTCCAAGATTCTGTTAAAAATTCTTCTGTTTCAGGTAAAGAATAATTAATTACGTTAGGTGATACCGTGTAGCAAAGTTGAGCTACATTAGGATCATAACTTCTAGATTGTAAAGCACCTAAATTAAATAATTGATTAATATAAAATTTAGATATACTTAAAGAATAATCATAATCATAAAAATTACCAGCTTTTAATATATCGGGATTTATATCAAATAAAGATAACATGTCAGTATACCTATACTTATCATAATGGTATTGTCTTTCAAAATCACCTCTTGTTCTAAAATCTACTATAACTTCACTTTCTACAAAAAAGTCTCTAATACCACAAGCTGCTAAATAAAAATAAGAATCGTTAGGAGTAAGTAAACCAGGATAATCAATTGTATTATTAGATTGTGGATTATAATTTGAATTATCTAAATTGTAATAACTAGTCGGAAGCATTCCAGATCCTTGACTAGTTCCAAGTACTACATCAGTAAAATTACTGATACTAATATCTTGAATATCCCAAGGTTCACTATTAGCCCAAAATTTTGGAGTAGGTACAGATGGATATAAAAAATAATTATATATAGAACCCCTTGGTTGTTGATATAACCAATCTGTAAAGAAAGGCATTATATTCTTTTCTGTAAATCTATTAATATAAGTGTCACCTCCAAAAAATACAGATGATTCCTGAATTTTACTAAGCACTAAAGGATTAGGACATCCTGGTGCAGTTGTTGAAGTTTCAGCTAAATTATTAAAATCAATTTTTTGTTCGCATGGTGTTGCAATAATTTGACTTATACTGTTTAACTGACCATATTGATTTCTAATACTAAACTTTAATCCTGCATAATAACTTGCAATTTTATTAATAAAAGGTTTTTGTTTACCTTCGCCTTTATATGATAGAGGGTCAAGATTACTATTAGTTGAATTAACAGCATCAGTAAGAGTCATTAAAGACTGATCATAAGTATTATTACCACTATCTAATATATAATCTGGACCTTCTTGCGTTGTATTTGGTTTAGTAACTCTTAGTACAGCTTTGTTAGGTCTATTAATATTATTTATTCTATAACTACGTGGTGTACCTGCTGTAGTTTGATATTCTGGAAAATCTTGATTATTTTTAAATACATAGATTCCATCTTCAATAGAGTATCTTTTAGTGATAGGTGTTAAATTATCAAACTCATCATAATCACCATGACCTATTTGCTCTATAGCATATTGTCTATGAACACCTATTGCTTTTATTAAATCTATGGTACTATTCATACCTTCAAAAACATCAAATAAAAGTTCAGTCATAGTTCCAATAAATGAACTTCCAGCTACACCAGGGAGTAAATCCTTACTTGTATAATCTTTAGTTATAGTAGGTGTAGTAAGATAGTTTCCATTTTCAAAAATTTCTTGATTAATACCAGTTATTTTATCATCTATAGTACCTGGTGATCCAACAGTAAATAGTTGAGTAAAAGCATTCCATGTTTGCAAATCACTTAATACCTCATTTGGGTTATTATCATTAGCTATGTCATTACTTTCATCTTCATTTAAAAAAACATCTCCATCTGTTTGTAATTGAGGAACCGAAGAAGTAGTACCTGAAGTACCTATAGCTCCAACAGCTAAAGTACCTGGAAACGTTTGATAAGCATTTTGTTTTACATTAGGCCCATACTGTGGATCAAAAGTACCTGCAGGATAATTAATTTTTATGTTTCCCGTTTGCTTTAATATTGCACTTATAACACCTCCTAACAATCCTATAACAATAATTGTATTTGAAAGCAATTGAAATTCAGGATGTTCTGAAGGTGCTGGCTCAACAAATCTTTGTTCTGCTTTACCTTTTAAAATACCATATAACTTAAGTTCAGACATTTGAAGATAAGGTGTTTTAAAAGTTGTATCAGGAGAATGAAAACTTAACATATCTGTAGGCACACTTTGATCTACAGAAGCTGGATTATCATCATCATCAGCAAAAAGAGGTTGTTCTCCAGATCTACTTACTATAAAAGGATCATTATAAGCAAAGTTAAAGTCACCAGGGCTACCTGTATTTTGAATAGGCTTTATTGTATTAAATGGATAATTTGCATATAAACCTTTTTTAGTACTATCTGAAGCATTAGTACCTTGCAATGTATAATCTCTAAAGTTATTTACCATACCTTTAGCTACTATAGATTTATTACCAGATCTTGAACCTCTTAATATTTCATATCCAGCAATACCTTTAATATCATTTCCATCGTTATCTTTTGGTAAAACAATATTTTTAAATCTTACTCCCATAAGTCTTATAAAAAACTTACCATTTGATTTTTTTACAAAATGATTAACATTATTATTTAAGTTATTATCTGGAAACCTATGATGTCTTAAATATTTACCACATAAATCATAAGTAGTATCTACACCTACATTAGTCCAACAATATTCACTAGAATTCCATACTTCTGGTTTATCAGAAGGATATCTTTCAGTAGACTGCCAATAACCCATATCCCCATATGCTATAAGCTTACCTCCATCATCTAAATTTATATTAGGAATTTGTGGTGAATATGTAGCAGTATTTATAGTTTCAAAAAGCAACTCCTCTCCATTAAAAGTATTATCAGTATCATTAAATAAACCATCTTCCATAACTCCATTACTGTATTGAACAGGAGGTCTACCTGGTATATGGTAAGAAGAAGATTTATCACCAGTGTTATATACCCATCTTATAAAAAAACTATAAACTTCGTCTCTAAGGTAAGATGCATTTTTACCACCATTTAAATAATATCTTTCTGGATATTCTACAGAAGTCCATTCAGATCTAATTAAGTTTGCTAAAGGTTGGTAGTTAAAATCAAATTTACTTTTAGGGCCAATTTTTAATAAATATCTATTAGCTTCAGTAAGTTGCAAAGATGTATCAATAACAGGATTTGATTTAAATATCTGTGTAGGAGAAGTATCTACTAAAGTATCTGGAACTTGATCAATCACTATTCTTGTAGTATCTATACTATAGTTTCCTAAAATTTTATAATTTGGAATAGAACCAACTATATAAACAATACATAATTCATATTCATCAAAATGATCTATATCTAAATCTTTTAAAGTAATTTCTAATGAACCTTTTCCATCTACTTCATTATATATTGGTTGTATGTAAGATAAAGAAAAATAATTTGTTACACTTTTCTCATTTATACTATATGATAAACCTACAGCATATGAACCATTAAGTAAAAGACCTTGTTGATTTCCAACATTTATATCAATACAAGGGGTCCTAACTAAACTTGCAAGTCTTGATTCTTCACAATCTAATGTATTTAAATTAGTACAAATAATACAATCATTTGTTGTATTACAGATTTCATTCCAGATAACACCTGGCCAAAGAAATGTATTATCTATACCATTGCCGTAATAGTTAATAGTATTACTTCCATCAAGTCCCCCTAACCATAAATAATCAAGAGAAGGCCATAATTTAGGATCTCCTATATTTAAATATCTATCAGGGTTATTACCATCTGCCCAATACACTTGCCAAGAGCAATCAGTTTTTTCTCTAGATGCTCCACTTATTAAATAAAATTTACTAAACTTTAAACAAGCATCTCTTACAATAGGTCTATATCTGCAAAACTCTTCTTCAAATAAACCTACTTCAGAAGTTATAACATTGTTATTTGGACCATCATATATTGCTGAAAAAATAATCCATTTACTTTCAAACAAAGGAATAGCTCCAATTATAGTTACATTATTATCAACTGTAATATCAGAACCAATAAGCCCGCATAAAATATTAGATTCTTCATTTGATAGTGTTCCAATGTCTCCCTGTCTAGTATTGTTTACCGCATTCCTTGCATAGTTCCACATACCATCTTGAATAAAAGATGCATCAGTGTCACGAGTCAAACCTTTAATAAAAGTTCTTGTTTGATTTAAACTGGTGTTAGATTGTTTCTTTGCCATAATTAAATTACTCTAAGCTTATTTTGAGCTGAATGAAATCCACTATTTGGAGAATGCGACATAAACATATCATAGTATCTACCATACATAGCTTTTCTATTTGCTTGATGAATTTGTTTAAGTTCAGCAAAATTTGGTGTATTAACTACACTTAATGCATTATTTCTTGCTCCTCTTAATCTTTGTTCAACTAATTGCATTCTTTGTGCAACGTCTTCACCATTAATATATAAATTTTCAAGTATTCTTGCTTTAAATGCATACTCATAATATTCATTTAAAAGATCATGATCAGGAACCAATAGGTTTCCATCATCATCTTCCATCTGCCCTTGATAGTTTAAATATACTTTTCCTGTTTGAAAAGTTGTATAAAGAAATCCATGTTTAATCCATCCTTCATTTGAAGTATTGTAATATAGATTAGGACAATGACATTCAATACCTTGACTAGCTTTCATCCTTAAAGGAAGAAGTTCTTTGTATATTAAAGTTTCAGAAGAGCTTATTACTTGTATAAGTTCATTTACATTACCTTTACAGTTCATAAATACTCTAGGCTTAACATTAGCATCACCATAAGGTAAAGCAGGATCATGCACTAAACAAGTACCAGCATTTCCTTTAGTATCACAACAACAAGTTGGTGTAGTTGTAGCACATGCATCTGGAACAGAGCTAGGAAAGTCACTATAAGTTACAGGTAAAGTACCTGTAGTAATTGGAACCTCTTTCATTGTAGTTCCTGCAGCATGCCCATCATAACCAAGAGTTCTTTGAAAACCTCTATCTCCGCATATAAATGCAAAGTTAAAAGTATAAAAATCATCAGGTAGTTTAATTTTACCGTGTGTTACATGTAAGATTACTTCTTTCTGTTGATTGATCCTAAGACCTAAATCATAATTTATCTTCTTAGCAAGCTTAATAAGTTGCTGAGGCTCAATCATATTTTCTAAAGCAAACGTATTTAAATCTATAGTTACATCTTCTAATAATTGATCAAAGGTTCTATATTTTAAAGTATAATTATAATCCATTATCTAAGTGTATTTTGACTATCATCAGATCCATCACTTGGAACTTGTAAAGTCATAGTTAATTCTTTAATTACGTATTGTTCTATTTCAGAAAATAAATAGTCTGGTATATTTAAAGATTGGTCTTGTCGGATTAAACATTTATCTGAATCACATGTTTCTACATCATTTTCAAATATTGCTTCAATTTTTACAGCATCCCAAATTAAATTAGGAAAATATAAATATCCATCTAAATACCAAAAGTATTGTCTCTTATTATATCTAAATGTTGTTGTCTTAGTCATAGAAACAAAAGTTCCTGGATCAGTTCTAAATAATTCTAAACTTCCATCAACAGAAGATACTGTTCTAAAAACTGGACCTTGAATACCTGTAAGTACATTAGGTAGTTTTTCTTTTGTTCTTTTAAAATAACATCCAGAATAAACACCATAGCATGCAGCATCTACTTTATCTACTTCAATTAATTCAACATAAGGCATTGTTCTAAAGATGTTACTTATCTTCATTAACCTTAGTTGATTATCTTCTCTTTTCATTAAAGATTGCCCATACTTAAGCACAGAAGCATAAATAGTTCTATCTGTTAAAAAAGGATCTTCTTTAACAGCTTTTAAAGTATTTCTTACTCTAGATATTACTTCATTAACGGTTGTGCTCATAGGTCAAATTCATTATAGTCTTTTAAAGCATGCTCTTGCTTTTTAAGTCTTATTTCATTAGCTACTTTTTTAGAGTATGCTATTTTTAATTTTTGTCTAGGATCAACTACTATATAGTTATTCCAATTTTCTGGATAAGTTTTAGCTACAGCTCTTTTAAATTCTCTACACCCTACAAATCCCCAAAACTCTCTATTTTTAAATTTATGTTTTAAAGCTCCATTTGTAAAAAATATTTTTGCTAGTTTACCATCACTGTCCCAATTCTTATTAGCAACCTTTACTCCGTACTTTTTAGATTTTGCAAAATCAATATTCTTTTTTTTACTAGCTTGACAAGTTCCTATGAATAACCAACCTAATGATTCAGGTAACTCAACTCCATTTCTATTGTCAATTACAGTTTCATAAATTACTTTATTAACTGATTTAATTATTAATCTTAATTCTTTATCCTTTAAACTTTTATACTTAGGATATTTTTCTCTAAATCTATCAAAAAACTCTTTATTTAGAACTTGATAAGTTTCAGTTCTAAATCTTGGAGCTTGTAAGTTTGGTGTTTTAAATGCTTCCATACTATGTAAATAATATACTAAAAATTAATGAGATTAACAAGTATAACAAATATAGTAAAAAAAGAAAAACCCCCACTAGTGTGAGGGCCTTCCTGTTGTAAGTCACAGAAACCAACAAACTGAGACAATATTTTTATTTAACCTATTATAACTAATCTATCAATGTTAGAAGAAGCATTTGTAATTCCAACATTTGTAGCACTTATCATTGTAAATACTGTAGTAATGGTTACATCTGCAGTTCCAAGAAAAGCTCTTACTTGAACATATTGCTGTCCAACAGTATGTGCTACACTAAGAGAAGTTGCACCTGCTGTATAAGAAACAGCTTTATCTTCTCTAAGTACATCAGCTGTAACTGTTAAAGTATCACCAGAAATTGCAGTAGTTATTCCCACACCTCCAGTTACTGTAAGAACATCTGTAACTGTACTAGCAGTTGTATTACCAGTATCTGCTATAAATTGAGCCCAACGTAAAACAGAAATTGTTACTGTATCTGCTGTTACTGCAGCTGTTACTCCTGTATTACCATCAATAGTAATTGTATCTGTAGTTGAACTAGCTGTTGTAGTACCAGTAGTACCAACAACTGTAGTATATACATTTTGATCAACGTTTGGTGATGAATTTGTAACAGTTACTATATCATTTGTAGCTACAGTAGTAATTCCAGATCCACCTGCAATTTGTAAACTATCTGTAGTAGTACTAGCTGAAGTAGTTCCACTATCACCTGTAAATGTTATATATTTAAAAGCAGTATTAGTAACTCTCATTGCTAATAATGTAGTATCAACATCTACATCAATACCTACACCTGATACAACTGTAAATGTATCTTCAGGAGTTATTGCAATTGCATCTCCAATGTTACTCCATGTATATCCTGAATCAGTATCAGTAATTTTCATTATACCAAAAGTGTCTTCATTAGTAATATGAAGACATACATAATTTACTAATTTAGTTATTGCAGAATCTAAATAATCATTTCTAGAAATTACTGTATCTGTACCACATAATATATCTACACCTGTATATACAATGCATTGAGCATTAAATACTTCAGGACAAGTAGGTGGACAAGTAGCAGCAACCACATAGGTTCCTGTACATCCACAGTTTACGGTATTACAAGTTGAACAAGCCATTTTATTTTATTTTAAGTTATATATAATTTTATTTTATTTTATGTGTAACATGTGTTTGTTGCTGCAGTTGAGCTACATGCTACAAAAGCAGTTAATCCATCTAATTTTAATTGAAAACCACCAACTTCTGCTTCATTACCTGCATCTAAAGTTAAAGGCCATTGAGCATCACCTGTTGTAGTTGGAAAACCTGTTTCAGCTAATAAAGGACTTACTCCTGCAGCTGGTAAGTTTTGTATATCTGTAATAGTGTTTATGAAGTTAGGTACATACTCAGTTGCTCTAATATTAGAAGTAATGTAACGTAAAGTAGAAGAACCAACAAGTAATGTTCCCATTCCTGATGGAATCTCTTGATCTTTTAAAGTACCAAAAAATAAATTTCCAGCTGAAGTTATTCCTCCTGAACCTGCTGAAGTTAATCTAGTCCCATTAGCTCCAATTGTAATTGCTCTACTCATTACTGCAGGATATGGAAGTGAATATGTTGCATCTAAATTTTCTGTTGCAGCTAAAACACTTGTTGGAATAACTCTTGAACCTTGATTCCAAGTAACGGAACCAGCTGTATTAAGAACTACAGCACCAAGATTACCAGAACCACTTCCAACAGCAGGTGCTTTTAATACTGAAGCATCATAAGTTGTTGCAGCAATTATAGGTGTAACAGCTCCAGTACCTGATTTAGCAATAGGTACAACAGCCATTCCTCTAAAATGAATTACATTTCCTATTCTTCTACATTGAGGTAAAAATCCATCATTAGCAGCAGTTCCACTATACCATGTAAAACCTTCTAAATTAACCCAACCTGTATCTTGAACTTTTGCAGTAATTAAATTTGCAGAAGTAATATTTAAATCAACAGTATTTGTATCAGCTACAGTTACATTAAATGCATTAGTTGATAAATAAGTTTTTATATCACAAAGTGAAATCCAAAGATTATTTATTGCATCAGCTACAGTATTGTATAAAGCATCAGGAACCCAAGTTCCAGAATAAGCTACACCAAAAGTAACACCAGGACTTGTTAAACTAATAGTTGCATCTGTTACACAATTTCTTCCAATACCTGTAGAAAGTTCAGTAGCTGAACCTGTGACTGTATAAAAACCACACCATACATTATTAATGAATTGTTCAAGAACAGTATCTATTGATTGAGTAGTTCCACTTAATAAAGTACCTATTTGACAACTTAATGTAAATGTAGGTAAAGTAAAAGTAGGTGTTATTTTAGTTTCTTGAGCAGTTAATCTAACTAGTATATCAGTTATTTGACTATTAATTAAACTAATATCTGTAATAATACTACAAACCCTTTGACCAATTAATTGAACGTAGTCAGTTAATTGCATTGTAGTTTGATTACCTGTAACAAAACAATCTGCTACAGTTACTAAACAATCAGGACAACTTGATGTTGCACCAGTAGTTGATGCACCTACTCCTTCAAGTGCACAAATTCTTGTAATAAGAAATTGAATTAATGCATTAAAATCTTCTGGACCACATGCAGTTGAATTAAAACAAGTTAAATCATAATTAGTAACTTTTAAACTATCTAATATAGTACAAAGTTCTTTAGCCATTGCAGATACTACATCAGATACTGTATCTCCCGTACATAAGTTTATACATGAAATATCTGGTCCTTGCCAAACTACACAGTTTGAAGAAATTGGACTACAAGGGCTATTATCTAAATTTAACGGTTTCATACTTTATGTTATTTATAATATACTAATTATTATTAAGAATTGCAAGTGCATTGACTAATAGGATTATTACAACAAGTTGTTAAAGGATCACATGTATAATTAGGATCTGTCAATGCTTGCAATTCAATTAATTCTTTTTTAATTAACCATCTTTCATTTCCTTCAGGACAACAATCTGATATACCATACCTTAATTCAAGAGCTTTCTTATACGCAATATCTGCAAAATTACATGTTATCTTATCATATTTTTCTGCAGAACATATGGGTGTATTGTAACCTGGTTTTACTTTTCTATCATTAGGAAAATATTGTACACAAAATCCTGTTTTAACTCTATTTGTTTCAAATACAGTACAATCACCATAAAAATTAAATATTCCTGCTTGTAAATCTTGCTCAACCCATCTTTGAACACAATATCTTAAAGATGATTGTCCTGATTTTACTAAAGCTGTTTGTTCAACATCTCCATTAGCATTTATAAAACTATAGATTTCATCTGTAATATTAGTATTAAAAACTGTTGAGCATCTTGGAACTACATTTCTACAAGTAACACAATCTTCAAATTCAGAAATTACTACAACATTTTGAGGATTTGGTGGTTCAACTATATTATTATAAAGAGTTACTGTAAAACAATCATCACATCCTTCTATTTTTACAATAGCATCTACATATGCTGATAAATTACTTGCTGTTATTATTTGAAGAGGTAATCCATCTGAATCACAATTATCTAATTGGTAGTATGTAGCAAGACAAGATTCACAACTTGAATAAAATATAAGATCTGTTATAATTACAGAACTAGGTGGTCTAGTATAAATTCTTTCAACTAACCAACATTTACATTCATCTTTAACTATGTTATCTACATAAATAGAAAGATCCTGTAAACTATATGTTATTTCATTTGGGTTTTCACAATTTGTAAGTTTATAAGCTTCAAATCCAATTTCATCTTCTATACAAGATACACAAGATATATGATTTCTTATTACTGTTACACTTACTGCACAATGGCATTGATCATCACATAATGCTGTAGCTAATGTTGCTATTGGATGCCCTAAAGGTCCTTGACCATTGATCCATACAGAGTCAGTTGCAATAGGACAATTTAATATTCCTGAACC
>TARA_R110002110_G_scaffold9416_1_pt1 | contig 10819 bp, 9 predicted proteins | sample TARA_R110002110 | Tara Oceans TARA_R110002110 (sample SAMEA4397330) | marine metagenome | biome: Polar Biome; feature: [SRF] surface water layer (ENVO:00010504); material: water (ENVO:00002006), including particulate matter (ENVO:01000060) such as... | depth 5 m
CGAGGCATTTCTGCTCTCAGCAGAAACTGTGAAGCTGTTCGCTGCTATCCTGCCGGGGAGCAGAGACACCGATCTTACAGAACTGCTGGCTAAGGTTGAAGCGATCCCCGCATTCACCATCAACAGCGATGGTACGGTAACGCTCGATGCCTAACCGTTATACCGCCTGGCCGCCGTCCCGGGACGTGAAGTCGAGGGAGGCGGGGGCGGCCGGCCTGGGTATCACCCTGTTACAGGCTCCAATGACCCAGCAGCCACAGCCAGCCGCACCTCCAATGCCACAACAACCCAAGGGGCAGATGGTGAAGGTGGCCGCGGTACGGTAGCTCAACGGTAGAGCGGAGGACTCATCAACCCCCAGGGGGCGCAGGGCGATTGTCGAAGTCTTTGGGTGTTTTACGCCGTTTGATGCGTAAATAGGGCCCCGACACTGGAATGTGCTGGTCGAAGTGAAATAGAGCGGCCCGCTGTGCCATAATAAATTGAAGGGCTAACACATTACCCCTGACAATATTATGACGACTACCAGAGATCCCTTGGATGTGCTCGCTGCACGTCTCGGGGACAATCCAGGCGACGTCGAGAAGGCGGCCCGAGTTCTGACTGAAATTCAGGCGCAGCTACATGGAGTCCTGTTCGCCGCACCCAAGGTGCGTAACGTGAGCATCCGTTGGCCGCCTCCTACGTCGCATTACCACGCGGCCATGGCCATAACCTTCAAGGTGGAGGGAAGGTCATTCAAGACGCATCGGTTGGCGTTCCGCCTCGACGGGCGGCGCGTCGATAACATCCGGTTCAACGGACGTAAGATGCCGACATCAGCGGCTGTCCCGGAAGGGGCGACGCTGATTGCCGACTCGGTCAACTATCGATAAAACTTGCCGGGGCGCTCAACGGGCGCCCCAGCATTAACCATTAAACCCCACTGAACATGAAAAACATACTACTTAATTCAGCTCTGCTCATCTTGTGGGCAGTCGTGGTGATAAACTTCATCTTGTACTACGGGCATCAGCCCAGGGATGAGCAGGGGAGCGAAGAGATTCGCATCTCTGTAGAAAACCATTAAACACTATGAAATACAGATACATTGTCCTCATGTCCATGTCCGTCGCTGCGGTCATCGCAAGCTGGACACGGACACGGACACGGACACGACGCTAAGCGCCGTCCGCCCCGCCCGGGCGTTAAGCCCAAGCAGACCACACTGCGTTAACAAAGGTCCGCCTGGGGATGCCGGGAAACTTTCGCCGCGGCTCTAGGAGCAGGCACACGGATATGAGTACAACAACGCAAACAGAGACGACAATGATGAACCTCACCCCACACCCGATCAACCTCATCACCCCGGAAGGGACCACCCTGACACTCCTCCCGCAGGAGGAGCCCGCGAGGGTGGGTCAGACGCTGGAGGTGATCTCCTCGATCAAGAACCTCCCCCTCCCGGTTTGCCGAGAGGTCCTCGGCGAGGTCACCGGACTCCCTGAGGAGCAGCCCGGGGTCACGTTGATCGTGTCCTTTCTCGTCCGGGACGCCGTCCCTGACCGGGGAGATGTGCTCTCGCCCGGCAACTTTGTCCGGGACGAGAAGGGGCGAGTGACTGGGGCGAAAAGCCTCATCAGAAACGGCTAGCGCCGCCCGCCCGGGGGTTCCGGGAAAATTTCAGCAAAAAGCCGGCCGTCTCCCCCGGACGGACGGCTTCCATTCACTAGGGGGAATAAGAATATGGAAATACTGACAATATGTTTGAGTCTGGCGGCGGCGGTTCTCGTCTTAGTGCTGAGGACCCTCTGGGGATCTCAGCTGTTCTGGTGGGCCGCCCTGGCCCTCACGGTTGTGTTCTTCCCCCTTACCGGGGGGTGGAGTTCAACCGTGTTTCTCGGGATATTAGTAATCCGGTTGGTGGTCTTGAGACGCGCCCCTAAATCGGAAGGAGAGTCGTCATGACCAAGTTAGCCAGGGCGTAAGCCTCACAGCGAATACCGGGCCTTCGGGTCCGGTATTCGCTGTTCTTTACCTACCACATCTTCTGTGGCAGACTCCGGGCGTGCCAAACGATCCAGAGTCTTTGGGGACGGGCCTCGGCCCCCTCCTTGCAGACTACGTCCCACTGCTTCCCTCTGGGGCTCGACGGTCGGGCGCGGCGCGTGTCATGGCGGCCAGGATAGGGTACGACCCCTCGTTCCTCGTCAAGAATCCCATCAAGACACAGCTCCTGGCATTGGGGGCGGGCGCCATCGGGAACGCCCTCACCCGCAAAAACTCCACCGATGTCACGATGGCGGCGACGCTCGCCCCCATCCTGTTGGTGCAGGCTTTGCGACGCCATGAGCTGAAGAAGATCCAGCGCAAATACGACGAGGAGGACCGCGTCCGCCTCCGCAAGCTGGACGTGGACGAGCTGTTCGACGATGGTTGGGGTGGTGGAAGCTCCCGCCTGGGGGCAGTGACCGCCTACGAGACGATGCGTAAGAGGAAGTATCGCGGCTATGGATCCCTGGCGGAGTCCGGCGACGCGCTGCAGCTGGCTGCCGGCCTAGTGCATCCAGCGCTCTACCCTGCCTCGATCCCGGTGATCTCTGGAGTCGACAACAGTGCGGCCGATCGGATGCTCAATAAGAAGGGCGCTGCGCAGCTGCTGAAGGCGCTACCCAAGCTCTTCAAGGCCGCACCCAAGACCCTGGGGAACTCCGGCGGGCGGGTGGGCAACTTCCTGACGGCCGCCAAGCTGAAGCCTGGTTACAAGGACTTCCGGGCAGCGCGGAAGACCTTCGACTTTGTGAGTCCCAAGTCTATGCCCAACGCCTCAGGGAGATACGGTATGCATGCCGCGCCGAGGAAGGCCATGGACAGGGGCTTAGCAGAGATGAAGCAAACGGGGTATCGTGGTAGCGATGGGTGGTACAGGCCGCCCAATCTAGCGAAAGGGCGAACGCGAGGCCTCGCAGTGGTCAACCCCTACCGATTGCCTAAGGGGCGGGAATTCGGACCGGCTATACGCAACACCGGGAGGCACGAGATCACACATGGCTACCAGGACGCGTTCAGCGCGCAGGGGAAGAATTTCCCCATCTGGAACACGGCCGCCAAGGGTATGAACAGTCGGCACTCGCCGCTCCAGGCTATGGTCACGGAGCAGCAGGCCTTCGGGGCGGGCGGTAAAGGCCTGCTGGCTGGTGCGAAGGAGCTAGTGAGATCTGCCCCGGAGTATGGACGCCTCTATGGCGAAGGGAGCAAAGCCTACGCCATCCCCTGGAATGTTCTGGGAATGTTGGGCCGTCCGAAAGCCCTCGCGGCGGCTGTGGGAGGCGGTATCGGTGTCGGTGTCGGCGGGCCTCTCCTCGCCGAACGCATGCTCAGGAAGAAGGGCGCTGCGCAGCTGCTCGGTAAGGGAATCAAGGCTTTCAGAGGTCTGGCGGTGAAGTCAACGCCGAAGGCTACACGTATACCGGCAGGGAGCTCCATCCCGACTAGTATGGCGGAGAATATGGAAAAGGTGATGGAGGTTAATAGCCGCATCTCCGGCAGAAGGGGCTACGGCGCCCTGAAGTCCGTGGACGATGTCTCCCGAAAGAACCCCCACATGTCCTACATGGGGTCATTTGAGCGGTCGTTGCCGTGGGCGAAGGGCCCGAAAGGTGCCACCCCGGTCCTCGATGCCTTCCACGTCGGCCCCAAGGGTGCGGTCACGACCGGCGGCCGAGAGATGTCACCCATGGCGATGCGGCAGAGGTGGCGCACAGGCTACGACACCAAAGGCAAAGCCATCTACGACAAGTCAGCCGAGGAGGTGCTGATGCAGCCGATGTACCGCTCGTCCGGTACGGGGTCAGGAACGTCTAGCGCGGGGAAGTGGGTTCCGTTCGACAAGTATTACGCCCCACACCACTCGAAGAAGTATGTGGACCAGCTCGCCAATACGCGGGGTATGGACCCTGCCCAAGCGGCCTACTACAGACGCAACATGCCGGTGTCAGACTTGATCGAGGGCACGGACGGGCTGTCACCTTGGGTTGGAAAATACGCCAACACGGTGGGCGCCGACGGCAGAATCGTCCGTGAGGCCCTCGTGCATAAGGACGACGTCGTCCGTGGCGTCTTCAACCAACAGTATTCGAAGGAAGGGCTACCCAGACACCTCGAGGGCGTGCAGGAGTTGATGAACAATTATTACGGCGGCCTGAGCAAGATGGGTGCCGCGGTCAACGCCGACGTGGAACACATCGAAAAGAAGGCCGACTTCTCCGAGCAGCGGAACTCACCCGCCCTCCCGCTTTACATCCTAGCCGCCCTAGCCAGCTCGGCCGGAATGGCTGGTGCTCGGCAGTGGGCCCACACCGAGGGAGGTAACACCCCGCCCCTCGCCAAGGAGAAGTGGCCCGAGCTGATCAGGTCCATCTCCGGTACATCCCCCGCTGTCTACAGCGCCCCAGGGATGAATAACGCATTCTTTGCCAAGCCCAGGACGGAGTCCGAAGCCCTCGCCTTCATGCGACACGCCGATCGATGGGAGGATCTCACCCCCAAGTCTCCGGACGTCGGCTTCGTGTCGCCCTACCGCAAGAAGATGGACAGGGTCAGGCGGTTACTGCGCCACGGGGCTGTAGCGGCGGACTCCAACTCCGGAGCCCCAACACTGGCCCACGAAGGAGGGCACGCCAAGATCGAGGAGACCCCGGGTATCCTGCGCGCTCTTCAACGCCACGTCTACCCGCACAGTCGGTGGGTCGCTCCCCTCGCGGGTGCGGGCTCCATGGCTGCCGGCCTGGCCTCGGGTGGTCCGCTCAAGGGCGCGCTCCTCGGTACCGGCATCGGTGCGCTCGCCGGCCTGGGGATGGTGGGACCGGAGGCTGGAGCCTCCTGGAACGCTGCCAAAGGACTCAAAGGATACGAGGGAGGCGCCCACACGGGCCACACGGGGAAGGACCTGCTTTCGGCTCTGTCGACCTACCTCGCCGCCACCGTGCTCCCCTCGACGCTCTCAGGAGCTGCAGGGGGCTATATTGCCGGCCGACGCAAGAAGAAGGAAGAGGAGCAAGAGAAAGCCGCCACAGCGAAGCCGACTCCCCTGGCTGGCCGGCCAGGGGGTATAGCACCTGAGTCGACTCCCCTGCCGGCTCTCTTGGCTGGACAGCCAGGGCATATAGCACCTGCGAAGGTGATCTCCCCGTATTACGGAAAGAACTTCCAGGCAGAGGTTGCGAAGGCTCAGCAATACAACTCCGGACCCAACAAGACGCTGCCCAGCGACGCTTACGGGCGGTTGAACACGCCAGTGTCGGTCAGCTCCCCAGCTTCAGGGACGGCAAAAACAAGTGGGATATTATGGATCTAAACCACGGCGTGAACAGCGGTGTATCTAAGGGTGGGATAGGGAAAGCATTTGACCCAATGGTGGAGCGAATAAAGTCCGCCGCCATGGACCCCCGCAAGTTGTGGGCTGTCCTCCAGCGTGCCCGCAAGCTGAAGCAGCACATGGGACCAGACGTTGCCGACAGGTTCACGATCGACCAAGTGGGCAAGGTATTCAGCGCCGCCAAGGGCAGCCTCTTCAAGCACCCTGACGTCCAGGCCCTGGGGGTGACGCCGGGGATGCGGCACAGCACTATCTCCGCCATGCTCAAGGGTCTAAAGACCACCCCGGCTATTACCCCTCCCAAGCCCCTCACGCAGGGCCTGTTCGACTTCAGCAAGAAGGCGTCTGGCGGTAAGTGGCGTCTACTCCAGCACTTGACCGGTATTGGGCGCAAGACGATCAAAGGTTTCGACGGGCAGCTCGCACAGGGTAAAAATTTGGCGGCACTCAAGCAGGAGGTCGGCGCCGGCCTCCGAGCCTCTGGGGCCAGCCCGATCTCGCGGCGTGTGCTCGCGCAGCGACAGGCCGCTGCGGCCACCGACAAGTCGAACTACCGGTATCCGCCCCATATGAAAGCAGCAGCACACCCGGCCCTCACTGATCTCAAGGCAGCCAAGGAGCACTCCGACAACAAGCGCTACGCAGCGAAGAGCCGTCTACTCGGCCTCATGATGCGTCGTGACCCTGATGCGTTCGACATCGATTCGGACGACGGGAAGGGCATCGTGGGCATCACCCACAACCCTACTGGGTTCAGGATCCACATGCAGAAGAGTCACGTCGGGCCTGATGTGCTCCTGCGGCACTCCCGCATGTCGAAGGCGGCGACCGCTGCGAAGATTCGTAAGATGTTTCAGCCGCTTTTGTCCCAGAAGCCTTTGTTCGGGGAGGCAGTGGCCCGACGTGCACGCAAAGGGGTGAATATCCACCACACCGGCGCGAGCGACAGTGGCTCGCTCGCATTCTCTCTACCGAAGTTGGGGGGTAAGGTGGAGCGGCTGCTCGGCTTTCTCCGACACCCATCCGTGAACCCGATGGGGCACAACACTAAATGGCAACAGATCCACAGGAAGCCCGGCGTGCACCTTGACTTCACAGGGCGTGGCTCCTCGGGCCGTGCCGCCAAACAAGATTTCGTTGGTAGGGGTAACGACGCCCACCTCCGCATTAGCGACAGCAAGCTCTACGAGGCGCAACAACTGCCGGGGCTGCTTCCCCGCACCGAGAACTTGGGCGGACTGCTTAAGCGGTTGCGCATTGACCCCAAGGATGACGCCGCCATCCAGGCCGGACTGAAGCGGGAGTATGGCAAGTTCATCCTGAAGCCTGATGGTGGCTACGCTGTCCCAGGCTCAGTCCTACCCACTGACAAAAGCTCCGTGGGCAAAATCCGCGCTATGCTCGACGACGGCATCACGAACAACCAGGGGGCGCATTTCAGAGGAGGGGTTGACAACTTCGTGGTGCAGCAACGGGTGCAGGCGAAGCCGCTATCCCGCCCGCATAGGGCAACCAACAACTTCCGGGAGGCTGCCATGCAGGGTAAGCTGGGGCACCTCAAAGGCATAGTTTCCGGGGATCCAAGGAAGCGGAAGAGAGCCGCACAGCTGTTACGAGCCCTTGGGGGTGGTAAGCTGCCGTTCAAGGCGCTGGGGTCCGTCACCGGCGCGGTCAACCAAGAGTTTCGGGTGCACGTCGTCAACGGTAAGGTGATTCCTTACGCTACCCTAGGGCGGGGATCCGTCTTAGGCGAGATGCCCATCCGCACCCCAGGGATGGGTAAGGTCGAGAGTTACGTGGGGCAACAGCTGCGGGGTGTGGATCCCACTAAGCTGAAAGGAACTTGGGGTATGGACGTGGTGAAGACGAAGGACGGAGGATTCAAGATTATCGAGACCAACCCCACGACAGGCGTTGGGGGCAGTGGTTTCGCGGAGGTGCCTCATATCCAAGACGCGATGGCAGGGGCGCTCCAGGGGCGGTTGCCGCGCTATATTTTGGCGCAGAGGGCTGGGGTGGGGGCGTCCGGGGCCGCCGCCGTCACAGCGGCCGGCACTTAGAGCGGAAGAACCTAACCCAGAGTGTCATAGTAAATTGTATGAGCAGTTTACACCTATCTCCTCCACTCCCGGATCTCGCCGCTACCCGCTCCCGTGACGGAGCTGCGGTGATTACAGGGGTCAGAGGATACCATCAGCTAGACGGTTTCAGTTGCGGCGCTGCTGCCGCTGCTACCGTAGTAAGAGCGTATACTGGCGAGCTGGAATTCCCTGATTGGCGTGAGATCGTGCGCAGCACCAGACCACACCAAGACACGGGCACTCCTACACGCAGACTCAAGGCCGCCATCACAGCTTGCGGGTTCGGATTTACGACTAGCCGCGGCCTTAAGAAAGCTGCAGCGAAGCGCACGATCCTTGCCGGCGACATGTTGGTCACCACTGTGCGTATGCCAGGGCAGAGGGACGACGCCACCCACTGGGTGGTGATTGTCGGTTACTCCGAGGATTCTCTCCTCGTAGTCAACTGCACTGGCCTACCACTATTCAGCAAACGCTGGATTTCCTGGGAAGACCTCGAGCGCCGCCGGTCGCCTAACGAAGTAAGTGTCCACGTAAAAACTGGCCTTACGGACTGGGTATCAGACCGCCTGGTAAGAACGCCTCGTATACGCAAATAACGCAATTCGGCACCAAGCGGTGTCATAAAGAATTGCTAAAGGGCCCATGCCCGTAATGGGCACTGTGCCCACAACTGAACACAAACACCACAACCAACAGATACTAATGAAAAGCAAAATAACGCAACTAGTCGGAATGGTCCTCGGTGGGCCCACTATCCTCGCAGGCCAGGGGCTGAAAGGCACCGGCCGCGGACTCGTTAAAGCGGGTGAAGTCACGATGGCCGCCGGCGTCGTGACCGAGGCCAAAGGCCTCGAGATCAAAGGCAGCTACGCCTCGAAGGCCGCATCACAGGCGAAGGTCGACGCGGAGGTGTCCAAGGGGCGCGAGAGCGAGCGACACGCCGCCCGCCTCGAACAGTTGGAGGTCGACCTCCGGACCGAGCACCTGCGTCACGCGATGCGGATGACAGACCTCGTCGAAGGCGATGCCCCCGGCACCGTCTGGGACGCTGTGTACGGTGACCCCGTCACCGATGTCCCTGTGGAGGTCGTCGCCAAGGAGGAGACACCCACTGTGCCGGCGGCTACTCCGGGTGTGGCTCCAGCGTAACATATCAGGTTGGAATCGGGGGCGGCTTCGGCTGCCTCCGATTCCTCCCTTTTTTACCTGGGTGGGAAGCTATATTCTATAACGATTGACTTGGAGCTGAATCCGAGTAGCTTTCTAAGCGGGAATCATGTCTCAGGCCCCATCCCACCAACTCCGGAGCCCGAGAGCACAACCTTGAGAAGAAGTCAGTAACCACACAGCTCACCACCTATGGCCCTCATAAAATGGATTTACGGCAGCGACAATCATGGCGATATGGTTTGTAAAGATGCGGTGTCGAAGTTCCTGAAGTTCACTAAGGAGTGGAAACCGAAATACAAAATCCACGGGGGAGATGGGATGGACCTCCGATCCTACAGGAAGGGAGCAGGGGCCGAGGAGAGGGAGGAAGGTATCCAAAGAGATATCCAGGCTCACATCCTTTTCATGGAAAAATACAAACCCCATGTTTTCCTCGAAGGGAACCACGACCACAGGCTCCGGGAGATGGCAGAACACGGTTCGGAAGAGAAGCGATCCACTGAGGCGGCTGTCGCCCTACAGGAAAAGCTCGACGAGTTCTACCGCAAAAAAATCAAGTGCAAGGTCGTGCGCTATGGGCAAGAGCGAGACTGGTGGCAAGCCCCAGAAGGTGGACACAAATTTGTCCACGGCAAACATCACGGGATGCATATCGCTAGGGCGCATCACGACACCTACGAGGGACCAGTCGTCAACGGTCACGGACACAGACCAGACATCTACCAAGGTGCCGGGGGGACTTCAATATCATCCCCCGCGCTGTGTCGCATCTGGGAGCAACGCTATGACGTTCACCTCCCCGGGAAGAAGAAGCAGAGAAACGGATGGGTTTTTGGTGTCATTAACTCAAAGACAGGCCGAGGCGAGGGCTGGATCGTCAAGAAAGAAGAGGGAGTTTGGATATCACCAATGGGCGAACTATGAACATCAAAAAACTGACGGAGATACTAGGCAAGGAACTCGCAGCAGAAGTGGCAGCGGAGGATGAGGCAAAACGGGACGGTGAGTTTACGATCGCGGACATGATTGAGACTACGGGGTGGTCTGAAACCACGGTCAGACGGAAGCTCGCCCTAATGCTGAAAGAGGACCGGATCACGAAGCGCGGGAGGCGGTCTGTGTTCTACAAAGCATCCAACACCAAGGCATCAAAGTGAAAGCTGGTGAAATATGGGCAGTGAAGTTTCTCGACCACTGCGAGGACAGCAAGAAACCACTGACCTTTGAGGTTTTCGGGCGAGTGGTCCGGGTTGGTAAACGGAGCGTAACCTTGGCGAGCTGGGACTACGCTGGGGGTAAGGGCAGAGATCGGGACAACATGAAGACATTTTGCGTGGTGCTTTCCACCATCCTCGATGCACAAAGGCTGCGTGTTGATTAGCCTGCTCGTTTGACTGCGCCACAAGACCACGGTAAATATAGGCTCAGAAAATAAATGCACTTTTGGTGGTTTAGTTGCTGCAAGGCTACTTGGACGAAGGTAAATTTATTGTTCAACATTCTATTGCCACTATGGGGGAGAGATCATTCGAAGACCTAGAGTTAGACGCAGCGCTCATCACTGGAGGGCAGCGCTGCGTGAGCCGACTCAAGACTGGGACAAGTGCGGTAGCTCCGCACATGTCCTTCCAGGGGCAGGAGCGAGACCTGTGCGCCATGCAGAGAGAGACCTACGACCAGCCTACACTGGACATATATCAGGTGGAGCTGCTGAAGAGGGCCAAGCGGCTGCTGGACTTCTGGGATGCCAATGTGGGCGGGACAGCGGACTTCCCGCTGATACTTACAGGGGATTCCCAGGCGGCCATAGACCTCCTAAACAGTCAGATGCGTCAGCTGCAAGCGGCGGTAGGGTTACTATCCGAAGTCTGACGGCTTGCCCACAGGGTAAACTTCTGGCAAACTGCGCTCATGTCCGACAACAATCAGTCTCTTTCTGTCCGCCTTACCGCACTCAAAAGCCTGCGGGCCGAGCTACAGAGCTTCCGGAAAACTGCATTTATGGCGGCTCCCCCTATGCCTGGCGGCGGTGGGCAGCCACCGATGGACCCGTCGATGATGGGTGGAGGCGGAATGCCACCAGGCGGAATGCCACCAGGCGGAATGCCCCCAGGCGGACAGCCACCGATGGACCCATCGATGATGGGAGGTGGACAGCCACCGATGGACCCGGCGATGATGGGCGGCGGAATGCCCCCAGGCGGACAGC
>TARA_R110002110_G_scaffold26982_3_pt1 | contig 10816 bp, 1 predicted proteins | sample TARA_R110002110 | Tara Oceans TARA_R110002110 (sample SAMEA4397330) | marine metagenome | biome: Polar Biome; feature: [SRF] surface water layer (ENVO:00010504); material: water (ENVO:00002006), including particulate matter (ENVO:01000060) such as... | depth 5 m
ACCCCGATAAGGTGCTAACATTTGACCAACGGAAGGAAATCGAAAAGAGTTCTGACGATCCAATGACTCAGCTGCTGAAAAAATTTCAAAGACATTATTACGATAAAACTTCTCAAGAAATTGATGCAGATCTCTATAAGAATCCAGACGCAGAAAAAGCACTACATCAGATGCTGATAGATAAAGATGTTAACCTAGATGGTGCAACTTTAGGTCAATATATTCGTTCAGGTGGAGAGCCCACACTAGGTGATGGTACTATTGACCCAGCAGAAGGGTGGGGTCAACTAATTACAGTTCAAGAAGATGATAAAACAACAGGCGGAGCAATAAAGTTTGAAGGCCTACAAGGTGGAAGAACCGTAAAATCAGATAGAGAAAAAGATCTCCTTATTGAGGCTTTAAAGGAAAGCAAGAGAAATGAAGAGGGTACGGGTTGGTTTAATGATATGTCTGATAATACGACCATAAAACAAACTGGTGATGGTTGGAAAATAATAGAGAATGATAATTTGTTTACAGGAGGCGATCAAATCTTTGATATTCAGATAGTAAATGTTAATGGAGTTGACGAAGCTCAAATCAAGAATAAAGAGACAGGAGAGTTTCAAAAACTTTCTGGGTTTACATCAAAGGATTGGGAGTAAAATATGTCAATTATATCAGGAAGTTCTTTCCAAGCTCCAGAACAAAGCCCTCAAGAAAAACAACTTAGAGCAGAGAGGCTTCGTATAAAAGGATATATTCGTACTTATTCTAGAAACCCTAAGAATTGGTCTAATAATATGATTATGCAGTTAGAACAAATGGCTACTCAATATCAAATTCCTTTTAAAAGACAGATACCAGAAGCGAGTACTGCCTGGAAAGCTGCAGGTGTTGCAGGAGGAATTGCAGATTCAGTTGCTTTAGGTTTTATGCCAGATGAATGGTATAGTGATGAAAGTAATAGGCAACAAGCTAACATAGGTAAAATAGGTGGTGCTGCAGCGCAAATAGCGGCTGCAATAGGAGCAACAGCATTATCAGGTGGAGCAGCGGCTCCTACTCTGGCTATAGCTGGAAAGAGCGCTCTAGCTGCTATTAAGGCAGCAAAAGGGTTAGGCAAGGTTGGTCAGATTGTAAAACAAGGTGCTAAACTAAGCACAATAGCTGGTGGAAAAACTCCATTAGGTAGAACTGCTAGTGGTGGAATTGTGGCAGGAAGAAAAGCTTTAGCTCCTTTTGGTGCAAGCAAAGGTTGGAAGTGGGCTGCTAATGCAGCTTCAGCTGATGCAAAAGTCGCATCGGCTAATGTTTTGTCTAAAGCAAAAAGTGCTGTAGAAAACTCTACAAGTTTATCAAAAGTTGTAAAAGGCAAAACCCTAAGTAAAGACGATGTAAAATCTTTAACAAAAAGTATAACTGATAAATATGGCAAGAGTAGTAAAGTTACAACAGACTACTTAAGCCAATTAAAAGATTCTAAATCTATAGGCAATTTATCTGGTGTTAGTACAGAACAAATAGTTAAAATGGCTCAAGGGTTAAATCCAAGACACAACGTTACTGCAGCGAATGTTAAAAAATTACTTAGTAAGGTTGGAGCAAATTCTGGTGATAGTAACGTAGCATTTATTGTTAAAAAATTAGGGGAAAAGAATATATCTAAATTAGACTCAAAAGCAGTAACGGCTCTTCTTAAATTAGTTAAGACTCCAGGTCAAGACATGGGCAAGGTTGGTTTAATGGATATTAATAAATGGGAAGCAGCTAAAGCAATAGGTCTTGGAGGATTTGCTGCAAGTTCTTTAACAGATTGGAAACCATCAAGAGAGGAACTAGAGAAGCAAGAAGACCCATATGACCCCTATAATAGTTAACTGGAGTATACATGACGGAGCAAGACGGTTTTGATAGTTTGGTTGAATTTAAACCTTTCTATGATAAAGACACTACACAAAGATTATTAGGAGCATATAATCAAAAACCCCATCTTTTTAAGCCTGAATTAGTTTCACAATTAAAAGACCACGCTGTACATCATAAATTAGACGTTCCTGAACCCCCTGTTGGATCCCCAAAAGATAGTGAATTTAATGTATTACGTGGAATAAAACAAATGGGACAAGGCTTTGTTTCTGGGTTTACAACTTTCAATGTAGGTGACCCCAGTAATAATGAATATGAACGTATTATGCGTTCTTTAGGTTCATTAGGTGGTTTTTTAGGTTATATTCCTACAGCTAAAGGTAAGACACAGGCTACAAAAATGTTAGCAGAAATGGCTAGAAGCTTAAAGGGTAATTCTGTTCCTTTATGGTTAGCAAAGAAAGCTACAAAAAAGGTTGGACCTATAGTTTCTAAATCATTAGAAGCTGCAAAGACTGCTAAAAATAGTGCATTTAGAGATGCCGCTAAGTTTTTAACTGGAGATGAAGTAAAGCATGTTACAGAAGGAGCTTTTAATCTTGGTATAGCAAGTGGTGTTGGTTCTTGGCAATTAGGAGTTAATGAGGTGTTAAAGTCTTCCTTACATGGAGCCGTTACTGGTGGTGTGTTTAGGGGTTTAGCTCAACTTATAAATAAAGGTGGAATACCAAAATTCGACCAAGCTACAGGTAAAAATGTATATACAGCGACTCAGAATGAAGATCGACTAGTTCGTGCTGCAGCTTCTTCATTATATGATGGATTACAGTCAACTGCTCGTGGAGAGACTACACCAGAACAAATATATTCCTATCTATTAGGTGCATACTTTGGAGCTAATGAGACTACTGCGGGACAGGCAAGGGCCATGGAGTTCACGGCTAAGGTTGAAAACAGTGCTCGTAAGAATGCGAAAGTATTAAAAAGATTAGATAATAATGGAAACCCTTACGACAAAGATATTGCCGTATTCGACCCTAGATTAGAGCCAGGTTGGGGTGATTTACCGAAAGATGTGCAAGAGTCAGTTTTTGATACTATAGCTAAAAGACATGGTACATTCTCTGCTCAAGCAGCAATGGCTGGAGAAACTTTAGAAGGTGTTAAAAATGCTATTATTACCGATTTAAACGTTAATGAGGCTACTGATTCTGTACGAAAAGCTCAGATTGGCGAAGAAATGGCTAAAATAAGCAAAAGTATTGAAAACCCTGACACTGTCACTAAAGAATATATTGGTAGGAATAAGAGCAAACTATTCTTATCTGAAGGAAAATCTAAAATTGTTGAAACACAAGATGGAGATGTAGTTCCATTAGCTGTAGAACCTATAAAGGACAACGTTGTTGAGTTACCATTGTCAAGAATGACAGATGAGCATCTTGCTTTAAATCAAAAACTAATCAGAGATTCTTTAGGTCAGATAAAAGATGACAACAGGAAACTTGTTATAGGTAAAGATGTAATTAAAAAGTTAGAAGGTACAGCTCCAGAGACTGCGCAATACTTAAGAGGAAAGTTAGGAAGAATTGCTATTGCTAAAGAAAAAGCTATTACTAATCTTCAAGATAATGAATCCATAGAAAAGAAAACTGATGCTAATGGAGAGATAGGTGACCTTGATATAGGTCATAGTTCAGAAGTAGTTCTCTTAAAAAAGAGTGAAGCTTTTGTTAATAAATACCTAAAAAGTATGTTCGATGGTATGACAAACGAACAAGAGATTGGCTCCTTAAAACAGGATGCAAAAAGAAGGGTAATATCTATACTTAAAAAGAACACTACTTTAAAGCAATACCCTAAGTTTATAGAGTCAATACATAAAGATTTTCCAGAAGTGTTTAAAAATAAAGATTTAGGCGATATGGCTGAAGGAGATTTAAGGCAGCTATTTATTAGACAAGTACAACAAAGATCCTCCCCTCACCATTCTTTGCAGTTTTTTGGTTCTGGAGATAGTAGAACAACTCTAGTTGAGATAGGTAAGTCTGGTGTTAATCTGGCTAATAATTTAAAAGGTGTCGGTGATAGCGTTAAAGCTATAGAGCTTGCATATGAAGATATAATATATCAGATGACTGGAAAGAACGCGACTGATAGGGCTTATTTTGTGCTAGACCATGCAATAACAACTAGGGGTAATAGATTTGTAGAAATTGAACTAAAAAAACTTGGTAATAAAAAGAATTTTAGAGGATGGGGCGGAAGTAAAAAGGAGAATGCTAAACAAATTGCTGATAGACTTATAGCACAATCTTTAAAACAAGCATCTGATAAGGGCTATTACTATAATGGCGGTAAGGGAGACTCTGGAAAAATGTACTTTTTTAAGCATCATCCAGAAATTTTAAATAAACCTCTACCTAATATTGAAAAAGAAGTCCTAAGCACATTTAAAAAATATGATAAAAATGCTATAAAACATTATAATATTCTTAAAAATAAGTTTGTTGGTAGGTATAAGGATACTTTTGTAAAAGGAAAAAGATTTAATAATTTTGGTAATGCTAAAGAGACTGCTGATTACTTTGATAGATCCTTTTTATCAAACTTAAAATGGGATGAAAGTTTATATAGTATCAATCCCGAACTTTTCCCAAAAGGAGAAAGTTTCTTAGATTGGGTAGCTAAAAATTCAACAATTAAGGATGCAAAAGGATTTAATAAAAGAAACCAAATATGGTTAACTGATGGTTTTGAGCTTGATAGTACCTATTATAAGCAAATATATAAAGAAATGGGTGGTGATGTCCCTATAAAGGATAGTAAGCTAAAATATAGGTTATTTGCAGATCCTGATGGAAAAGGTCTACTTACGTCTGATACTCCAGCAGAATTATATACAGAAATGACTGATGGTCAAATTTTAATGGAAGAGACAACTATTGACGCCTTAAACAAATCTTTTGGTTTACCTTCTTCAGGGCAAAATAAATCTTTTATAGTAGATTCCTCTCCAGAAGATGGTGCTTTTTTAGGCAAAATGATGTTTCATAAAGCGTCCCCTAAAGCAAGTAAATGGATGAGAGACAATAAATTACATATGCTAGTTCCAGAAACTGCTGCAAAAGAATTTGGTTCTAGAAAAATAGGCGATTTAAAGGTAGGTGATTCCTCCGTAAGTTTTGACTTTAAAGGTGGTAAAGATTATGATATGAACTTGGCTAGTATTAAAGGTTCATTATCTGAAAAACAAACTGACCATATGTTAAAGCCTCAACAGATACCTAAGCAGCTTATGGGAAATGCTATTCCTCATTCTTCTTCTGAAATAGCACAAGAGACTATAGACCGATTTTTTGATGAAATTATAGGTGAAAAATATATAGGTGAAGAATCTTGGAATGATAAGCTTGCAAAAACTCTAGAAAGTGAAAGAATAAAAGATTTTGAATCTCAAGATATATTAGATAACCTAGATAAAATGGGACTATCTAATGTGATTGATGCTATACAAAATAGTAATCACCCAAAATTTGTTACAGAAATATATCAAAAAATATTAAGGACTAATGTTGAGAACTTGACAAGAGAGCACGAGTCTGGAGAAATAAGAGATGCAGAATATATGTCTGCTGTTGCTGAAGCTAAGAGCTTTACTTCTAACATGAATAGAATGATGGAAATATACCCTGACTTAGCAGTTTTTCTACACAAAGATGTTAGAAATTATTTGCAACAAACAATGAGAAATTTTGTGGTCAATAAAGTAATCAAGCCTAAATGGAAATATAGTGTTTCTGCAAGAATGAGAGGGTTAGACCCGTGGCTAAAGCAAGATTTTAAGTTTTTTAATTATGATATGACTAAGGGTAAAAAGGGTATCGTACAAAAACGTAAAGAATTGCAAGATGAGTTTGGGGTAGATAACCCAGACCAATTATTCTTATTAGATAATAGGTATAAAGATATTAGTTATGACGTTAGCCATTTATTAATAGGCGAAAAAAAGATAACATTAGGAGAATTATGGGATAAATATAGGCATAAGCCTGCTGTTAAAGATTTTTTTAAAACCGTTTCCTTGCGTGTACCTATGGATTCTATATCTGGTGCTCATGAGTTAGCTTTTGCAGGGTTTACAGGCATAGATGGACATGGCGCTGTATTTCATCCTAGAACTATGCGTGCTCTTGGTGGTGCGGATTTAGATGGAGACAAGGCTTTTATTCTTTTTGGGATGAAAAAGGAATATAGAGACATGTATCATAAGAATAAACATGAATTTATAGAATCAGATGGTACGATTAGAGATAATAAAAAAGCACCTATATCAGGGCCTGGTCTTAAAATAATAAGAGACAATTTAAGCAAGGCTAACCCTCATGAATTAAGATTAATAAATTTAATTGATAGTGGTAAAGAAGTATCTTTCCAAGACTTGCTTACCTTTACAAAGGATAATAAAAATGATAGTGTAGGAGATGCATATAAATCATTTGTAGGTAAATATACTCCAGAAGCTAGACTTGATATTTCTACAAAAGCTGTAGATGGTCGTGACCAGTTACCACTTGCTGTAACTAGTAAGCAAGTTTTAAATGCTGTCTATGATGCGGCACAATTTAATAATCCACAAAGGTATTGGAAGTCTGGTAAACATATTTCACCAGAAGAATATATTAAATTAAGTGCGCTTAAGAAAAAGGGTTACAAAGAAGATATTAGAGAGGTCGTAAGGTTTACTCCTTATGGATCCACTGAAAGTCTTGAAATATTTATAAAGCCTAGGACAGATAAAAAAGAGTTAGATTATTCTAGAGAGTTGTTTAGAGCACAGATAGCCTTCGGTTCTGATCCTTTAGATGAGTTAGGTTTAACGGGAACGAACAAGTTTTTTGATTCTGCTTGGCATTCACTCTTTAAAGTAGATTGGAATGGTCATGAAGCACACAAGAGTAGTTTTAGTCCTAACTTTCATGCTAGGCAAGGGTTATTTTCCACCTTTGATAACTTTAATAAGGGATACTTTTCTAGGAATTGGGACCAAAATAGGCGTTGGTATAACCATGAAATCAAAGCTTTTTCAAATAAAGTAAACCTACTTAACGATAATCAGAAAGGCAACATGCTTGCCAAAATGGTTGAGATGTTAGACCCTATTGATTATAATGATGATATTATAAAAAGAATTGACCAGACTAAGATAGATGACAGATATGCTGATCACAAAGAGAGAGCATTAGAGTTAATGGCAATAAATGATTCTTTTGAGGGTGCCGAAGGTGGTTTGTTAGGTAGATTTAGTTATGCATCTACAAAAAGTCCTATATCTACTGCAGTGATGGCACATGAACTATATAATGTAAATAATAGAAAAACTCTTCTTGAAAATCCAAGTTTATATCGAAGTTTCTTTAAGAACTTACCAGGGTCTTGGTCTAAAAAAGAATTTGCAGCTTATAGTTTTCCTTGGGAACATAGAAAATTCTTTAAATCTGATGAGTTTTATATGCAAGCTGTAAACAATGTCCCTAAATATAGAAGTAATATGATTGATAAAGCTTATAGGCAGGGTACAGATTTTATACAAAATGATGCTATGGATAGGGCTTCGGCTGTACAGTTAATCAAAGCCATTAAGTCTGCAAGAGATGCAGGGGTTAATGATGAGTTTATAAATAATATGTCAAAATTTGTTGAAAAAACTAAAGCAATTGATAGAGCTCAAAAATTAACTTCAGCTGAGGCTAGTATTGATGACTTGGCATTAAGAGTTAATGTTAGTGAGAAGGGTAAGGTTACTTTATCTAAAATTTTTAATGTAGACGAGAATATTAAGCCTTTTATGAATCAAGAAAAGATTAATGCTAGAATCAAAGATTATAAAACAAAATATAGACTTGATAACAGTGAAAAAAATGGTCGTGTTTTACGTCCTGAAGAATCATATCTTTTTGATACAATGATGCTTTCTACTTACCATAGAGGAAAGAAATTAGCAGCTTACAAAGATTTGAAGGCATTACCTACTGAATTAAAGGATATAATTGATCCGTTACTTAGAGAAATTGAAAATAGTGGTAGCGCTACTTTGCTTGAAAAAACAGCCTTATCATCTAAATGGGTAAATGATGATGCTATTGCTGGCTTTTTTAAAGAGTATAGTAATCAATTTGATTATAAAACTAGTGAAAAATTAGATATAGATATAAATAAAGCACTATCCGAAGACTTAAAAAGCCCTGATGTTGGTAAAGTTGCTCCAGGTGATATATTTGAATCCGATGTTGATGCTATAGTTCAAGCTAGACAGAGATATAAGGATATGGGAAAGACTAAATTATCAGACTTTGAGCGTAAAATGGTAGATGAGTTAATAGGACATGTAAATTATTATGGTAAAAGTATTGGTAGTGCAAAGAATTTAAATCAAATTAGTAGGGCTCTTTTACGAAAAAACTTTGATGCATTAACTGTTGAAGACTATAGAGTTTTTAATAACTTTTTTAAGGAAATGCGTACTGGATCATATTGGGTTCAAAAAGGTAAAATAACAAAAGAAAATGTTGTAGAGCTTGCAAAGCGTCATTGGATGCTATTTCCTAAGACAACTTCCAGAGAAATGATGGTTAAAGATTTTACTATATTTGAAGAATCTGGTCGATTTCAAAACTATAAGGGTGAGTGGAGAAGGGGTGATATAGGAACTCCTACTCATACTATAGAAAATATTCAATACGTGTTAGGCCAAGTTGAGGCTTTAGCTGTTAAGATGGACGAAGATGAAAAAAATAATCTCGAACAAGCATTAAGAGACAATACTGGATATGAGTCCTTACCAGAAGGAATAGGTCAGCATATAGCAGAAATTGTAAGTGCGGAGAGAGCTAAACGTGCTTTTGTTAATAAAAACAAGCATAAACGAGATGCAGAATATCATATTAAATTAAAAGAATATAATATCTCTCTAAAAGAGGCTGAAGATATTGCTAATTGGAAAGTTATTAAAAATCAAAAATTTAATGTTGAAAAAAGTAGTGGGACTGCCACTGAAACTGGTAGAGTAATCGCTAATAATATAAACGAAACTATAACTAATAGAGCTATTATAACTTATGGTTGGATTGCTGGGAAACATTATAAATATGATAAAAGTTTGGGAAAGCATGTTAGAGACTTAACTATTGAAGACCCTATAAATCAATTTGTTATAGGTCATAAAAAGGGTAAGCCTGAATATTGGAATAACAATGAACTTCTTCCAAAAATTGATACCGATGTTTTTACAAAATATATATTAAATAAGATGAAAAAGGGTGACCTTTTAGATATGGATATTGGTCTAGACAATCTTAGAAAAATATCTAGGTCTATTCAAATTGAAAATTTAATTGAAATGCAGAGAATGACCACGGATAAAGCACAGATAGGGCTTTACGCTGATCTTATAAACAATCTTGCAAAAGCAAAATACCATAGAACTGGACAATTTAGAGCGAATGACTATCATCCTCAATTTATACAAGATAAAAAGGTTGCTAAGCGTGGTATAGAAGCAGCTATCAAGGTGATTGAAAAGAAATCAGATCTTACTGCTGATCAAAAAAAGCGTGAAATAGGTAAACTTGTATTAAGATATAAATCTATGTCTGGAGAATGGATTGTTAATGATGTTCACGAAAGTGATTTAATTAACGGTGCTTTACAAGAAATATCTGAAGGTCGTAAAGGTGAACATTTTAAATATTTAGAAAAAGACCCTGTAGCTGGTAATATGTTATCACGTTCAAGTGATTTACCTGGTTGGTCAAGAGACATTGGATCTTGGGACATATATCAGAAGAATTTAATAGATACTTTTTACAGACAAATCGGACAAATAGTTTCTAAAAAAATGTTATCAGAATTTAATAATAAAGCTTTAAATACTTGGAACAGTCCCGATCAAGTTGTTGCATGGAATAACTATATATACGATTATATCACACGTTCTATGGGCTTTCCTTCAAAAGTACCAGAAACATGGCTTGACGGTCCAATGGCAGACCTTATGAAGGTAAAAGGAACTCCTTATTCTTGGTTCGCAGATAATCATGTTAAAGAAATGGTTAATAAAATTAGGCTTAAAATTGGGATGGATAAAAACGAATTAGTCCCTGATAATTTAAAAGGCATAGACGAAATGGATTTACGACATTGGTCTAATAATGAAGCTAAGTATCAAATGGCGACACTTCTTGCTCACCCTAAGTCATCTGCGGGTAATATATTTGGTGGTACGATGCATACGATTCAGTCTACTGGTTGGAAAAATTGGAAAAATGCAAGGAATATAGAATTTTGGAGAACTCAAATAGCTGGTAAAGCTGCTAAATGGGAAACTAAAAAACAAATTGAAGAATGGTCAATTAGCCATGGAGTTGTTCCTAACTTTGTATTATATGAGGCTGGGTTAAATCCTAGTTTTAAAAAGGGTAAATATAGAAGATTTTTAATAGACGCTAAAAAGATATTAGAGAAGGATCCTATGGTGAAGGATTCTACATTACTTGATATGGCTAAAAAGCATCAAATTACTGAAGCAATGTTTCAAAAGGCTGCTTGGTTTATGAGGTATCCTGAAAGAGCTTTAAGAAGAGATGCTTTTGCAGCACATTATCTGCAGGCGAGGGAACTATATGGTCATGCTAAAATGGACCTAAATGAACCATTTTTAATAGCAATGGCTAAAAAGGGTGTACAAGCTACACAATTCTTATATAGTGCACCATTTAGGCCAGCCTTTAGTGCGACAGCCCTAGGTAAAGTTATGACAAGGTTTCAAACATGGGCATGGAACTCTGTAAGATTTAGAAATGATGTTAATAGAGATGCTAGATTAAGAGGATATACCCCAGGTACTATGGAATATGAAAGATTTAAAAGACAGACTATCAGTGATATGTTTGTTTTGGGTATGTCA
>TARA_R110002110_G_scaffold287144_4_pt1 | contig 10802 bp, 8 predicted proteins | sample TARA_R110002110 | Tara Oceans TARA_R110002110 (sample SAMEA4397330) | marine metagenome | biome: Polar Biome; feature: [SRF] surface water layer (ENVO:00010504); material: water (ENVO:00002006), including particulate matter (ENVO:01000060) such as... | depth 5 m
CCCACAGACACAGTCGCCCGGTTTGGCGGAGATGAATTCGCCGTCCTCATTGAAGACCTTCAGGACCATGAACAGGTCATCGTCGTCACCGAGCGTATCATCGAATCCATGCGCAAACCCTTCAAGCTGGAGGGGCATGATATCGTCAGTTCGGCGTCCATCGGAATCGCCATCGGCGACGGTTCCTATACCCGTTCAGAAGAAGTGCTGCGCGATGCCGATATTGCGATGTACGAGGCCAAACACGGCGGCAAGGACCAGTACATCGTCTTCGATAATGAGATGGGGGTCTCTGTCGTTCGGGCGCTTCAGATTGAGAACAACCTGCGACGCGCCATTGAACGCGACCAGTTGCGACTGGTCTATCAGCCGATTGTAGACCTGAAGACCGGGCATATTGCGAGCTTTGAGGCCCTGCTGCGCTGGCGCAGTCCGGACGGAGATGAAATCTCACCGGCAGAGTTTGTCCCGATCGCCGAAGACAGCGGACTGATTCAGAATATCGGCCTTTGGGTGCTGCGTGCAGCCTGCGAACAGACAGTGGACTGGCTGCGCAAATACCCTGATGTTCCGCCCATCGCGATGAGTGTCAATGTCGCCCCGCGCCAGCTTGGTCAGCCATCACTGGTCAGCAATGTCGCTGCTGTGCTGGCCGACACCGGGATGCCGCCAGAGCTGTTGCGTCTGGAGATCACCGAAAGCGCGATCATGGAAAACCGGACATTGATCACCGAACGTCTGGAACAACTCAAACAGCTTGGCGTAGCACTTTATGTCGATGATTTCGGCACCGGCTATTCTTCCCTCGGACATCTGCAAAGCTTCCCGATTGATGCCCTGAAAATCGACCGCACCTTTGTCTTTCGCATGGGCCCGAACGGTGAGAATTCCGAGATTGTCAGATCCGTAACTGCACTTGCCGATTCCCTGTCCTTCAAGGTTGTCGCCGAAGGTATCGAGACAACGACCCATCTGCGACTGCTGTCACAACTGCATTGTCAGTACGGACAGGGTTATCTGTTCTCAAAGGGGGTCGAGAAAGAGGAGGCCGAACGGCATTACAGCGAGCGCAAAAAATACTTCAATCCGGCTGATTTTGCGACCTGACGGGCAGGTTGTTGAAACCGCCTGTCAGTCTGCTGTCTTTTTCGACAGCAGGTCACGACCCAGCCAAAGCCCCCACACAATCCAGAGCAATTCACGCGCCCGGCGCACCAGTGCCGCAGCCAGCCCGGCGCTCGGTGAGCCGGTCAGGGAGCCCGCGATAAGCACGATCGCCCCCTCCTGTGCACCGAGGCTGAGCGGGATGAAGAAAGATCCTGTCCGCACCAGTTGCGTCACCCCTTCGATAATCACCGCATCAGAAAAGCTGACAGGCACACCAACCGCCCGCATGGTGAGCCAGAGTTCCACCGTCCCCACTACCCAGTTGATCAGGGCCAGCAGAACAGCCAGCGCAAAGCGACCCGGTGTCCGCGCATAGAAGCTTGCGAAACGGTCTTCCAGTTCCCGGATATGACCGATCAGGCTGCCGATACGGTCTGCCAGACGACCGTTACGGAAAAATCCGAGCAACCACGAACTGACGCCGTTGCTCTGAACGATAAAAAACCCGGCGACCCCCGTCAGCAAGGCGCCAAGGCCAATCGCCGATGCCGTCTTGGCATTCTCCGGCAGTCGCTCATCCCCCAGCGCAAGGGCGAGTGCTGCGACAAGAAAGAGAATCAGCCCGATAAGGTTGATGGTACGCGCCATGACCAGCGAAGCAGTCGCTTCCGACAGACCGATACCATGCCGGCGTTTCAGCATGAGCACTTTTGCCGGTTCGCCACCGAGCGAGGCCATCGGCAAAGCCGAATTCAGGGCTTCCCCCGCCATCCGGACACGCCAGAGCCGCCACAGCCAGCGCAGCTTCATATCGATGCTCGGCAGGGTAAGCTGCCACGACATGGTGTCGATCAGAAAGGCCAGAAAATAGGCGGCAATAATGGCCAGCACCAGAGACGGGGCAACCTGTTGCAACTGCACGGCAACCGCCGGGAGATCAACGGAAGAGCCAATCCAGACCAGCAATCCGATCCCGATCAGAAAATACAGCAGACGCATCAGCATCCCGGCACCTCTGATATCGGACAGGACAGATCAGACATTGCTGCCCCGACGCCGCCCCGCCGTCACCTGCAGCAATGCCGGGGTAATCAGCAGGGTCGCAATAATGGTAACAGCCAGTGACAGGGTGAGCAGCAGCCCCATGCTCGCTGTCCCCGTATGAGGTGACAGCGACAGTGCCGCGAATGAACCGACCGTCGTTGCGGCGCTGTAGACAATCGCCCGCATGGTCGAAATCTGACAGATATCTTCCAGTCGTTCCTCACGGGCACGCATCACCATATGAATGCCGAAATCAACGCTGAGACCGAACAGCAATGGCAGCACGATGATATTCGCAAAATTCAGGGACAGACCAATCATCCACATCAGCCCCCCCGTGACAATCGCCCCGACCATCGCGGGTATTGCCACGATGATCACATCCAGCAGGTTACGCAGCATGACCATCAGCAACACAAGAACCGCCACACTGGCATAGAGAATGGCCTGAATGAAGGCATCGACAACCGCTTCACCGCCGGCCCGGATAATCACCGGTGTACCCGTCGCATCTGGTGCGATCGCAACAACCTCGTCCACGAAAGCTGCCCGCAGACCATCATCACTCATATCCGCATGAGGAACCACTTCCAGACGGAATTGCCCTGTATCAGATATCCAGAACCGAGTCAGCCGCTGTGGAACGTCATCTGCCGTGAAGGCGCTGGCCCGCAGGGCATCAAAAATCGACTGCAGGCGCCCATCCAGTCCTGCCAGCAACAGAAACTCGGCCCGGCGCAGCATTTCCGGCTTTCCGGACAGTCTCGTGATCGCCGTTACAAGCCGTTTCCCCGCTGCACCGAAATCTTCCGGTGCGGAACTTACGAGAGTAATCAGCTGATCTGCGGCCTGTTGCCGCGCTTCATCTGTCAGCTGGGATGTCGCTGCCGGCTGCATCGCCATCGGCCCGAGAAAGAATGAGAGATCCTGTACAATCGCGAGCTTTTCATCCTGATCGTCCGGGTACAGGGAACGGGCTGTCCGCACCTCAGCCACGGTTTCCAGCTGCTCCAGCTTTGCCTTCAGGTCTGCCAGATCAGTTTGATCGCGCACGAGAATATCGATGGCGTATGTCTGGCGATCAGGGTCCGCCATAAGCTGCCGCGCCAGTTGTACACTCTGCGCAGACGGATCACGCAGGTTCATCGGATCATGATCAAACCGCAATTGCGGAATAACCATCAGAGATGCCACGACGCAGACCGCTGCCAGTACAAGAACAAGGCCGGACCGCCGGATCGCAAACGCCGCCAGCGGCGCAACCAGCATGCCCCGGCCCGGTCCCGGGCGCTTCCCTGTACCTGAAAGCATCAGCAATGCCGGCAACAGGGTCAGACTGAGCGTCAGGGCAACGAACATTCCCATACCGGCAATCAGCCCGAGTTCCGCCACCCCCCGATACTCTGTCGGCATGAACGAGAAAAACGCCACCGCCGAGGAAATCGCACAGAGCAGCAGTGCTGCTCCCGTCTGCCGGGTTGCCCCACGCAGGGCATCTCCGTAATCGCTGGTCAACGTCGCCTCTTCCTGAGACCGAAGGGTGTAATGCAGGGCAAAATCAACCCCCAGCCCGATAAACAGAACGGCAAAGGCAACCGAAATCAGATTGAATTGACCGACCACCAGCGTTGCCAGCCCTGCCGTTATGCACAGCCCGCAGACCAGCAGAGTCAGAGTAGCCACCACCGCCCGCACTGTCCGGTATGCCAGCAGCAGAAGAGCCAGAACCAGCGTCAGAGAAATCAGGCCAACAAGCCCCATACCGTCACGGACACTGTCCAGTTCTTCCTGTTCCAGCGCAGCACTGCCGGTTATGCCGACATGCACATCCATTGCCGGATCAAACGCCAGTTGCGTGACAGCATCGCGAATGCCGGAGATCGCATCACCGGACGGGGAAAGTGAGCCGAAATCAAGACGGGGCCGGGCCAGCACCACCTCACGGCCACTCCCCGGAATATCATCACCACCGAGCAGGCTGATCCAGGAAAGCGGCGTCGGGTTCCCGGCAGCAACACTTTCAAACACCGCAGAAAGCCGGTCCAGCGACGGGCCAAGTGACTCCCGTGCTGCACTGTCCCCCTGGGTGACTGCCAGATCGACAACCGAGGCCAGTCCCGCCAGATTGGGGCTGGCATGCAGCCTGGCAAGCAGCGGCTGGGTTGCCGCCAGATCGTCCGCTACCTTCTCCAGTTCCGGGGTCGTCAGATACAACAGACCCTGACGGCGCAGAAAGGGATCGGCTTTCTCGTAAAATACCCATTCATACAAATCCGCCTTCGCCGCCAGTCCGGCAGTCAGTTGCCGTGCCGCATCCTCTGCTGCATCAGGTGTTGCAGCATCAACGACAATCACAAGATTCTCTGACAAGGCGGGGAACGCATTCGAAAACGCAATCGCGTCACGCCGGAACGACAGTTCTGCCGACAACATATCCGTATTGCTGGTATTGATCCGGACATGGCTGACGGTAAACCAGACAGAAACTGCCGCCAGCGCGAATGCCGTCAGTATCGTCAGAAGCGGCCTGCGGACAGACAGGCTCGTCCCCGCTATCAGCAGGTCGACAAGGCGGGTGTGGAACCGATTAAATCTGGACAAGAAAAATGCCTGAACTCATGAAATGGCTACATAGCCTTGGCAGACCGGCTTGACAACGACCCAAGCCGGACTATTCCCTGCCAGATCATGTCGAATTTACCTTACGATCAGGCGATTGCCCGCGTGCTAGTAAAGCCGCTGATCAATACGCCCCTTCATCCCAACCACATCACGATATTCTCGTTTCTTGTGGGTGTTGCCGGCTCATTGCTAATGCTGTCAGGCGAGTACAGCGATATGGGATGGGGAGCGACGATCTTCATCTTTGCCCGCTTCCTCGATCATTTTGATGGGGAACTGGCCCGGGCCAGCGGCAAGAAAACCCGTCTCGGCTATTATCTCGACTACTTTGTCGGCGGTTCGCTGCATGCCATCTTTTTTGCCTGCATCGGTATCGGACTGCAATCAACCTGGCTGGGTGACTGGTCGCTGGTACTGGGTGCCGCCGGTTTCGCCTCTTCCGTCATTTCAATGTTTCTCAACCTGCAACTCGATGCGGCAATGGAACTGGAGGACGGGGCTACGGTCGGGTATCCCGGCATCTGGCGATTTGAACTGGAAGACGGTATCTATCTGATCGCACCGATTGCATGGTCTGGATGGCTCGACTGGTTCTTCATTGCTGTTGGCATCGGTTCTGTCGCCTATCTGGTATGGACCGCCTGCAGCCTGATTCGTGTTATTGGCAAACGAAAGCAACCATGATGACAACCAGCACAGCTTCTGCTGACGATCTCGACCGGGTTCATGAAATCGGCTTCGACGCCGAGGCACTCTGGTCCTATATCCTCACCCGAATCCGGGCCATCGGGGCCATTGACCGAATTCCCCTGCTAACCGGGTTTCCGGACTGGGCCGTGCTGCGTGCCTTCAGCGACATCGATCCGCAGGACACACGACTGCTGGCTGTCATTCAGGACAACCCGCAACAACCGACCGGACTGTCCCTGACCGGTGGCACAGTCAGCAATGTCTGGCTTGCCGCCGATATGACGGAATTTGATGCCGCGATCAGCGCGTTCAGCGACGCCACCGGGCATGGCCTGATTTACCGGCCTGATGACGTTCTGCCGACAGATATTTCCGTTCCGACACCCTCCGCCTCCGTCCGGGAAGCGGAAGCAGGCGGTGTTATCGCCATCGCAGCAACTCCCACTCAAATGGCCAGAGCCCTGACCCTCAGACAAGCCTGCGTCGCAGCCGGGCTGCAACCCGCCATCATCCGGATATGGCAGATGTTTCCCGTACCCGCTCATGAACTGGACGCATTGCTCGCCGGTTATGACGCCCTGGCCATTCTTGACCAGCCGGGCGGCGCACTGACACAGGGGCTGACCAGCTGGAGGCTGGCGTCATCCCTGCCCCTGCCCGCAACAACCCTCTCCCCTGATCTGTCTGATGATGCCATAATTGATATCCTGTTCGCGACAGCGACACGTGGCGGCCGCTTCAAGGATCCCAGATGAAAAAATATCGTATCAAGGCCGCACCAAACGCATTCTGCCAGAATGACATTCTCCGGTCCGAGCTGATCGTCCGTTTTCCCGAAACCACCTTCAACGATACAGGAACCCGTCTTGCCGGGCAGACCCTGATCGATTTTCTGCAGGATACGGACGGCGCTATCATCGGTCTGGAACAGATCGACAGCAGCATTCTGTCAGCCTGTCCCGATCTGAAGATGATCGCCAAGTTCGGTGTCGGCCTGAACAATATCGACCAGAATGCCCTTGCCGACCACGGTGTGAAACTCGGCTGGAAGTCTGGCGTCAATCGCCGGTCCGTGTCCGAAATGACACTCGGCTTCATGCTTGGCCTGACCCACAACCTGTTCCGTTCAGACCGCCAGTTGCGCAGCGGCGTCTGGCTTCGTGATGGCGGACGGCAGCTTTCGCAATGCACCGTCGGCATTATCGGCTTCGGGCATATCGGACGTGATGTCGCGGCCCTGCTGAAGCCCTTTGGATGCCGGATTCTGGTCAGCGAAATACTGCCCGTGGCCGACGCTATCCGAACCGCCGGCTGTGAACCTGTTACTTTCGACGAACTGATCGCCAGAAGCGATATTGTCACTATCCACACACCGCTGACCCGCAAGACTGAAGGCATGATGTGCAAACCGGTTTTCCGTGCCATGAAGGACAAGGCAATCCTGATCAACACGGCGCGCGGTGAAATTGTCGTCGAGGACGATCTCAAACAGGCTCTTCGGGAACGCTGGATCGGCGGGGCCGCGCTGGATGTCTACAATACGGAGCCTGTCACCGACACCGAACTGCTGGCCTTCGAAAACATGGCCTTCACGCCGCATATCGGTGGTAATACCATTGAGGCCGTAACCGCAATGGGACAGAGCGCGATTTCACATCTCCACGATTACTTCAGCGACTGATGCGCGCTCGCCATACCTGGCCGATTTCGCGTGTTCTGGCGATTACATTCTGTCTGCTGATCATCCTGTCGGTTGGCGGAATGACAGCCTTCAGCCTCAGTACGCTGCAACAGGCGACACAGGACCAGATTTCCAAGCGTGCGTCTCAGGATATCGACGCCACAGTTGAACGATTACACGAACAGTTACAGCCTGCCCGCAATCAGGTGGAACGTATTGCGAAACTGTTGTCGGACAAACGTCTGTTTCTGGATGAGAAATCCCAGCTGACTGACGTTCTTCAGGGCGCTCTGGTCGCGACACCACATATCAATGCAGTGCTGGTTGTGGAACCGGATTTCCGGGCGCTGATCGCATTACAGGATCAGCTGAACGACGCGAATGTCATCTTCAGCAACGAAGAGAACAATCAGGTCATCCGCCGGGCGATGATAAATGCCAGGGCATCTGATGACGCGTTCTGGGGAGCCCCGGTTTACGTTCCCGAAGCAGGTACGCTCATCAACGTGGTGAAAGCGTTCCAGATTGACGGAGACTTTGCCGGGTTTGTCGCTTCCACCGTAAAAGTCACCGACCTGTCGGCTCAACTGGCCAACAGAAGGTCCGAGATTACGACCGGCACATTTATTCTGCGAAACGGCAACCAGATACTTGCCCATGCCAGAATAACGGACCCCCATAGTTTTAACGTCAATCAGGACAAGCCACTGCCATCCGCCGAAGATGTCGGCGATCCTGTTATGACGGCCTTCGTCAATCATCAGTTCGTTGTCGATGGTCTGTTCAACCCGGAAAGCTATCTGAATATCAAGGTCATCGAACTTCCCGGCAGGGACTGGCCCTATATCGTCGCCTATCGGGAAATTCAGGAATATGGACCGCCATACTGGACTGTCGGTGTCTATGTTAATGGCGATGCATTCAATGCTGAACGCTGGCTGCTGGTTACGGTCGGACTGGCCGGTGGTGGCGTGCTGATACTCGGTATTATCACGGCACTCTGGCTCGGGATGCGGATATCCCGACCGGTTCGGTTGCTGGCTGAAACCGCCGAACAGATTGCCGTGCAGGACCCGGAACATATTGCGCCGATGCGCCGCAGCCGGATCCGCGAACTGGATCAGGCCAGTGACGCTTTCAACCGGATGATCGTCGGTCTGAAAGACCGGGCGTTTCTGCGGGCCACCTTCGGGAAATACGTTCCGGAAAGTGTCGCCAGCCAGATACTTGAAAACCGGACCTTCGTGCAGGAACCACAGTTACGGAACGCAACAATTCTGTTTACCGACATCGCCGGATTCACGGCGTTATGCGAAAATCTCACTCCGGCTCAGACAATCGAGGTTCTGAACGATTACTTCTCAGCCGTTGTCGAGCCGATCGAGGCCAATGGCGGTGTCATCCAGCAGTATCAGGGCGACGCCATGCTGGCGACGTTCAATATCCCGACCGACCGGCCCCGGCATGCCGATGATGCGGTGAAGGCCGCAATCAGGATCCAGCAGATTCTGACTGAGCGGACATTCGGTCCCGGTATCGCCATCAAGACACGCATCGGCATTAATACCGGTGATATCGTTGGCGGCACTGTCGGTGCCGGCGGACGGCTTGGCTATACCGTACATGGCGACCCTGTAAATACCGCCGCACGGCTGGAAACCATGAACAAGGAGCTTGGCACCCTGGTTCTGGTTTCCGGCGCGACCCGAAATCAGGTAACAATTCCCGTTGAATTCGAGATGATGGGAGAACTCACAATTCGTGGAAAACAGCACACCGTAACTGTTTACTCGATCTCAAAATACCAGTTGGCGGACCAGCAGGAAACTACCCGCAACGACCAGTGAACCTGCCAGTATCAACCGCAGAACCGACGGATCACGTCCGGTAATCAGGGCTGCACCGAGGCGCAGGCCGACAGCCATCGCAACCGCCAGAATGATCGTCACGGACCAGATGATCCGGCCTTCCGACAGATGCGCCATGATGGCACTGCCTGATATCGGGATCTGAATGACCTGCGAGACCGCCACAATTGCCAGCGCAGGCTGACCGATAGCCACCAGCAACGGCACCATCGTCACCGGCCCGCCGGTACCGGACAGCCCGGAGACAATCCCGACAACCAGCCCGATTATGGCAAACCCTGCCGGTCCCGGCTGCCATCCCCTGAACAGCGGCGCAGACTTGCGGAAACTGTTAAGGCCGGTCACCACCATCAGAACCGCGATGCCGGTAGCCACAATTTCGGGACGGATCGCGGCGACCGCGACCGAACCGGCCCAGGCACCGGGGGCTGCCCCCAGCGAGAGCCAGCCTGCCATCCTCCAGTCCATTGCGCCCTGCCGGGTATAAATGACAGTCCCGGCCAGACCGACAAAAATGAACGCTGCGATGCTGGTTGCGATGGCAACAATCACCGGAAAGCCGGCGACCGAAATCAGGTAGGGTGCCAGCACCACACCGCCAATCCCGGTTGCCCCGATAGCCACGCCAACACAGACTGCAAAAGCAGCAAGCCAGGCATAATCAAGCGCCGTCCATTCAAATCCTGTCATCGCATCCTTGCTGTCCAAGCGTTAATCGGCATATTCCCGGTACCCTGCGCAATCTTAATGACCCGCGCCCGTCGAGGAGCCGATAATCGTGATCCGACCATGACCATTCTGGTAACAGGCGCAACCGGATTTGTCGGCGCCGCCGTCGCCCGGGCGCTGATCGCCGACGGAAATGATCTGCGACTTATTGCCCGTGCAGGTTCTGACCGGCGCAATCTGGACGGGTTGCAGGCCGAAATCATCGAAGCTGACCTCACCGACCCGCACAGCCTGAAGGCCGCGGTGCAGAATTGCCGAGCTGTTTTCCATGTCGCGGCGGATTACCGGCTCTGGGCACCTGACCCCCGACCCATGTTTGCCGCCAATGTCGACGGCACAATAAACCTGTTCCGGGCCAGTGCCGAAGCCGGCGTCGACCGGATGGTCTATACTTCAAGCGTTGCTGTTCTTGGCCTGCACAGATCGGCAGAGCCATCTGATGAAAACACAGCGTCGACACGCGCCGACATGATCGGCCCCTACAAGCAGTCAAAGTTTGATGCTGAACAGGCGGTTGATGAACTGGTGGAACGCGACGGGATGAATATTGTCATCGTCAATCCCTCGACCCCCATCGGACCGCGCGATGTAAAGCCGACCCCGACCGGGCGCATAATCGTTGAGGCTGCCGCTGGCCGGATGCCGGCCTTTGTCGATACCGGCCTGAATGTCGTGCATGTCGATGATGTTGCTGCCGGGCATCTGCTGGCCTGGAAAAAAGGCAGTGCCGGTCGACGCTATATTCTGGGCGGCGACAATCTCAGCCTTGCAGAAATTCTCGCCATCGTTGCCCGGCAGCAGGGTCGCAAGCCGCCAACAATCAGCCTGCCGCATAACCTCATTCTGCCCTTCGCCTGGTGCGCCGAACAGATTGCGCGCCTGACCGGCAACGAGCCTTTCGCAACAGTAGACGGCCTCAACATGGCCAAGAAAAAGATGTGGTTTACCAGTGCCCGGGCAGAAGCCGAACTGGGATACATTCATCGCCCTGCCCCCGATGCGATCCATGATGCTATCATCTGGTTCCAGCAAAACGGATATCTGACATGAGCCATAATACC
>TARA_R110002110_G_scaffold74276_5_pt1 | contig 10799 bp, 7 predicted proteins | sample TARA_R110002110 | Tara Oceans TARA_R110002110 (sample SAMEA4397330) | marine metagenome | biome: Polar Biome; feature: [SRF] surface water layer (ENVO:00010504); material: water (ENVO:00002006), including particulate matter (ENVO:01000060) such as... | depth 5 m
CTGACGGCAACAAAATCCTGTATGATGCGCTTGTTGGATCTGGATACTTGAAGCCAGACGTTCAGGAAGACGTTTTCTTAAATCCCGCACAGGCCCCGGGCACGGTTAACAAGTTTGATGCCGTTAATGCACTCGGTAACGTTGTCATCGAAGAACTTAACGGTCAAGGTGGCCTTATCGGAACTTGGACTCTCAACAACGCATTCATTACGAAAGCTAACTTTGGTGATTTAGATTATGATACTGATGATTTGCTTAATATCGAGATTGATTTCCGGTATGATTGGGCGAGTTATGAAGTCGGACCAGCCGTCGCTGCGGTAACCGCGCTTTAAATCAGAAAGTAGGTGACTTTTGTCACGTAGAAACAATCCAGAACGGTTTGGCGCACCGCAAGCAGACGCGCCCGTTTCCCCTGCAACAGAAGGCACAGACCTTTTCGCATTTGTTAATCCAACAGAGTTTGTTGAATTACCAAGTGCCGGTCGGTTTTATCCAGAAACCCACCCGCTGCATGGGGTGACCACAATAGAAATAAAACACATGACAGCCAAAGAAGAAGATATTCTTACTTCCGAGGCTCTTTTAAGAAATGAGCTAGCAATCGATAGACTGCTGGGATCTGTTATCATCAATAAGAAGGTTAGAGTAGACGATCTATTGTTGGGAGACAAGAACGCAATCCTAATAGCAAGCCGCATCACAGGATTCGGCCCTCACTACGATGTGGGGACGACCTGTCCCTCTTGTATGAAACAATCTGATTACTCTTTCGATCTTTCGGAGCTTGGTCCAAAGAATACCGGGGAGCCACCGGAGGGAGTAAATCACGAAGGAGAAGGAGTTTTCTCATTTGATTTGCCAACTGCAAAGGTAAAGCTGTACATTAAGCTTCTTACTTCCAGAGATGAGAAGATGCTGGCGAAAAGATTGACGGCTGGCGGTAAAGAAAGTTCAACTACCCCTATAACAGATTTGCTCAAGTCGTTTGTAGTCGGAGCTAATGAACACAGAGATCCGAAAATGCTCAATAAGTTCTTGGAAGCCATTCCCGTCTCGGATGTTTCGCACATTAGAAAAGTATATGATTCAGTAAAACCTGACGTTGATTTAAACTTCGACTTTACCTGCCCCTTATGCAGCCACGAGGGGAAGGTGGTGATGCCGATGTCGGCTAGGTTTTTTTGGCCTAACACCTAAATACCAAGAATCCGTCTATGAAGAGTTCTTTACTCTTAAGCATCATGGCGGATGGTCCTTTACCGAACTCTATAATTTGCCGATTGCCCTAAGACGTTGGTTCTTGGAACGACTCGTAAAAGAGTTCGAAAAACAGAAAGAACAAATGGATAACGCAAAGTCCTAATGGGTTCTTTCAATTATTGAACTATTTATATTTATGCGGGAGTTATTAAGATGAAAAGTCTATTCAAAGAACCTATTAAATTAAACAACTTGGGAAAGACCTTGACTGAAATTGTTTATACAAAGTTTTCGCAGCAAGTTCGTGGAGCTTTGTTAGATCTTTATTTCGGTGGTTTCAATATTCCCCTTCGACTTATGGGTTCTACTAGACAAATCGATTCATTTATGGGGGCCCTTACTTCCGAAAAAAAATATATGGATTCATATCTCAAGCACGGGTTAAACGATCCTAAAACAATGAAGTCCAAAAGCAAATTAGCTCAATCAGTTACGCGGTTTGAATCAGAAACAGGTCTAGTCTGGCCGTTTAAGAACTAGGTAAACTCTAAATGGCTACTTCTAAAAATAAAGAACAAGAGACGTTGGTCGCGGCGGCTAAAGCCCTTGAGGTGGCCACCGATGAACTAGATTCAGCCCAGCGAAGAGGTATCGCGACTCAAAAAGAGCTTTTAGAAATTCAAGTAAAGATTGCCGAGGCGGCTCTAAACAACGCAATAGCCGAAGGAAAGTTAGGTAGAGAATTAGACAGCTTCCGTGTTATTGTAGAATCTACGAGAAAAGCAGTAGAAGACTATACAACGGCACAAGAAGAGCTTGCCGATGCAGCCGCCGCAGGAGAACTAGCCTTTAATCAACTCGCGGGTTCAGTCCTTCAGTTAAACGGGCCACTTGGAAGATTGTCTGGTCTATTAGACGGCAACGGTAAATCATTTGGTAAATTTATCGCCTCTGCCAAAGATTCAATAAAGTCAGGGGAACTACTCAAAAATACTGTTTTAAAGTTAGTTGACGCAAATTTGAAATTTGCTCTGAGGCAGAATGAGGCTATTGCTGGGTTTAGAGCAGCAACTGGTGCAGGCGCGGAGTTCAATGAAGTGATCCGGCAAACTGAGCGAGCTACCTTCGCGGCTGGTGTCACCGTGAATGATTCGACGGCCGCAATTACTAGTTTAAAGAACGAGTTTACTGATTTTACTTATTTGAACGAGGGTCAACAAAGGGGGCTAAAGAATACTACCGTACTCCTTCAGAAAATGGGCTTTAGTTTCTCCACTCAGACAGCCATTATACAAAATTCTAGTCAAGCCATGGGAATGAGTTTAGACGAGTCGCAAGCACTCCTTCTTGATATCGCTTCAACAGCAAGAAGCTTGGGGATGGATATAGAAGAGCTGGGACAATCCTTTAATACCAATATAGAATTTATTACTAGATTTGGAAGCGACGGACAAAAAGTATTTGAAGAATTAGCTGTCTCCGCAAAGGCACTAGGTACTGATATCGACACCCTGGTATCCGTGGTAGACAAATTTAAAACTTTCGATGGAGCCGCAACCCACGTCGGTCGTCTAAACGCAATTTTGGGCGGTCCGTTCCTCAACTCGATTGATATGATGAACGCGGCGTTCGAAGATCCGACTGAGGGGATAAACCTGCTCAGGGATGGTTTTGATGCGGCCGGTCGTTCGATAGAAGACATTTCGGGCGCGGAATTAGAGGCTATTGCCTCCGCAATGGGAATGTCGCTTTCCGAGACAAAAAAAATACTGGGTAAATCGAACGAGGAAATGGAAATTTATAGATTAAATCAGTCAGATCTGGCCGAACAGGCGATGGTAACCCAGTCCATCACCGAACAACTTACTGCGACCTTTGGCCAATTTTATGCCAATCTTGGTCCAATAATTGATCATATTTTAGTGCCGATGGTGACATGGCTTGGCGGTGTCGCCCAGTCTATAGGAGATATTATCAACACGATTCCTTCGTTTGTTGCGGGCTTGGGCATGGCGGGCGCGGCCGTCGGTGCCCTAATCGGATTATCCCTTGGTTTGACTGCCGCTATACCCGGCGTGGGCATTGCTATGGCTGCAACCTCCGCAGCCGCTGTTTTGGGATACGTCGCTCTTGGAACCGCCCTCGGCGGGGGCGTCGGCGCCATCGCAGGATCTTTATTTTCACAGCCAGAAGGTACAGGAAAAACAAAGTCAATGACTCCCCAATATGCCACCGGAGGAGTCGTAACCGGCACCACAACTGCCATCGTTGGAGAAAACGGACCCGAAATGGTGGAAATGCCAACAGGGTCAAGGGTAACTACCGCCCCCGCCACAAAGCAACTAACCGACGCAATTATGAAACTTTCCAACAAACTAGATAACGTGGGTGGTGGGGAAAATATTCAACTTGCGGTCTATATAGGGAAAGAGAAAGTGGATGAAATTGTTGTAAATGCGATCAACTCAAGAGCCGGTCGCGCAGCATTCTCTCCATTCTCTAACGCTTAGGGTAGAATATGATAGCGCCATCTTTAAGAAAAGACGAGTTTTTTAAAATTCATATAAAACACTTAGCCACCAAGAATGATGTTAAATTTGAGGGGTGGGTGACGGAGTTCGCAGACAATTTCAGTTCCACTTGGAACGAAACCTCCGTTTACGGACGAATGGATCCTCTTGCAACTTTCCAGAATACAAAAAGAGATATTAAATTAAGTTTTGATGTTGTTTCTGATAGCCGGGAGCAAGCCCTGACTAACTTAATTCGTATTAATAAACTTATATCTTTCCTTTACCCGGTATATGAGGAATCTTCCAGGGGTGTGCAGAACACTCTTAATGCTGCGCCGCTAATTGGCCTTAAATGGACAAATTTAATAAATAACGCGATGGGGGGCGAAGAATTGATAGGATACATCGATGGAATAAATTACGCCCCAGATATGGGAGAAGGCGGATTTATTATTGCGGAGACAGATAAGACTTTTGTTCCCAAAAAGGTAAGTATATCCTTCGGCTTCAAGGTTTTACACACCCACATGGTTGGCTGGAATGGCGGGTCCTTCGGGGACAGTCTATACAACAAGTTCCCCAATGTTGCTTCCGGCGGTGATCAGCTCCAACAGATTGCGGGCAGCTTCGACTCCGAATCTTTCACAGCAGATGAAGAGGGATTGTTTGATTCGAACGAACCCGCAACTCTCTTCGATCAGATGTTTGGGGCCCTGTCAGGGACCGAATAAATCCAATGGGCAACAGATACAACAAAAGAAGAATCTTGAGTAATGACAATGAATTGTATGAAAATTTATTGGACAAAAGAGACGTAAACTATATTAGACAGTATAGTACTCCAACTCGAAAAGCTTTGACGTTAAAGCAGACCACCAGCTTGACCAAAACGAGACATATCTGGGTCACTGGTGATCGGTTTTATAAATTGTCCATGCAATATTATGGATCCATTCAGTATTGGTGGGTGATCGCCCAGTTCAATCAAAAGCCGACGGACTCTCACGTCTCTCCCGGCGATTTAATCTACGTTCCTCTTCCGCTGCAAGAGATTCTCAGATATTACGGAGGATAAGCTAAGTTATGGCCACGTTTGACCCCGCCGCGTTTGAGTTACAGAAATCCGTAGGTAGGTGGGAGCTGCTCCTCAAGCCTCTTGTCAAGAAGGCGATCTTAATAGAGATATTGGGTATCTTAGGCGATGCCAAAACAGAACAAGACATTCGAGATCTCGAAGAAAATATCTCATATGAGTTCCTGGGAAGAGAATATACCTTCAAGGATAAAAACGCTCTCATACAGTCAGTTCAGCAAGGTCCGCGACGATTTAGTCCAGCAACTTCTAGTGAATTCAACAAGAGAGTAAAGAAATTAACATATAAAGATTTGGTTTCCCTTTTTATAGAAGAAAAGCTAGAACCAGATGAATCCGCCAAAGATTTAAGACTCTTTATCGGCTCCTATAAAAACTTTCTCGAAAGCTCGGGAGCGTCATTAGGGCTGAAACAGTCCTTCAAACCATATTACCAGTTAGTTTCGGGAATCCCTAGCTCGATTACATACACTCCCATAGGAATAACCAACCCCCCGGCACCCCTTGAGTCTCTCGGTGCTCCCCTGTTCACGGAGTTCCTAACCCCGTTTACGTCATCTGATGGTCGGGGGACTCCCACATATGAGATAAGAAGGAACCCATCAGATTTTATTAATTATCTGTTGAAAATTGTAAATTCTAATATTGGTACCAACTCTTATTTACAGGATCTGAGGATTCGTTATTATAAAGACGTTCTAGATGAATTGAGTGCCAATCTAGTCGCTGAAGAAAGCGCCCGCGATTTAACAAAAGCCTTAAATCCTGATACTGCCGTTGTCGAGTCTGTTGTCAAGGAGCTTCTCCCGCAAGATCCGCCGTCGCTCACTCCTTTCGATTTTCAATGTTTCGTGCTGGAAAATATCGGAGCGTTAGTTGATCTTAGACAACAACGCGGGAAATACTCTCCCGATTATAAAAACATTATAAGAGTAAATTCGGGGGACCCCGCCACGGTTATCAATGTTATCCAGCACGGTACAAACCCCGAAGGAGTTGAACAGTTTTTAAACATTTGTCCCGAAGTTTATGGGATGTTGACCCCTTTTCTTAAAGTCTCAAGAATGGAGTACGACGGGCTCGGAAATATAAAAATTGAAAACGACGAACCGGTTGAAAAAGAATTAAAAATACCCAATTTCTTAACTCAGGAGGATGTTAGTGGGATTTTGTCTGGTGACGTGGGAAGAGCCCCAGGCGCCGGAATTAAGTCCTTCTCTTGGAGCCTAGACGGGGTGCAGCCAGCAGAAGTAGATAATAACATAACAGCAACTTTAGTTATGTACTTTCAGTCGATAAACGACTTTTTTCACGGTGCTCGATCCGCTGGTCAAGATGAACCAAATTTTTTGGATTTGATAATAAACGCGGAAAGGGTAAAGAACATGCGGAAAAAAGGAACATGCCCAGACACCAAGCCCGACAATAGCCAAGAGTTACTAGGAAAAAATATTACTAGAAAAGCCTCCGGTAATGATTTTAGAATTAAAGTCTGTGCCGGTTGGAGCGTCCCGAATAATCTTGAAGCCGTGATGAAGAATACAAGCGAGGTAAAAATCAAAGCACTAAAAGCTGCTTTACAAAATTCCCGTGTTTCTTTCTTCTTACAACAAACTAGACACCAAATTAACTTCAATGAGGACGGGAGCGTGGAGTTGACAGTAAATTATCAAGCAGCCTTGGCGGGCCTTTTGACAGGCAAAACTGCAAATATTCTCGCTCCTAGCTCTGCTATAGGTTCGAGTCCCTATCTTTCGGAATCCAAGATGCGCACCAGCAAGATTAGAAGGAACGAAAAAACTATTTGCGAAGTCGGGAAGGGTGAGCAGACAGAAGGCGATAAAAAGCGGCTGAAGGAGTTAGCAGAAGAAAATAAGTTATTGAGGAAACAAGACAAGCTTGTAAGATACAAAAAACTATTGAAAAATTTGTTTGGTAGATTCGAACCGGGGAATTGTGCAGCAGTATCCCCACGGATCTATAGTCTCTCGGTGAACCCAAAAGAATTACTCTTGACCCCCTTTAAAGATCTTAGCGTTGAAGGCCGCCAAAGAAGGGTTAAGAGAAGGCAAAAAGATGGGTTTTTGAAGTTTACGACATCTGTGGGCCAACAGTCGTTCCTTCTCGATAACGTAGCCAAGGCCGCTTTAGACCCCGCCGAAACCAACGCTGCTGATGGATATTCGGAGGAGGAAACTGCAAGGCTTGAGGATATACTTACTGATAAAGAGATCAACATTCCGTTTTTCTTCTTGGGGGATCTATTTGATTCCATTTTGGAGCAGATTAAGGAGAACAATAAAGGAGAAGCTCTTAACTTTAAGTTTTTTATCTCCGATGTAGATATGATAGATCCTTTACAGGCATTCAAACTTGACAATCTGGAGGATCTCCTAGACGCAGGATTAAACTTGGCAGACGCTTCTTTCTTGAATGAATTAAAAAAATCACAACCAAAATTGTTTCCCGACGGGGTGGGGGTTACTCGTCTTATGAATATAGGAGATATCCCCATTTCCGTCGATGCATTCCAACTCTGGTTCAAAAATAATGTAATCAAGAAAGATAGAGACAAATATTACTTCTTATATTTTGTGAAGGACATTTGTAAGGATTTAATCACGAAAGCCCTGGATTCAAAGTGTTTTGGGGACGAACTAGATTTCAAACAGAGATTTGACGCAGTTCCGCTTACTTTGGCGACCAAAGATGAAAACGGGGGAGAGACTTTGCGCCCAGGTCTCGAATATACAGCATTGCAGTTAGCAGAGGCTAAAACCAACTTGAAATGCGAAACTGACAGCAGAGAAGCCAGCCTGGGGATCATTTTATACTCTACTGATGCCAAGCCGAGGAATTTGATAGCAAATTATGATTTAGACTTTAAACAGGGGATATATCATCATTTTATAGGGTCTTCATGTGGGTTGGTCAAGAAGATTAACTTTCAAAGAGAAGACCAAGCCTTCTTAAGAGAAACTAAGATCCAGAAAAAAGGAGCACTCGGAGCGGAACAGTTGAGAGAACTTTACTCGGCTAATCTTGATTTAGTTGGGAACAACCTATATAAAAACGGTATGTATATTTATATTAATCCTTCTTTGATCGACGCCGACACTCCGTTTTTAGATTATTTAGGTCTTCATGGGTATTACTTTGTCACGTCGGTAAAGTCAACTGTTACCCCTAGCGGATTTGATACACAGATAAGTGCGCTCCACCAAGGAATTGAGTTTAGAAATCAAAAACTGTTATCTGCGACTAGTACCTACCGAAAGAGCGGCGTGGAAATTCTTAGGCCGGATCTACCTGATGGCTCTCAAAAGGAAGCCACTTCGATATCCGGTGGCGGGGAAATGCTTCCCGCTAGCGTCGGTTTGGGCGACATACACGGACCTTAAAGTAGAATCATGCCGAACTTAACTTTTACAGAATTTGATCTCCAAAACCCCATAGGAAACAATAGCCTTGGTTCCCTGGCGCTTTACTTCCAGAGACTTCTATACAAGGAAGAGATTTACCCTGGAAACTTGTTTTCTCCCCTTGACACTTGGTACGACAAGCAGTACTATGGTCGTATCGATAGGAGACAGAACACCATTACCCCAGGATACGAGAACTTGTCTATTATTAAGACTACTGCAAAACGAAATCTAATGGCTTTGAACTTAGTTGTGGATGCTTTTGAGGATTTTGCAGGCCACATGAGAAACGCAACTATCTTAGGTGTTTTGAGAACACAAGAGGCAAATGAGAAGATATTTGATATGAAGGCCCATAAGGGTTTCGTTGACCCAACAAGGCTTTATAATGAGTTTATACAAGAAGTATACAATTCCTTTGCAAACAATATAGGAAATAAAGATAAAAATAAGATAACCAACTTCCAAGAGTTTTCTGTACAGTTTTCTAACCATCTTAAAACTCTAGCTAGGCGCATACCAATTACAAAAACAAACTATCTTCTAACGAATGTAGGGAACAGTTTCAACTCAGGACTATCAATCTCGATAGATGATGCTGCTGCCGAAGACGACGCTTACAAGTACGACAAATACATAAACGATCCCAACTTCGATTTTTATGTAAAAGCAGCTAAGAAATTCGGTTTATCCGTCAACAAGAATATGCCTTGGATTCTTACGGCGGATCTCTTTTCGGATGCATTCCTAAAGTATGTTAACTCTTATATTTTAGACAGCGAGAGAAGACTCTCAGAAGAAAACTTCTTTGATTCCTATTTTGATCCAACCTATCTAACTGATATGGACGATCTACAAACCTTTATTGTTAACTCTTATAAACTGTTTGCAGAGAATAACCCTCTTTATGAGACAAGAAAATATAAAGAGAATTGTGATAAGTTTACTGTAAAGAACCTTAATAGGGAACAACTACCAAGTGATGTTAACAAAGTGTTGACAGACAAGGTACTTTCTCTTCTTTATCTCGACCTTCGTTCCCTAGAGGCGAAGGAGCCCATTCAGGTCACATCAAAACTGAAACAAGAACTCGCAAACATATTCCAACTGCAACCAAACCAAGAGATAACCAAGATGCAGAACGTAGCTAATTATATTAATCTCATCTTCAGGGATTACATCTATGAGACTGAGTACCCACTCCTAAACGACAATTTATTTAAAGATCTTGACAACCGCGTCAGGGCTGGTAAGATATCCACAGTAGGCTCCATAGCACAGCAGCTCTACTAGAGGTTCGTTTGACTTTTCAGGTCTTAGATTTTAAGAAAGATTGTATCGGGTACTACGAGGATGGAAAAATCCATTCAACCAAGCTTTTACCCTCCTCGGGAGCCACTTGGGACTATTCAAGCAATCTTGTAGGTGTGGATTACCAAATAGCACGTATTCACAGCCAAGGAGCGTCCCTTACAGACGTTTGTCCGGCTTCCATGAAGGAGGACTGGGCCTCAATATTGCAAGAGCTTAAAAGCTTCCTTAAAAGCTTTAAATTTGCTAAGGTTTCATTGAACGATAACTGCTTGTATGATTTGTTGCCAGAATACTTTTTGTTCCGCTTTTTGAAGGCGAAAGACCAAATAACAGAACACGTTCTCCTTAAAACCGAAAAACCGGAAAATTATGATCACATGATTCGCCTTGTTTCAATGGTAGCTGAGATTCGTTCGCAACCGGTAAAGGTGAGCGTGGATCCGATCAAACATCTTCTTTCTTCTGTGGCTGGAAAGAATTTTCATAAAATGCTTCAAACGAGCACCCACTTAGTAGATTACAACCCCTGGGGAACGATAACCGGAAGGCTGACTAACAAGCCGGGAACTCTACCGGTCCTCACAATGAATCGAGACTATCGTCCCTGTATCCAGCCAACCAACGATTGGTTTGTGGAATTAGACTACAATGCGGCAGAACTGAGAGTTTTGCTGGCGCTGTCCGGTGAAGACCAGCCCGAAGAAGACATTCACGATTGGAATGTTTCCAGAGTATTTCAGGGCAAGATCACTCGCGAAGAGGCGAAGGTTAAGACTTTCGCTTGGCTCTACTCACAGAGAAAAAACAAGGGTTTGGAAGAAATTTACGACAAAGACGGCATCGTAGAAAAGTATTGGGATGGAGCAGATGTAAAGACAGACTTTAAAAGAGTTATGAAAGATGTCGATCGTAAACATGCTCTGAACTATATTGTCCAGAGCACGACGGCAGATGTTGTTTTTGAACAAGCTTACAAGATATATGAGTTTTTGAAGGAGAAGAAGAGCTTTATTTCTGTCTTGCTGCACGACGCCGTTTATATAGATTTGGCCGACTCAGAAAGGCACGATTTAATTAAACTTATTGACACCTTCAAAAAAACACGCTATGGTTCTATGAGAGTGAACACGGCAGCCGGTAAAGACTTCGGCTCGCTTAAGAGGATGAAACTTTAATGCATATCATAGGGCTCGGAAAAGCAGGATGTAATATTGCAAAGATTTTCTCAAAATTTCCTCAATACCATACGATAGG
>TARA_R110002110_G_scaffold1062_4_pt1 | contig 10786 bp, 12 predicted proteins | sample TARA_R110002110 | Tara Oceans TARA_R110002110 (sample SAMEA4397330) | marine metagenome | biome: Polar Biome; feature: [SRF] surface water layer (ENVO:00010504); material: water (ENVO:00002006), including particulate matter (ENVO:01000060) such as... | depth 5 m
TACCTTTACAGATGAGTACTTAACCATCTCAAAGAAATATTTACAAATTAATGATTCCGACATCGAAGCAACCTTAATGAACCATTCCGCAATCTATGCTTATTTTGCTGCTCTTCTGTCCTATGCAAAAAAGGTCCGAGATGAGGTATCTATCAAATTAGATAAGGATGAATCGGACGTAATGGCAGCTCAAAGACTAAAGTTGGAATCAGCAGGGACTAAAGCAACCCAAGGAGCTTTAAATTCATACGTCCTCTCCGTTCCAGAATTAGTGTACACACGACAAAAACTTGTCGACGCCGATAGTAAGTATACTCTTGCTAAAAGCTTCATTAACGCGCTTGACCATCAAAAAGATTGTCTCGTGCAAATCTCAGCAAATAAAAGAGCTGAAGCAAAACTATTTTCAACTAATTAAAAACAAATAAAACTATGGTAAACATCGAAGAATTACGCAAGAAGTATAATCAAATCAACAAAGCTCCTGGAAGTGGCGACAACGCCGATTTCCTTAAGAAGTTTCTGATGATGGAAGAAGGCACTACGCAAGTGCGAGTCCTACCGGCTAAAGACCCGGACGAGAATTTTTACGCTGAGACAGGTATTCATCGTATTAATGATAAGAATCACCACTGTCCACGTGTAAAAGGTAATGACTGCCCTATTTGTGACCTAAGTTTTAAACTTTGGAATACGAAGGACGAAGGTAACATGGCTATTGCTCGTCAAATTAAGGCTCGTAAGCGCTTTTACTTGAATGCTGTAGAGCGCAACACGGGAGAAGTAAAAATACTATCCGTAGGCATTAAACTATTCAGTAAGATTCTTGACTGCTTCTTTGACGATGACTTTGGGGATATTACAGACCTAAAAATAGGTAATGATTTTAAAATTGTTAAAGATAAATCAGGAGAATGGCCAAATTACGACAAGTCAGCTCCTAAGCCTGTTAAGTCCGAGGCTGGAAGTGATTCAGAAGTAGCAACTTGGATGGATGAACTCCATGATATCCAAGGTCTTGTTAAAGTAGCTACATATGAAGACTTGAAGCAAATGGCAATGGAGATTACGGGCGACGATATTGTAGAGCAAGTTAGAACTATTGCAACTGCAGAACCATCAAACCCTGAGCAAACTTCCGAAGAAGGAGCCGATTACCTCTCTCACCTGAAAGGGTTAGAGTAGAGTTATTTTTTTGTATTGAGCCGTTTTCGGGGATAGCATTACCTAGTATTAGCGTACTAAAATTCACACATCCTTGAAAATGGTTCTTTTTAACACCATGACAAGTAAAATTAAAATTCTCGTAGTACCTGCTAATGAAGGTGGGTGTTCTTACTATAGGGCTATTATGCCATTCCAAAAACTATTACAGCATTGTAAAGATGATGTAGAAATTAGGTTTAATAAAAATCCTTTAAAATGGGAAAATGATACTGTACTGTCCTCTAGTTCTATTGAAGTTCATGAAGACTTAAAATGGGCAGATGTTATGATGACTCAAAATATATCTAATTTTGGTCCTGAATTTATGGTGCAACTATTTAAAGAAGCAAAAGCTTTAAAATGCTTCATACATTACGATACCGATGATTTATTAACCGAAATATATAAAGGACATAGACTTCACCAGATATACCAGGACCGAAAACTCAGTGAACTTACTAGATCCTTGTACTATAATGCCGACTTAGTATCTGTAACCCAAAGTAAGTTTGCTACTCGTATTGAAGAATATGTAAGAGGAACTCTTGCAGTCATAAAGAATGCGATTGATTTCGATTTACCTTGCTGGAATCTAGGTAAAAATTATAGGAACTCGAAGAAAGAGCCTTGTAAAATTGGATGGGTTGGTGGGATTCACCATGAACAAGATGTAAAACAAGTACCCGGGTTAGGTATTAGCGTGAACGCTAAGGTTGGACCTGAGAATATTTTATGGGGCTTTTACGGTAGACCTCCGTTAGGGGATGAGGGTAAGCAGGATTGGCAACAGAAGGTTTGGGATGAATATACCCGTATACTTGTAGGACCTCAAAAGCATAAAAACTGGACTGTATTTCAAGCAATGCCTAGTGATAGATATGGTTCCATGTATACAAATATTGATGTAGCAATTGCACCTCTTGAATGGAATAACTTTAATGATTCTAAATCTGAAATCAAACTTATGGAAGCTGGGCGTTATGGTATTCCTCTTATTGCTACTGATTGTGGCGCATACGACGAAATTATTAAAAATGGAGTAACTGGTTATCTTATATCCAAAGAGAATAAAATTTCAGATTGGACTAGAGCTATTTCTAAGTGTGTAAAAGACCCAAAACATGCTAGAGAAATGGGAAGAAATTTGAAAAAAATAGTAGATGAACATTTCGATATAAACAAAGTCGTTCACCATAGATTAACCTTGTATAAACAACTTTTAAATCGTGACGAAAATTAAAATATTATCAGGATGGTCTAACCCGGGAGGCTCTACAACCGCTTTTATTAATTTATGTAATTTATTTAATGAGAATGGGTTAGATTGTACGTTTTACGGACCACATCAATTCCATTTAGGAAGGTGTAAATCTAATAGCTTAGATAACGCCGCAGTGAATGAGGATGGTGAGATTTTAATTATGCATTTTTTAAAAATACCTTCCCGTCCTGAAGCATCTAAAAAGGTTATTCTAGCATGTCACGAGAAGGGAGTTTTCCCAATAAAAGATATAAAACCATATTGGGACGAAATTGTCTATGTCTCAGAGGCGCAGAGAGATTGGCAAGGTATTGAAGGTACAATAGTACCTAATAGTATAACTTCAATATCCAGGGATAGGCTTAAACCAGGGAATATTGCAGGTATTATAGGAAGTATAGATAAAAATAAAAATACCCATATATCTATCCAAAGAGCTTTACAAGATAACTGTGATAAGGTTTTAATATTCGGAATGGTTACAGATCAAGCCTACTGGAAGTATGCGGTGGAACCCCTTGTTGATGGGGAAAAAGTAATATTTAATGGGTATATCGAGAACCGAGATGCTATTTATTCTCAAATAGATGTAGTATATCAATCTTCTGATAGTGAATGCGCATCTCTAGTATCCCATGAATGTAAATCTTTGGGGATAGAGTTTAAAGGGAATGAAAATATAGATGAAGTGTCTACATTAACCTCAAACTCTGAAATATTAGAAATGTGGATGAAGGTGTTAGATCATGATAATTGGTAATGGTTTAATAGCAGAAGGGTTTAAGAATTTTAGCCACTCTAAGTTTGTAATATTAGCGGCTGGAGTTTCTAATTCATTAGAGACTCGCTTAGGGGAATTTGAGAGAGAAAAAGATCTAGTATTAGAAACACTTAGAAAATATCCAAATAAAAAGGTTATTTACTTCAGTACAGTTCTTATTGATTCTTTAGACAATCCTTACTATACTCATAAAAGGGAAATAGAAAAATTGATCGCATGTAATTCTAAAGAATGGGTGATTTTTAGAGTACCTCAGCTTGTCAGTGGTAAGGGAAATTCAAATAATTTAATCCAATATCTTAAAGATAAAATAGTACAAGGAGATGAGTTAGTAATATACGAAGGGGTAATGAGATCTCTTTTAGATATAGAAGATTTAGTGAAGATGGTAAAGCTATCAGTTGGGAAAATTAATAGAGGTATTGTAAATATTTCGGGAATAGAAATTCTTAAGGTTATTAATATTTGTGAATTACTTGCTTCAACTTTAAATAAACCTCTACGTGTAATAGTTAAAGATAAGTATGAAGACTCTTCATGGACTGAGTTAAATGACGTACTTGTCGAAAGTTCAATGAACTTACTAGATATTAAATCTAAAGGATACACTAAAAATCTGATAAATAAATATATTAAAAAATGGAATTAAAAATACTAACTGGGTTCTATAATGCTGAGAAATATATTGAGCGTTGTTTAAAATCTATCCAATCACAAACTTACAAAAATTTTGTTTGTTACATCACTCATGATCTTTCAACAGATAAATCTAAGGAAATTGTTGAGAATTTTATTAAAGGCGATGATAGATTTATACTAGTAAAAGATTATCATAAGAAACTTTACCAAACAGGTAATTTTGATAAAACTATTAGATTTAATGAAGATATAGAGGACACGGATGTCATTATAGAGGTAGACGGCGACGACTTTTTACCGGATTTTCAAGTATTTGCAAGGATTGCTGAAATATACAAAAACTCTAAAGTGTGGATAGCTAATGGAAGTTTTGTGTATAGCAGCGGTCAATTTGGATTTTCGCAAAAACAAAAAGGTTTTGATAATCTAAGAACTATTAGATTTACAGCCTCTCATATTAGAACTTGGAGAGCTTTCCTATGGAGAGCAATTAAAGAAGAAGACCTTCGAGATGCGAATGGAGATTACTGGCGATGGAGCGGAGATTTATGTTTCATGTACCCAATGCTTGAGATGTCAGGAGAAGAACATTACGTATTCATGCCTGAAGTTAATTATGTGTATAACGGTGAAAACCCATTAAATGAACATAAACTTGATATGAGCATGGTTGTTACCCAGGCAGAGCTCATCAGAATTAAAAAGCCCTATAAAAAACTATGAAACAGTTGAAAGTAACAATAGCTATACCCACGTACGATGATAACAATGGAGGGGTAGAAAACTTAAACAATTTATTTGAATCTATAGCTGCGCAGGATTACCCAGGTATAGATGTAGTAATATCTGACCATAGTGAGATCCTAACTATCAAAGATCTTTGCGAATCGTTCTCGGAAGTTCTAGATATTAAATATATTAAAAATGATAAGGACAGGGGCTACTGGGGTAGTAATTTAAATACAGCCTTATGTAATAGTTCTGGAGATCTGATAAAGCCTATGCTTCAAGATGATTATTTCTTCAATGACTCGGCTATTAGTACTATTGTTAATAATTTCGAAGTAAATAATTTCAAATGGGCTATGTGCGCAGGGGTTCATACCCAAGATAGGAATTCCTTTTACAACCCGGTCCTTCCGAGGTATACGGAAGATATCCATAAGGGGAACAATAAATTGGGGGGTCCTAGCGGATTAGTTATCTGTAAGCTCCCTGGACAACTTTATTTCTCGTCACATTTAAATTGGATGGGAGACTGTGATTACTATAAAAGAAGTTTTAAAAGGCACGGTTTACCAACTATAATAGAAGATACCTGTGTTGTTTATAAACAATGGGCTGGTCAGATGACTAACACTATTACAGATAAACAAAAACAGGAAGAAGTAACTTACGTTATTAACAAATTTAGAACACCATATGAATAACACCACCCAAGATAAAATAAAAGCTTTAGTAGAAAGTATCTCCGACGATAAAAACTCTCTAAGGTACATTTACAATTCCAATAAGGAGTTTATTCCAGGAACTACCCCTGTGTATTACTCAGGACCTTACTGGGATAATAGGGAAATAGAAAAAGCTTTAGAATCTTTCTTAACGGGTAAATGGTTATCTTCTGGAGAAAGCGTAAATAAATTTGAAGTTAAATTTTCAAAAATGTTTAATATTGAATCCTCGGTCATGGTTAATAGTGGAAGCTCTGCTAATTTAGTTATGATCGCGGCTATTAAAAAAGTATTAAAATGGGAAGACGGATCTGAGATCATTTTATCACCAGTAGGATTCCCTACAACTATAGCCCCTGTGGTACAATCTAACTTGAAGCCTGTATTTGTGGATATTGAGCTAGATACTTTAAATTTTGACCTAAACTTAATTGAAGCTAAAATTACAGATAAAACTAAAGCTATCTTTGTATCCCCTGTACTAGGTAATCCTCCCGATATGGATAAACTATGTGAAATAGCCAAAAAGCATAATTTAGAAATCATAATGGATAACTGTGATTCCTTAGGAAGTAAGTGGAGAGGAAAATACTTAACTGATTATGCTATAGCTGCATCTTGCTCCTTTTACCCTGCCCACCATATTTCTACAGGAGAAGGGGGGATGGTATCCTCTAATAACCCAGAGATTGTAAATGTAGCTCGAAGCTTAGCTTGGTGGGGTAGAGATTGTTACTGCGTAGGATCCGCCAATCTATTAGCTTGTGGTACTTGCGGAAATAGATTTGATAAGTGGTTGGATGAGTATGATGGCATTGTGGATCATAAATACATCTTTACTAATATGGGATACAATTTAAAACCTTTAGATATGCAAGGAGCTATTGGACTTATCCAGCTTACTAAGTGGGAAGAAATTCATACAAATAGAGTAAACAGCAAAAATAAACTTCAAGAGATTATTATGAAACATTTACCTGAAGTTCATATGCCTGAAGAATTACCGAATGCGGAAACATCTTGGTTCGGTACTCCTATAGTATGTAAAGATAAAACTCAAAAGGATTGGTTAGTTGGGTTCCTAGAAAGTATTAAAGTACAAACTAGAAATTATTTCGCAGGAAATATACTACTACATCCTGGATATTCTCACTTAGATAAATACCAGAACTATCCAAACTCTAATAAAGTATTGGATAGAGTATTCTTCATAGGCGCTTCCCCCCACTACACTGATGAAATTTTTAATTATATTGATACGGAGTTAACTAATGAAATTCTCTAAACTCTCAATACCTGATGTAATACTTATAACACCTACTGTGTTTGGGGATGATAGGGGGTATTTTTTTGAAGTATTTCATGAGGACAAGTTTGGAGTAAATTTCCCACTTCCCGAAATCGCTCCTATATTCGTACAGGATAACCAGGCTTTTTCAACTAAAGGAGTGGTAAGAGGTCTCCACTTTCAAAAAGAATGTCCGCAAGGAAAATTAGTAAGATGCATTAAAGGTACGATAATAGATGTGGCTGTAGATATCAGACCAAATTCTCCTACTTTCGGAAAACACGTCTCAGCCATATTAAGCGAGGATAATAAAAACCAACTTTGGGTTCCTAGAGGATTTGCCCATGGCTATGCGTCCTTAGGTGAAGAAAATATTGTTTTATACAAATGTGATGATTTTTACCACCCGGAAGACGAAGGTGGAATTAAATGGGATGACCCAGCATTAGGTATAGATTGGAATGTAACTAATCCTATAGTATCCGACAAGGATCAAATACTCCCACTATTATCGGAAATGTAAATGCTAAATCTAGAAAACATAACACTGGTAATACTGTCATCCATAAAATTAGAGAAATCTATAAAGGCATTGGAATACAGCTGTAGAGATATTAAGTGGGGAGCTGTTAAGTTAGTATCCGATACTAAACCAGACAATTTACCTGATTTTATTCAGCATGAATTTTGCCCAAAGATGTCCAACATTGATGAGTGGAGCTATGCTGCTATATATGAACTTCCTAAACATGTGGAGACTGACTATTGCATGTTAATTCATGATGATGGGTTTGTAGTAAATGCAGATTCCTGGAGAGAGGAGTTTTTAGATTATGATTATATTGGAGCCCCTTGGCCGCTGCCGCAAGATGATTTTTCATTTAAAGCTAAAGATGGAGAATTAATTAGAGTAGGTAACAGCGTGTCTTTAAGAAGTAAGAAACTTTTAGATTTGCCTATAGACTTAAATTTAGAATGGAAGGCATTTCACGGTTACTACAATGAAGACGGGTATATTTGTGTTAATTACAGACATAAGTATTTAGAAAATGGTATGAAGTTTGCAAACATAGACGTAGCTAAACACTTCTCCCATGAATCTATGATACCTGAAGTTGCAGGGATTAAACCTTTTGCGTTTCACAGGCATTTTGGCACTAATAGCGTATACCCTAATTATGGAAAATAAAAAGATACCTAAAAATTTTATAGTAGTAAGTGATTATAACTGGTTACCTGAGAATATAGAAGATTCTTGGGTTCATAAGTATACAGATAATTACCTAATTTACGATAAATACCATAGGTTTGAAGAATCAACTAAAGTAAAACACCAACTAAACGTAGGTCAGAATATCTACGATCTTCTTGATTTTATTATAACTCATTACGAAGAATTGCCAGAGTGTACTATATTTTGTAGATCTTGCATAATGTGGCCTAAAGATAGTGGTACACCTAGACTAGATGAAAATGGAAATAAACTTTCTAATGGTACTTGCGGGGAAGAGAGATTTCATGAATTAATGAATAATAATACGTTTACAGAACTACATGATTTTGGACCCGAAGTTCATAATGGTATAGGAAGCAAAATGGCTGAAGATGGGGGATTTTTAGAAATTAACAATAGCTGGTATTTTAATCATATTCCCCATAAGCACTTTAACAATACTAATACGTTCTTACTTGATGTATTTGTAAATCCTGTGCTACCCCCATACATAAGATTTTCACCTGGGGGAAGTTATATTATCCCTAGAGATACTATATTAAAGTATAGTAAAAATTTCTATGAACAGATTAGGAGTCTTCTCACCTGGGATGCGGTAGTAGGGGAAGCTCATATGATTGAGAGGTGCTTATACACTTTCTTTACGTGTGACTATGAAGTAAAGGAGAAATATAAATAAATGAAAAATGAAAAGATATTTATAACAGGAGGAGCAGGATTTCTAGGTAGAAATCTAGTAGAGAGGTTATATAAGGACAATGAGGTAACAGTGTATTCTAGGGATGAGGCTAAACATTACTATATGAAAAAAGACTACCCTTTGGTTAATTTTGTAATTGGAGATATTAGAAATAAGGATCTATTGATAAGAAAATCTAAAGGACATACTGTAGGTATTTTCGCAGCCTCTTTAAAGCAAATAGAAGCTTGTAATGATAATTATGAGGAAGCTGCGAAAACTATTGTAGATGGAGGGTTTAATTCAAGGCTAGCCGCAGAGGAAAATAATTTCAAATCCGCGTGTTTTATATCTACGGATAAGAGCCGTGCTGCCACTACTCTATACGGTGCCATGAAATATGTTGCAGGGGAAGGATTTATAGTAGGAGATTCCAACTGTAAGTTAACTACTGCAATTTATGGTAATGTTACTAATTCAACAGGTTCAATTATACCTCTCATATGGAACTTTATTAATAAAGGTGGCACTTTATCCTTATACGGAGCGGAGATGACTAGATTCCTTTTAGACGTAGAAGACGCGGTTGATCTGATTATGAAATCTCCGTCTTACGCAGGGTGTAATATTATTCCAATAGCACGATCATTTAAGGTTAAAGATCTATTTGATATTTATAGAAAGGAGTTTGGCCTTAAGTATAACATTACAGAACCCCGCACTGGTGAAAAGATTCATGAAATAATGGCATCTAGTGAAGAGGTTAGACGTATGGAATTAATTAAAAAAGATAATATATACCTATTACACCCTCAAAATGATATACATGAGGTTTCGTTTACCGACAACGAATATTCCTCTAGAGATCACTGCTTAACTAGGGATCAATTATATGATTACCTGAAGTCTAAAAATTTCTATCAATCGTGAAAGTATTAGTATTGGGGAATCTGGGAATGTTAGGTCATATGGTTGTAAAATACTTACGGGCTGAGGGTGTAGATGTTACAGTAACTAATAATAGGTGGCCTGACAGCCAAGCTGATATTATTAATTTTGAAGGTGATTATATTATTAACTGTATTGGCGCAATTCCCCAGAGAACTAAAGACTTCGATATTAACTGGCAAATACCTATATGGTTAGATTTACATGCCCCGTGTAGAGTGATTCACCCTGGGACGGACTGCGAGATGGATAACGATGCCTATGGCACATCTAAAAATATAGTAGGTAATTATATCCGTAACATATGTAAGCAGTCTAAATCAATTAAGACGTCAGTTATAGGACCCGAGTTAAACAGCAGTGTAAGTTTACTAGAATGGTTCTTAGCACAAGAGGGTGAGGTTATTGGGTATTCTGAAGCCATGTGGAATGGTAACACTACGCTAGAGTGGTCGAAACAGTGTTTAAGGATAATGCAATATTGGGACAGGTATAAGGCGGAAACAGTTATATGTAGCGAGGGACTATCTAAATACGAATTGCTTCTCACTATGAAAGACGTATACGATAAAAATATTAAAATAATAGCTAAGCCGTTAGGCGAGGATAAATGTTTAAAGGACCCTAATGCAATGTATTCAGGTAATATAAAAAAACAACTAATAGATTTAAAAGAGTTTTATATAAAATGATAACTACTGAAATTTACGATGGACAAGGTCATGGAGATCAGACTTGGGTCTATATTACAACAAGATATGTAGCTCATAAGCTAGGCTATGAGTTCGGTATAAGCCACCCAGAGCGTTGGAAACTATCCAATCTAAACATAGATTTTGGCGAAGAAATAAAGGGAGTTGTTAATTACTATAAGGAGCAACATGAGTATCACCCTAACCTCCATGACTGTAACATTAGCGATATAGATCCTGAAGTTTTAAAATTACCTGATAATACTAAACTAGAAGGTTTGCTTCATTATGGAGAGTTATTGGATGAGAATGAAGACTTGTTTAGAGAGTGGTTAGACTTTGAATCTGTTATGGAGAGAAATCCTGTAGTTCCAGGTAAAGTAATATGTAACATTAGAGGTGGAGAATACAGGTCTGTACCCGATCTAATCCTCCCCAAGAGATATTGGGATTTAGCATTAGCCAAGTTAGGAAATCCTGAAGTGGAGATTGTTACAGATGATCCTCAGTATGCTTTGTCACTAATCCCTAATGGAAAACTCTTCTCTGGAAGTATGACAGAACATTTTGAAAATTTATTTACTGCAGAGACTTTAATACTATCGAA
>TARA_R110002110_G_scaffold56762_2_pt1 | contig 10785 bp, 12 predicted proteins | sample TARA_R110002110 | Tara Oceans TARA_R110002110 (sample SAMEA4397330) | marine metagenome | biome: Polar Biome; feature: [SRF] surface water layer (ENVO:00010504); material: water (ENVO:00002006), including particulate matter (ENVO:01000060) such as... | depth 5 m
CCGGCGGCGACCTCACCGTCGAATGGCTGCCCGACGACGCGAACGGCCTCGGCCATGTGCTGATGACGGGGCCGGTCGCCTTCGAATTCGAGGGCGAGCTGGACCCGGCGCTTCTCAACGGAGCGACGGCATGACGGAGAGCCCGAACAAGGGAACGCAGATCGTCACCTTCGGCTGCCGTCTCAATACTTACGAATCGGAAGTGATGCGCGGCCATGCCGAAGAGGCCGGGCTTGAGGGCGCCATCGTCTTCAACACCTGCGCGGTGACGGGAGAAGCCGAGCGTCAGGCGCGCCAGGCGATCCGCAAGTCGCGCCGCGAAAGCCCGGACGCGCGCATCATCGTGACGGGCTGTGCGGCGCAGGTGAACCCGGACGCCTTCGCGGCGATGGGCGAGGTCGATCTCGTCATCGGCAATGACGAGAAGATGAAGCCCGAGAGCTGGCAACCCGCCCTTGCGCTGCACACGAATGAGCGCGTGCGCGTGAACGACATCATGTCCGTGCGCGAGACGGCGGGCCATCTCGTGCAGGGCCTCGAAGGCCGGGCGCGCGCCTTCGTGCAGGTGCAGAACGGCTGCGACCACCGCTGCACCTTCTGCATCATTCCCTTCGGCCGCGGCCCCTCGCGCAGCGTCGCCGCCGGCGAGATCGTCGCTCAGATACGGACGCTGGTCGAAAACGGCTACCGCGAAGTGGTGCTGACCGGCGTCGATATGACGTCATATGGCGGCGACCTGCCGGGCCGCCCGGGCCTCGGCAATCTCGCCCGGCGCATTTTGAAGCTGGTGCCGGAGCTTGAACGCTTGCGGCTGTCATCCATCGATTCCATCGAGGCGGACGACGAATTGATGCGCCTGATCGCGGAGGAAGAACGCCTGATGCCGCACCTGCATCTTTCGCTGCAAGCGGGCGACGACATGATCTTGAAGCGGATGAAGCGGCGCCATCTGCGCGCCGACTCGATCCGCTTTTGCGCGGATGTGAGGGCGCTCCGCCCCGACATCGTGTTCGGTGCCGATTTCATTACCGGCTTTCCGACCGAGACCGGCGAAATGTTCGAGAACACGATGCGGCTTGTCGATGAATGCGGATTGACATGGCTGCATGTCTTTCCCTATTCGCCCCGCCCCGGCACGCCCGCCGCACGCATGCCGCAAGTGGCGCGCGAGACGGCCAGGGCGCGCGCGCGACGCCTGCGCGCGAAGGGCGTGGAACATGTCCGCGTGCATCTCGATCAGGGGCTCGGCGCGACAAGGCCGGTGCTGATGGAAACGCCGGTGCTCGGCCGCACGCATCAATTCGCGCCGGTGCGCGTGAGCGAGGCGGCGTCGGCGGGCGAGATATTGGCGCTTCGTCTTGCCGCACATGATGGAAAGAGTTTCGAGGGGTCGAGGGCGGCGTGAGTGAGAATGTGAGCGAAAGCGAAACACCCGAAACCACGGAAAAGAAGAAGTCCCTCTTTCGGCGCATGAAGGAGGGCCTCAGCCGCTCGACAAAAAACCTGTCGGACGGCATCACCGGCATCTTCACCAAGAAGAAGCTCGACGCGGCGACGCTGGAGGAGCTGGAAGACCTGCTGATCGGCGCCGATCTCGGCCTCGACGCGGCCGCCGCCGTCGCGCAGGCGGTCGGCAAGAACCGCCACGACAAGGAAGTGAGCCCGGAGGAAATCCGCACCATCGTCGCCGATGAAATCGCGAAGGTGCTGAAGCCGGTCGAAATGCCGCTCGAAATCGACGCCACGAAAAAGCCTTTCGTGATTTTGATGGCGGGCGTCAATGGCGCCGGCAAGACGACGACCATCGGCAAGATCGGCGCGAAGCTGAAGGCGGAGGGAAAAACCGTCATGCTGGCGGCGGGCGACACCTTCCGCGCGGCCGCCGTCGAACAATTGAAGGTCTGGGGAACGCGCATCGGCGCGCCGGTCTGCGCAACGAAGACCGGCGGCGACGCGGCCGGTCTTGCCTATGAGGCGCTGGCGCGCGCGCGAGACGAAGGCACCGATATTTTGATGATCGACACGGCAGGCCGCTTGCAGAACAAGGCGGACCTCATGTCCGAACTCGAAAAGATAATCCGCGTCATCCGCAAGCTCGACCCCGAAGCGCCGCACGCCACCCTTCTCGTACTCGATGCGACGACCGGGCAGAACGCCGTCAATCAGGTGGAAATCTTCGGGCAGGTCGCGGGCATCACCGGCCTCGTGATGACGAAGCTCGACGGCACCGCGCGCGGCGGCATCCTCGTCGCCATCGCGCGTAAATTCGGCCTGCCGGTGCATTTGATCGGCATTGGCGAGGGCATAGACGATCTTCAGCCCTTCGATGCCGCGACATTCGCGAAAGCCATCACCGGCGCGAACTGACCCGGCCTATCCAGGCCATGACGTCGAGGCCGGACCTACAGGCCAGACGTATAGGAAGGACATGCCATGAATAACACCGGGAGCGAAACCGCCAGCGCCGGCGTGACCGGCTCGCAATGGCTTCGCATGGCCATCGAACTCGGGCCGCTTGTCGTCTTCTTCGTGCTGAACGCGAAGGCCGACAGCTTTTTCGGCAATGCCGACACGCAGAATATTTTTTACGCGACCGGCGGCTTCATGGTCGCGACCGTCATTTCGCTCGGCTATTCCTATGCGCGGTTCCGTAAAGTTCCGACCATGCCGCTGGTCACCGGCATCTTCGTCATGATCTTCGGCGGGCTGACGATCTATCTGCACAATGACGAATTCATCAAGCTGAAGCCGACCATCGTGAACGCGCTTTTTGCCAGCGCGCTTCTCGGCGCGGCGGTTATGGGAAAGCCGATCCTGAAGCAGCTCTTCGATGGCGCCTTCAACCTGACCGACCGGGGCTGGATGATCCTGACCGTGCGCTGGGGCATCTTCTTCATTGTTCTCGGCATTCTCAACGAAGTGGTCTGGCGGAATTTCTCCACCGATTTCTGGGTGAGCTTCAAACTTTTCGGTGTGATGCCGCTCACCATAATTTTCGGTATCGCGCAGGTTCCGATGCTGACGAAGCACGCACCCGAAGAGACGGAAAGCCCGGCGGATGCGGACTGACCCTCAGCCTTCGCCTCAGCCTTCGCTTCAGCCTTCGCCGGGATGCAAGTCCCTGTCCTTCGTTTCGGGAACGAAGATAAGCCCGATCACGAACGTCATGGCCGCGATCGCAACCGGATACCAGAGCCCGGAATAGATGTCGCCCGTCGCCGCGACGATGGCGAAGGAGACGGTGGGCAGAAAACCGCCGAACCAGCCATTGCCGATATGGTAGGGAAGCGACATCGAGGTGTAGCGGATGCGCGTCGGGAAAAGTTCGACAAGCGCCGCCGCAATCGGCCCGTAAACCATCGTGACATAGAGCACGAGAATAAACAGGATCAGCACCACCATCGGATAGTTGATGGCGTCGGGGTCGGCGGAAGCCGGATAGCCCGCCTGCGCCAGCGCCTCGCCAAGCGCCGCATCGAACGCCGCGCGCTTTGCACCATCCGCGTCCGCCATCGCGTCGAAGGAAAGAATGACCGTCGCGCCGACATCGATCCGCGCCTCTTCATTCGCCGGTACTTCCGAGTTTTCATAAGGGATGCCGCGTTTGGCGAGCGCGCTTTTCGCGACATCGCAAGGCGAAGTGAAGGCGGCCGTTCCGACCGGATTGAACTGGAAGGAACAGGTATCACTGTCCGCGACGACCACCACCGGCGCGGTCTGGCGCGCCGCCTCGAGCGCCGGATTGGCGAAATGCGTGAGCGCGGCGAAAAGCGGGAAATAGGTAAGCGCCGCGATGAGACAGCCGGCGAGAATGATCGGCTTGCGGCCGATCCGGTCCGAGAGCGCGCCGAAAACGACAAAAAAGGGGACACCGAGCAGCAGCCCCGCGCCGATCAGAAGATTGGCGGTCTGCCCATCGACCTTCAAGACCTGAGTGAGGAAGAAGAGCGCATAGAACTGGCCGGTGTACCAGACGACCGCCTGACCGGCGGTGAGGCCGATCAGCGCGATGATAACGATCTTCAGATTACCCCAGCGCGCGAAGCTCTCCGTCAGCGGCGCCTTTGACAGCGTGCCCTCCGCCTTCATGCGCGTGAAGAGCGGCGATTCATTGAGCCTGAGCCTGATCCAGACCGAAACTCCGAGCAGGACAATCGAAAGAAGGAACGGGATACGCCAGCCCCAGCTGTCGAAGCTCTCCTTGTCCATCGAAACGCGGCATCCGAGGATGACGAGCAGCGACAGGAAAAGGCCGAGCGTCGCGGTGGTCTGTATCCATGACGTATAGGCGCCGCGTTTATGGTGCGGCGCATGTTCCGCGACATAGATCGCCGCGCCGCCATATTCACCGCCGAGCGCAAGACCTTGCGCAAGACGCAGCGCAATGAGGATCACCGGCGCGGCCACGCCGATTGCGCCATAGCCGGGCAGAAGGCCGACGATGAAGGTCGAGAGGCCCATGATGAGGATGGTAACAAGGAAGGTGTATTTGCGGCCGACGAGATCGCCGAGACGCCCAAACACAATAGCGCCGAAGGGCCGCACCGCGAACCCCGCCGCAAAGGCCAGCAGGGCGAAGATGAACCCCGCCGTGGGATTGACGCCCGAGAAAAACTGCACCGAGATGATCGCGGCGAGCGAGCCGTAGAGATAGAAGTCATACCACTCGAACACCGTGCCGAGCGACGAAGCGAAAATTACCCGCCGTTCTTCCGGCGTCATCCGCCGCGCCCCTCGTTCAGCCATCGCAGTCTCCCCCTCGATCGTCCTTACGAAGAGAATGGCGCGAAACGACGGCATAAGCCAGACAGGCGCGCTTATGTTTCGGGCGCATGGCGGGGAAAAAGATTGCCGGTTTCACCGTCCGGATTCGTAAATGGCGCAATCGCATCCCGGCCCATCACCGAACGGAACTGCGTCAAGGCCCAGTGGACACTGGGGAAGGCAAGGTCATCCCAGGGAATATCGTCCCAATCGAACAACGCGACCTCGAGAGATTCCTCGCCCGCCGAGAACACCGGGCTGGCGAGTTCGGCGCGGTACATGATCTGCACCTGCGCGATACGCGGAATATTGTAGATCGCCAGCACGTCGCGCAGCACAAGCTCCGCATTCGCTTCCTCGCGCGCCTCGCGCCGCGCGCCCTCCTCCGTGGTCTCGCCCTGTTCCATGAAACCCGCAGGCAGGGTCCAGAAGCCGCGACGCGGCTCGATGGCGCGGCGGCACAGAAGAAATCTGCCGTCATGGATAGCGACGGACCCGACGACGATCCTCGGATTTACATAATGGATAAATCCGCACCTGTCGCAGATGTCGCGCGGCAAATTGTCTCCCGATGGGACGCGCCGTGAAAATGCTATATCGGCGGGGCGACCCGATTCCCGCGGCATCGGTTCCGCCGGCAGCTTGTTTTTCTTATCCCGATTGCCCGTATTCGTCATTGTTCACCCCGTTGGTCCGCGCACGGAATGGCGAATATTTTCGGCCGGTTCACGCATGCGAAAACTGGAAATCCGCCAAAATCACCTGTTCGGGAACAGTCAGGTCGCGCGACTGTCCGTTTACAGACCTAATAATCGGGAAGTTTTCCCTTTTCAATCGCCCCGCCCCTTGCAAGGCAGGGGGTTGCGGGTGCATATGATGTTAGAATGCCGCGAGATATACGGTCATACAAATGTCGCGAACGCGAGCAAACATATTTCTCTTTTCACGGGAGACCTGTCCACCAAGGACATAACCCCCATGTCCGGCGTCTGCGACGCCGAAAATATACAGAGGACAGAATAAATGGCAGCCAGGAAGCCAACCGGCAGTTTCGATCTTGAAAGCTCATTGAGCCATCTTTTGCGGCGTGCGCAACAATTCGCATATGACCAGTTCGTGCAACAGATGGGCAACAGCACCCTGACGCCGCGTCAGTTCATTGTTCTTTTCGCGGTCAATGAAGAAGAGGGACTGAGCCAGACCGACCTCGTGAACCGCACCGGCATCGACCGCTCGACGCTCGCGGACATGATCGGCCGCATGATCAAGAACGGCCTGCTCGCGCGCCGCCGCACGGCGGAAGACGCACGCGCCAACGCGGTACGCCTGACAGCCGCCGGGCGCCGCGCGCTGAAAGGCGCCATGCCCAAGGCGCTGGCGGCCGAGAAGCTGCTGCTCGACATACTGCCCAAAGGCGCGCAGGCGGACCTGATGAAGGCCCTGACCCAGTTGAATAGCGCCATCGAAGCCCTGAAAACGGAGGACGCGGCGCCGGTGAAACCGGCAAGGCGCGCCGCCCGCAAGCCTGCTGCCCGCAAGCCCGCGGCAAAGAAAGCCCCGGCCCGCCGCAAGAAGGCCTGATCCGGGCGGCCAGTGCCCCGGCGGCGTTAGTTCTCCGCCGGGTGACGCGCCGACTGCAGGGCCGGCAAGATCTGCCCGGCAATCGCCTCGGGCGTCAATGGGCCGATATGCTTGAAGGCGATACGGCCGTTTCCATCCACAATATAGGTCTCAGGCACGCCATAGACGCCCCATTCGATGGCGGCGCGGCCCTTGCTGTCGCGCCCGATGCGGTCGAACGGATTGCCGAGCTCGGCCAGAAAGCGCCGCGCCGCGGCCGGATCGTCCTTGTAGTTGATGCCATAGAGACCGACACCGGCAATGCGGCGCAATTCGACGAGAAGCGGCATCTCGTCCCGGCACGGCACGCACCACGACGCCCAGACATTGACGATGACAGGCTCACCCTTGCCGAAATCACTGGTGGACATGCCGGGCCTGTCGATCCCCTCGACCGGCGGCAGATCGAAATCGGGCACATAGCGCCCGATCAGCGCCGAGGGCACCCGCGCCGGGTCGCCGCGATAGATCGCCAGAAGAAAAATCCCGGCCAACACAACAAAAATCGCGACGGGAACAACCGCCGCCAGCCTGAAACGCGCATTCATCTGAGGTCTTCTTTCCCGGCTGCCCGCGCACCGCGCCGGACACGACCGCCAGCCGCGCTTTCCAGTTTTTCGACCAGGCGCGCCTGCGCGCGGTAATCCGCGATACTCTGCCAGACAAGCCCCGCGATCACAGCGAAGGCGAGGCCATAGGCCGGCCAGATAAAGGCCGCATAACCGCCCATATGGAAAAATGCCGCCATCGCCTCAAACCCCGCCGATCGAGGCCGCCTGCGCGAGCCTGAGGGTGCGGACGCGGCGGCGAAGAATTTCCGCACGCATCCGAACGAGAAGCAGCGTGACGAAGATCACGGTGAAGGCGAGCGCCATCAGCATGAGCGGCAGCAGCATGGACGGCGCGACCGTCGGCCCGTCCATGCGGAACACCGATGCGGGCTGGTGCAGCGTGTTCCACCAATTGACCGAGTAATGGATGATCGGAATATTGACGGCGCCGGCCAGCGCCAGCACGGCAGCCGCGCGCGCGGCGCGGATCGGCTCCTCGATGGTCGCCCAGAGCGCGATATAGCCGAGATAGAGAAAAAAGAGGATCAGAACCGAGGTAAGCCGCGCATCCCACTCCCACCATGTGCCCCACATCGGCCGCCCCCACAGCGAGCCGCTGACCAGCGAGAGAAAGGTGAAAGCCGCGCCGATGGGCGCCGCCGACCTGGCGCAGACATCGGCGAGCGGGTGGCGGAAAACGAGCGCAACCGCCGACGCCACCGCCATCACCGAATAGCCGAACATGGCAAGCCAGGCGGACGGCACATGGACATACATGATGCGGACCGTCTCGCTCTGCTGATAGTCGGGCGGCGAGGCGACAAGCGCGAACCAGAGCCCGGCCACGAGCAGCACACCGCTCAAGACCCAAAGCGGCGCGAGAAGCCCCGCCGACAGCGCCATGAAGCGCGCCGGATTGGCATAGGTGTGAAGCCGCCGGGTGGCGGAAAGGGTGCTCATACCCGTCATTTAGCGCAGCCACCATGCAGAGGGCAAGCTGTAGGAACAGTCATTTTGCCACGCCGCCGAATTCCCGCCCCGATAGATAGCTCACACGGGGGGCGGGCCTCAGCGCAGATTGGCGCGCAACGCCGCCGCCGCGCCGACCGGCCCGAGCACGATGCTCGCCAGCGTGACCGCCCCCAGAAAGAGGAAGCTCTGGAACGCCGCCTCGCCCGCGAAACCGCCGGACGCCGCCGCCGCCGCGCCGACGCCGAAAATCAGCACCGGAATGTAGAACGGCAGCACCAGCAGCGAGGCGAGTAGCCCGCCGCGCCGGACGCCGACAGTGAGGGCCGCCCCGATGGTGCCGAGAAAGCTCAAGGCCGGCGTACCGACAAGCATGGCGAGCATCAATGCCGGAAAGGCCTCGATCGGCAGGTTGAGCAGCAATCCGAGCAGCGGCGCGGCAATGACGAGCGGCAGGCCGGTGGTGAGCCAGTGGGCAAGCGCCTTCGCGACCGCAACAAGTTCGAGCGGCAGGCTGGCGCCGGCAAACAGATCGAGCGAGCCGTCTTCGTAATCCGCCTGGAAGAGCCGGTCCAGCGTCAGAAGCGCCGCAAGCAGCAACGCCACCCAGAGCATGCCCGGCGCGACAAGCGCCAGCAGCGCCGCGTCGGGGCCGATGCCGAAAGGCAGGATCGAGACGACGACAAGGAAGAAAAAGACAGCCATGCCACCGCCGCCGCCAAGCCGCGCGGCGAGCCGGATGTCGCGCATGAGAAGGGCGAAAAAGGCGCGCCTCATGCCGCCGCCTCCGCACCGAGACGCAGCACCTTTGCCGGAGAGAGGCCGAGATCGAGATGGGTCGCGGCGACAATGAGCCCGCCCGCCGCCAGATGCGCCGTCATCAGGCCAAGCAGGCGCGCGACGCTTGCCGCATCGAGCGCCACGGTCGGCTCGTCGAGCAGCCAGAGCGGCCGGGGCGCAACGAGCAGGCGGGCGAGCGAGAGGCGCCGCCGCTGCCCGGCCGAGAGATAGGCGGCCGGCAGATCGGCAAGCGCGCCGAGCGCCAGCGCATCGAGCGCGCGAACCGCGCCGTCTTCGCCGCCGCCGAGAAAATCGCCCCAGAAACGAAGCGTCTCGATGACGCTCATCGCCGGCTTCAGCGCATCGAGATGGCCGACATAATGCGCCTGTTCGCCAAGCCCGCGTTCCGGGTCGCCGCCCGCAAGCACGATGCGGCCCCGAGCCAGCTCGAGAAGACCGGCGATCTGGCGCAGGAGGCTCGATTTGCCGGCACCGTTGGCGCCTGTGAGCACCAGCGCCTCACCGCCCGCCACCGCGAAGGAAAGCCCCTCGAAGACAAGCCGCCCGCCCCGCAAACAGGCGACGTCCTGCGCGCAAAGGGACAAGTCAGATGTCGTCAAAACGTCCGCCCCTTCCCTTGCCGGATGCAAACCGCGCCGCGCCTTTCGCCGTCTCGCCCGAGGCGAGCACCTTGCGGCCATGTTCAAACTCATTGGCGAGCGCACGGTCATACGGGAGATCCCACTGCTCATAAGCGGACATCCTGTCATGGCGCAGGCAAAGCTGGGGAAAGCGCGAAATCTCAAGCGCGAGCTGCTCCGCCGCCGCGCGCGCCCCGCCCTTCGCCACAACGCGGTTCGCAAGACCGATGGCAAACGCTTCCTCCGCGCGCACCGGCCGGCCGGTCAGGATGAGATCCATCGCGCGCGCATGGCCGATAAGGCGCGGCAGGCGGACTGTGCCGCCATCGATCAGGGGCACGCCCCAACGGCGGCAGAACACGCCCATGACCGCATCCTCCTCGACCACGCGCATGTCGCACCAGAGCGCAAGCTCAAGACCGCCCGCCACCGCATGACCGGAAATCGCGCCGATAACGGGTTTGTTGAGAATCATTCGCGATGGCCCCATCGGTCCATCCGTTGCGAGGCGCGAGAAATCGGCACCCGTTGCCGGCGGCCGGGTGCGATTGCCCTTGCCGGTGGCAACGGCTTTCAGATCGGCGCCGGCGCAAAATGCGCCCTCCACGCCGCAAAAGACGGCGGCGAGCGCATCCTCGTTGCGCTCAAAAGCGAGGAAGGCGTCGACCAGTGCCTCCGCCGCTTGCCGGTCGACCGCATTTTTTACGTGAGGCCGGTTCAGCACGATCGTTGTCACGGGACCGTTCTGTTCGACGATAACATCCGGCACACATTCCTCCCGCTGTAAATTTGCAGCATTCATTTTGCCGCATGCATTTTGCCGCATTCATTTTGGATGCTGATTATCATGCCCGCAACATCAGGCGAAGCATGGTCATTCCGGTTGAAAGACATTATAGTCCGGCGCGACAAGCATATAGGTTCCAGGCTTAGAAGCGGCAGCGAAACCGGACTTTGACGCGCGCGCGTTTTCGTCGCGCGGGCGGCACCCGCAAAGCTCACCCCACCCTCCGTCGAACTGGCCCGGACCGCGCATCATCGAGGATCAAGAGATGGCGAAAAAGGCTCCGGCGAAATCCCCCCAGAAGGCCAGACAGGCGAAACCCAAAAAGAAAGCCGCCGCAAAGACGGCCGCTACGAAGAAGGCGGTAAAGAAGGCCGTGAAGGCGGTGAAGAAACCCGCGCCGAAGAAGACGGCAGCGAAGAAACCCGCCCGGAAGAAGCCGGCTGTGAAAAAAGCAGTTGCGAAAAAACCGATAAAGAAGACGGTGGCAAAAGCGAAAATCATCGCGAAGAAGTCTGTGGCCAAGAAGTCTGTGGCGAAGAAGCCGGTGAAGAAGAAGACGGCTGTGAAAAAGCCCGCCGTGAAAAAGACAGTCGCGAAAAAGACAGTCGCGAAAAAGCCTGTCGCGAAAAAGCCTGCGGCAAAAAAATCCGTGGCGAAGAAGCCGGCGGCAAAG
>TARA_R110002110_G_C13466661_1_pt1 | contig 10773 bp, 28 predicted proteins | sample TARA_R110002110 | Tara Oceans TARA_R110002110 (sample SAMEA4397330) | marine metagenome | biome: Polar Biome; feature: [SRF] surface water layer (ENVO:00010504); material: water (ENVO:00002006), including particulate matter (ENVO:01000060) such as... | depth 5 m
TCTTCTAGGCAGCCGGAATATTCAGGTTTTATCTTTATTTTAATCATCTTTCTCTAGTTCCTCTAGGCTAAGCAGACTATCATAAGCAGCTAGCTTCATATCGCTTAATTTTTGTAAATAACCATTTCTTCGAAGAACTTTAAAAGCAAGATTCTCGACCGAAAACTCACCTCCCTTTTCAAGTCCACATCTTCGCATTTTTTGTATTTTCTTCTTCAAAGAAATGATAGAATCGTATGTCTTTCCTGGGCTTGAGGCAGCTTCTTTCTCTATTTCGTCGATTTCTTCCATTAGTTGAGCCGCTTTTTTCTTTATATCGTCTTTTTGTAGGGTCACTTGGAACTTATTTGGCTTTATTACCCACTTATCGTCTAGAACAGAGTAGACGCCCGTCGAAACATGTGGTTCATTCGTGTCCTGGGCGTATATTTCGACCTGGTGCTTCCCAATGTTGATATCGTGGGTTCTATTCCAATCTATCTTCGCTTTATCGAACATCTTCTTCACAAGATCAATATTTTCATCAATTTTCGAGAAATCCAAGAGAATATGTAAGTCAACGTCGGAAAATCTGCTCCAATTGTAGTTAGCGCCACTTCCAGTGATGATGATATCGTCAATAAGGCTCTTTTTGATATCTAAGCCATCCAAAAAGTCCTCTGCTATCGTTTTGAGGTTCTTTTTTACTTCAGACTTGATAAAGTCATCATCTTCCCAGACATCCGGGGTTAAAGTGTCCTTCACCTCGAAGCTTGATAGATCAATATCCCTAGGATCCAACTTTTCAGTGATGAGTTTTTTCCATTCTTTAAAAAAGTGTGACATACGAAAATAAATAGTCTTGAGAGTGCCTATTTTGAGCCGGTAAACAAAGTTTTTATGCTTGTGGGGTATTATCTAGCATCTTTTTCCTAATTTTAGCTAAATTTGTTGTTGCTACGATGATTCTCTTAAGTCTATCCTTCGTGGGAATCTCTCTACCTATATCTTCCTTCGCTTCAGCGTATTCCTGTAATGCAATTTGATATTCTATACTTTCATATGTTAATAAATTTGTGTTTATTTCCTTCACGAAAAATCTTCCTCCTCTAAGAGCGTATATGTAAAGTTATTTGTAAACTTCAAAGCACCTGTTTCACACAGTTCCATGAATTCTCTGAAATCGGCAATTGCTTGAAACACTTGGCAGCCGGCACTATAAGAATTCACCAATGCCGTTTCTCCTCGTCGAGATGCCCTATGAATATTTATTCCAAAATAACCTTCTTCTATTTTGGAATCGTCCATATCCAAAATGCTGTCCTTATCGTCATCTCTCCATACCTTCACCTTCGCCCCAGTCTGTCTCAAGGCGGCATACTTGCCAGCGTGTAGATCTATCTTGTGAGATCCTCGGTATTGTCCAGGCACTAAAATAGCTGTGCCTTTTCTGTTTAGCGGCTTGAACAGCGTTGTGCTGCCTGGATCTGTCGTGGCGGCTGCTGATAACACTTCCCACTCCTTATCATCATTCCGATAAATAACATTTATGTTGTCGTCGAAATGGTTAGATAAATTATTTTTCTTTCTTACTCCAATAATGTTTAGGTTGTAAGACAATCGAGAATCAAAGAAAATATGTTTCTTCTTCCCCATAGCTGATTTAAACTGCTCTACGAGCAAGTCAGCCATTACGTTCTTAATTATTGTCATTTTCCTTCTCCTTCATAAGTTCTGATGCCCGTAAATGGGGCACGTATCGTGATGTTAAGAAACGGGATATAGAGCTTAGCTACTTTTAACGTTTTCCGAACTTCTATCACGATACATATAATCCACGGCCAAGTATCCGTGACAGATTCTATGCCCCTCAGCCTACCATGGGTAGTACCAAACTCCCATTCATGCTTGGCGACTTCTAATACATCACAGTATACTAAATCGCCGGATTCATAAGCTATATCTTTATTTTGTCCCATCCAAATCCCAGCCATCATAATCTGCCGGCACAAAATTGTTTATATCTATCTCTATTGTCTGATCTTCCCACTCGTCATCAAAAAGGTCGGCTGCAGCTTGTTCATCGCTGCTAGCCAAGGCGATTCTTTTCCGTAATGGTCGGACTTCTTTTTTAGGTCGGGGCTTTCCGAAAACTGACCTCAAAGAATCATCAATCAGTTTTTTCTTTTTCGCTTCCCACTCCTGTAGTTCGTTACAGGCATTTTTAAGATTGTTGCTTGAGTATACATCTGCCTTTCTAGCAAGAATCACATGCTTTGGAAGAAACCAAGCTTCAGGCGGATCCTTTTCGCCTTGGGAGTTTAATCTTAGATAATAATACTCAATATTCGGATCCATCTGATCACTCTGTATATCGACAATCTCGGCATATTCGCCAGCAAAGACTGTGTGGTCCCGTGTCCAGTGCTCCCATTGGAGGTCCGGGGTCGGTGTTACCATCACCCAATCTCCTGCTTTAAATGCTGCCATTTTCTTCTCCTACAATATGAAATTTGGATTTCAAATACCATCTCTCGCCATTAGCGCCAAGAGTATGATACGGTATTTTCCAAGCACCTTGTTCATCAAACCAGCTAATGAGAAGAAGATCTACTCTATCGTATCCCCATTCAGTAGGATACAAAACATCAGTTTGAATATTTATTATTATACCTAAATGATCTTCATTTTTATAGCTATTTTTAAAATATTTAAAGGCAACCATATCTCCAGTTCTCATCAATAATAAATAGCTCAGTCAGTCATTAACTACCTCAAGAAAGATTTCCATGGATGGTAGTTATCGTCGCCAATGTATCTTTTTAGAATCTGTTTTGACCAATTAGGAGTATATATCTCCGTCTTTAACTCCAAACCAGATTCTTCTATGGTCCGATTGCCTTTTCTATTGTTACATTTTGAACATGATATCACAACATTTTTCCACTCCGTAATTCCGCCCTGAGACACAGGTACAATATGATCAATTGTACAATCCCTCTCTCTCATTCTTTTATTACAATACCCGCAATGCCAGTTATCTCTTAAACAAATATTACTTTTATTACACTTGAGCATCGGAAGATTCTTTTTCACGTAAAATCTCAATAAAACTATATTCGGTACTGGAAAACTATATCTCGGAGTTCTCACCGGCTTTTCACATGTAATGCCTTTACTTTTCTCTATCCACTCATCTAGAGTATGGGCACTCCAATCGTCGTCAATGACCTTTCCCACTTCACGGAAAAGAAGATAAATAGCGCTCTTAGCGCTTACAACATGTACGGGCTGATATCCCCTATCCAGTACGAGAACTTTTTCTTCCAGTACACTCATTGATCATTTGTACCCAGCATCAGAAAATAGAGCGTCAAAATCCATATCATTAGGATTGCTAGTCCCACAATGCCCAGGATGATTGAGTGCGCCAAAGAAGATAGCACCAACAAGAGTTACAGTTAAGACAGCACCAAAAGCAATTGCCAAAGTAGTGGCATGTTTTTCCATAATATCACCTCCAATCTTAATTATAAAAAAAAAGGGCTTCGTACCGAAACCCTTTCTTTTATCTATTATTTATTCCATTATACAATATTATTCTTTGTTCTCATCATTAATAAGTTCGCTCAAAATATCTTTAATCAAGTCTTCAACCAATCCGTCCTTATCGTCTTCCTCTGGCTTGGGCTGAGGCTCGGTGCCATCAAGGCTTTTAGCTATTGATTTTTGCCGCCCGGCAAAAGTCTTATCAGGATCGATACCAACCATCTGTGCCATAGCTGAAAGAAACTGGGCTGCAGCCTTGGGATCCTCTTTCACTTTGCTTATCAGCGCGCCCACCATCTTGCTTCTTGTCATGGCGGCAATAAGCCTAGGAATCATAGCTAGCAGTGCCACCTCGTTCAGCGAGCTAATCTCAGTAAGCTGCTCTTCTGATATTTCTTCCTGGTCGATGCCTTCTTCGAAAAAACGAATGATTTTCTCATCGTTTAAGTTGGCTTCATATGCTTCCTCGGCTGTTTCTCCAACCTCTATTTCTTCTCTAATCATTTTACGAAGTTCTTTTTCTGTTATTTTCATTTTTGATTCCTTCCCTTTGACTGTGCCGTAGTTACCGGACTTTATTAATTAATAACTATAAATAGTATTTTAATTTACTATTCTGCTTTTAGATGTCCATATCCACAAAATTTACATTATTTGGCACAGACTCAGCCGTAACACTCATTGGACCGTAGCTGGTGCCTCCTGCCTTTACAGACACCTGCTCTGTGACATCCTGTACTTTTATTTGAAAATACATTGTCTTTGTCTCGCCTGGCGACCAGTTAAGCGATGTATAACTACCATCAAAATACCATTGAAAAATATGTATGGAAAACTCTTCAGCATAATATCCAGCAACTTGCTCGTCATTAAAATTCCCGGCTCCCCACGAACCTTGTGTGCTTTCGCTATCTGAATCTGTAACACGAACATAAAATATCTTTTCAGTCGAATCGAAATCCCTGATACTTGTTTTCATAGAAACCCACACCTTGTTACTAGCTGGGACAGTGAATGTGACTGAGGCTTTTTTCGCGTCATCTATATCGTCATTGATCTGCTTGTATGTTGTTGAGTTAGTTTCACATGAGAAGCCGGCGGCAACGCCATCAATGATCGTTTGAGAGAGCACCATGCCGCCCATATCTATCACATCCAATGGAACTTGGGGCGAACCTGTGCCTACGCCGACTTTTTCGCTGATATATTGGTTGGTCGCTTGAAAGGTTGTGCCGCTTATGGTGCTATCGGCGCCAACTGTAAGAATTTGACTTGATACGCTAGGAGTGTTTGAACTATCATTTAGGCTAACGACAAAACTGCTACCAGAAGAAGCAAGATAAAAGTTTTCTTCTGCTCCGTTGATCGAGAGAACTTTAGATATTAATCTGTTGATTCTTTTTATTACCATTCTTATAAGTAGGCTGAGTTAGAAGTAGTATACCAAAGAAGCATTTGGGATGGGAAAGAATCCAAGTAAATTTATATATCCCCAGCCGTTATCAATTGAAACGGAAGTGGATAACGGTAGATCAAAAGATAATCCGAGCGTATCCCACAAGATCAACTCTATACCAAGTCCGGCGCCAAAATTAAAAATAGCCCCATAAGAAACTAGCTCTGGAATATGAACACAGTTTTCCTCCGTCTGAGCTTCTTCGTTCCAGTCACATCTGTCCCACTCCCCTTCAACAGTTCGACCTAGAAAACTCCCAATCCCAGTAATACCATATATCCTCGCGTTCTTAATGCTGCCAAAAGTATAAGTAAGCTGAGCTCCAATTGAAGCGAAAATAAAATCATCCGGAGTTCCAAAGATACCTCCAGTAAATTGATAACCAATATTGTGGCTTGAGTGATATTTGTTCGTAATACCTATGCCTGAAGTAGCTCCTGCCGAAAGCCCAACACCAAAATAGCTATCCTTGTGATCCGGCGAGCTCGAAGAAGAATCCGGAGGGGCGGTTAAGGAATCAACAAATTCTTCAGCAGAGATAGCTACAGCTAGCTCCGGCACCTCATAAGAAGGGTCGGCGGCGGGGCTGGCAATTGCTGGCAGCGATATCATAAGCGATAGTATTAACAGAATATTCTTCATTTCTTAAACTCCTAGTGGTGGAGCTAATCGGGATCGAACCGATGACCTCTTGCATGCCATGCAAGTGCTCTCCCATCTGAGCTATAGCCCCACATGTATATAAATAGGTAGACGGTAACCTATTCTCCTTGCCCGTGATTTGTAAGCTTCCTACGACATTCTTTTTTATTAGCATCCTTCTTCTTATCTTTGTGTGCTCCACTGTTTTTTGGCTTACAAATCATATTCTTAACAAGAAGGTTTCTATTTTTCATTTTCCTCTTCCTTTTCTTCCGCTTTTTCTTTTTCTGCTTTTTCATTCTTACTCTCCACGATTCTTAGGATAGGGAAGATTAATTTTATCTGGATTCTTCTCGATAAATAATTTTTTTAAACTCTTTGTCTCGGCTTTTGTTTTCCCGAGGATATAGCAATACTTGTGCTTCGAAACTACCTCTCGAACATGGCAACTGTCTCGATACACTCCTTCTCTTTCTTTGATCATGGTCTTTACTGTTGGAGGGACCAGTGTCCAGTCTGGGCTGTACTTCTTCATCCACAGTGCCCATTGCTCCTTACTGACTCCCACCTCTTTGGCATATCTATAATACTTTGATTTCTTCCTGAACTCTCTTCCGCTAAACCATCCCTGCTTGGGATTCTCAGGATCAAAATATTGCCTTGCTACTCCGGAACCTTTTCCAAGATAAATAAAGTTACAAGCTTGATAGATTGTCCCTAGTTCTTTTGCTTCCGGATCGGAGTATGCTGTGAAGTATCGAAAGTCAGTATTCTGTACCATCCACTTGATAGACTTCGTTATGAGCCAAGAGCCTAGGCTCTTAGGCGACCAGGATATACAGGCGCCACGAGAGATTAGCTTTTCGATGCCGATATTCTCTTTCCCAAGGAGGTGAGAAAAGGTATTTGGAACAGCCATAATAATAACTCCAGCAAGGACATTACCTTCCTTGAGGCGCGCCGTAAATCGTTGTGTGGGACGGTTCGGAAGCTTGCCGAGCCATTCGTGCTTCTTTATAAAGTCACTTATCTGTGCACACTTATCTTTTTCCGACTTATCAACATATTCAAATTTGAAATCGGAAACACGAAGAGATTTAGCATCTCCTGGCTTAAGACCAGCTAGCGATATATCCTCTTCTAGATTCCGAAGACGGATTTCATACTGCCAGCAGTGCTCTTCACCATAGTCCTTAAATCTTTGGCTCACATCTGTCAAAGAATCCTCCATATATTATGTTATCAGAATGTTGGAAAAAAGTCAAAAAATAAATTAACTTAGAGAAACTCTTGCTGTTCTTTGGTTGCTATCCTGAGAGATTCTCTTACACAGCGGAGGGTAGCTCCAGACTTAAGCCACTGGACAACGACTGTTTCTTGAAAGCCATTATCGTCAATTATGATTCCAAGCCCGAGGTAATATTTAGATACATATGTCTGCCCATATTCAGTAAATAAGCCATCCCACTCCACCAAATCGCCCGATTTCATATGCTTAGCTTCCTAAAATACCATTGATTCGGTGCAACCGTCCACATTCCTTTATCGAAAGTATACACACTCACATAATCTTGAAGCTCTTGTGGGGTGGTAAGTATAACACCTATTTCTGGTTTATATTCACCTATGGCTTCCGCCCATCTTGTTCGAGGAATAATAGTTACTAAATCGCCAGCTTTTACTAGGAGTGGCACATCGGACTCGTGGTTATCCTCTTCGTAGCTCATCACACCATAGCGTTCCTTACTCCCTAGACGGGCGTCATATACCTAACTAGGTTCTTGTCTATGGTGACGGGCATAAGATCTCCAAGAATCAATATTTTATAATTTCTTACAGCAAAGCCTTCTTCAGGATAGCACCATTCATCACCAAGAAATAAAACGTTTTTAAAATTCAAACTTGAGTATTCGCTAATAAATCCAAATTTATATATATCGCCTTTTTTCATTTAGCACCTTTACATTCTTTCGATAATCAACAATACAGCCATCATCAACTTGGACCACGGGATCTTTTTCAGAATCAAAAGCAATGATAACTCCGACTTCTTCCCTGCTATTGATGCATACTTCTACCAAATCACCAATTTTCATAATCATAATTTGCCTTTCGATTGGTCTAAGATTCTTTCAGAAACTTCTTGCTTTAAAACTTGCTTAGCATACACCATGGCAGGCTTCTTATCTGTGAATACACCAACCACGTCTGAAGGCAGGAGCCCTCCTAACGCTTGAGTCATGAGCCCAATACAGCAAGTGGGAAAACATATGTCTTCAAGGGTTATGTAGTTTGACAAAAAATCGATATCCCACCCCTTGCTCGGCTTCGTTACCACCCAAAACTTATCATTTCTTTTATTTCGTTCTTCTTCAGTCATCTTCTTCTCTCTCTAGATTGCTACCCAATATTTAGTATCGTCGAGCTTATATGTTAAATTTTTTCGATAGACGATAGATATTAAATCCCGCGCCACGTCGATATTTTTTTCGTCGCCACAATTTTTTTCTAAGTTTCGGATACACCAAAGCACATTATTAAAATCGTCGAGATTTTTTCTTGCTATAGGTATATTGTAATCAGCTATTTCTGCTTCGGCTCGGCGCCGATCCTGCTGCCTCCGGCTGCCCAGGAAAGCTTCTAGCGACCTCTGCCCTTTGTTTAATCCGCTCTCATCCATTATTTCGCTCCTGTGCTCCTGTTAGTTTCTTTATCTTGTGGGGGAGAGCCCAATAGATCCCAGGATCTTTGCCGTCCATACCAGCAGCCTCTTTATCGTCACCGGTCCAAAAGATTTGTATTGTGCCCATTCGGTAGGTTCCACCAGCAAAGTGTGGGCTAGAGCTAGCGAAATCTACCACTACGCCGCATCCTCTGCCAAAATCATACCCAGACTCAACCACGAGATCGCCAATTTCGAATTCATGATCTGGTGCCGGGTGGCGCCATCTATTAGAAGGTTTTTTCATTCGATGTCCTCACAGGTCGTGCCGTACCAATGCCATTCACAGTTATGATAATAATAACAATACTTCTCGAAGCATCCATCCCCGATATACCACTCACAGCAATCTCTTCCCTCATATATATCACATCGCTGAGCCCTGTGCTGATGAGGGATCTCATCACAATTCTCATCAGCATCACCAGAACTTCTCACAACCACTGTTGTGCCTTCACGATCTTCAGCCGGGTAATCATCTACCACAACGATACAAGAGGGGCAGAGAGCGATTGAGAGAGCCATAAGGGCTAGCAAAAGAACTGTGGTATCTCTCATTGGGACACCTCGCTTTCAATACAGTCAAGGATCCGACGAATTAGCATTTGATGCTCTCCGTCCACAGTCCCGTGTCTATCTAGAGCTGATTCCAGGGTGAAATACAGGGCTTGTACTTCTTGCTCCGTCAGCATTAATGCAGTCATATCAGGTTTTCTCTTCTTGGTACTGTTCATCTTCGATCTCTTTTCTGGTAAATGTCAAATAATGTTAGCAAAATATATGTTATACAAAATACAATTAGCGATTTTATGACTACTAGCATGGTAGATTATTCATCATGCCCAGCATCATCTGGCAGCGGCGGAGGGGCTCCTTTTTCCCTAGGCTCCTCTATGATGGTACATAGGGGACCAGGGTATGCCTTTGCTGCATCGCTATAAGATATAGAGCCGTCTAGGAGCAGCATCAATAAATCTTTTGGCATACCCGTGATATTAACCGTCTGTACCTTGATTCGCCTATAGGTATCCAACGAATAGATTTTCGCTGTCATATACTCTTACCTTTGCTGTCTTGTTGTTTCCACTGGAATCTACGGCAACAGTTTCTAGTCTATAATCCCAACCGTCTGTTTCCCACCGGGTATTTTCTAATATTAGACTCTCAGCTTTTTCTACGGGAAAAACTGTTCCCGGTAGCTTATGATAATTCAATACGGTCACTCTTTTATCCTTTCAACTTCAATTGATGGTATCCATCCACACCATTTAGCAAATTTGCCTTTTTCGTCCTTCTCTGTACTCTCGAACAAAAGACTGGTGCCTCTAAACACTGAATCATTGGAGCTCCAATTGTCCGACCATAATGGCAGTTCTCTAACAAGCACTAAGGTATGTTCCCTGAACCGGTTCTTGGTACGCCTTGAAGCATCATCCTTTGCCCTATGGGTTGATTTCATTTCTAGTGTCTCTCAACTTCGTTAGCAGGTACCCAACCACACCACTTGGCAAATACGCCTTTTTCATCTTTTTCCGCGCTCTCAAAAAACATAGTCTGGTCCTTATACGTTGGATTCGTCCAATAAACAGTGGGCTCTTCCTCAACCAGCACCATGGTGTATTCCTTGAACCAGTTCTTGGTACGGATCGAAGCGTCTTTTCTAGGTCTGTGGGTTGCTCTCATTGTGTTCCTTTCTTTAACATGCCGCCATTGGCAATCCAAGTGTCTAGCCGACTCCATGGCTTGCCTTGGTCCTTTGCCTTCACAAGTTCCCAACTCCAATGAACACAGTCGTGTTCAGATCTGTTGCCATCGGTATCGAACAGCCACTTGACTTCCCAGTCAGCACAGTCCTTCTTTTCTTCTGATATCGGGGCAGTGATGATACCTTTCCAGGCTCTACCATCTACATCATGATGAAAGTATACTAAATTACCAACTTCTAGATTATCTATACTGTCTAAGCTAATGGGCATTGTTTTCCCTCTACTCTTGTGTATCCGTTTACAAGGTAACCAAAAATGTCTGATAAGTGATCACAGATTGTCTCATTCATCTGCTCTTCATTTTCCAATGAGTAAGCATCAAGTTCTGCTATGTCAATTGTTACACTTTCTGGCAAATCAATTTCTTCGCCATCTGTTTCCCAATCAATTTCATGTACTTTAATCGTGTCTTCCATCTTGTCCTACCTTTCCAAAATGATCTCTCTGTATATAGAACACTGTAGCACGGTGATCTCTCTCTGTCAAGAACATAATCAACGAAAGGCGACATTTTTTTTCGCCAATTTTTTTAGGCGTTTACAGTCAGCAGATCCACACTTTATTCTGCTTATTTTCTAGCTACTTACAAACAGCTTACTTTTCGGGCACTTACAGCTCCGGTAAGTCTGTCAGGTCTGCCTCTTCTAATACCATGGTAA
>TARA_R110002110_G_scaffold71379_5_pt1 | contig 10771 bp, 8 predicted proteins | sample TARA_R110002110 | Tara Oceans TARA_R110002110 (sample SAMEA4397330) | marine metagenome | biome: Polar Biome; feature: [SRF] surface water layer (ENVO:00010504); material: water (ENVO:00002006), including particulate matter (ENVO:01000060) such as... | depth 5 m
AAACGGTTTTGCGTCTGGATTGTAAAGTTTACATCTGGTTGTAAACTGCGGCAGGAAGCGGGAGGGTGAGCGATGCCGATGACGGGCCTGACAGGCAGCCGCGTGCGCGAGCGGCGCCTGGCGTTGGGGATGCGTCAGACCGAACTCGCGCGTGGGGCCGCGATCTCGGCCTCATACCTCAATCTGATCGAACACAACCGGCGGCGGGTGTCGGCAGAAATGCTGGAACGCTTGGCAAAGGTGCTGTCGGTGGAGCCTTCCGCCCTGTCGGAGGGCATGGAGCAGAGCCGGATTCAGGATCTGCGCGCCGCCGCGACCCAGGCGGCACAATCAGGGATGCCGCCGGAACTTGACCGGGCAGAGGATTTCTGGGGCCGTTTTCCGGGTTGGGCCGAGTTGCTGCTGGGACAGTATCGCAGGCTCGGGCAGTTGGAGCAGACCGTGGCGGCGCTGAACGACCGGATCAGCCATGACCCGCACCTGTCGCTTGCCTTGCATGAATTGTTGTCGGCGGTCAGTTCGATCCGCTCTACCTCGGCCATCCTGGCGGAGACCGAGGATATCGAGCCGGAATGGCGGGCGCGGTTTCATGGCAATCTGCATGCGGACAGTGAGCGGCTGGCGGCGGGGGCCGAGGCGCTGGTGGCCTATCTCGACGGGTCGGAGCAGGATGAGGACCAGGCGATCCTGGCACCGCAGGAAGAGCTCGAGGTCTGGTTGGCGGCGCGGGGCTGGCATCTGTCGGAACTGGAGGCGGGGAGCACGCCCGGTGCGGCCGAGGCTGCGATCGCGATGCTCGCTTCGGGTGCGGCGCGCAGCCTCGCGCGCGATTGGGTGCGTCAGGCGCAGGCGGATGTGGCGCGTCTGCCGCTGGTCCCGTTCCAGGCGGCAGTCAAGGCGGCGGGCGGAGACCCGCTGCGCATTGCAGAACATCTGGGGGCCGATGTGCTGACGGTGTTCCGGCGGTTGGCCTTTCTGCCCGGTGCGGAACAGGGGATCGTGATCTGCGACGGCTCTGGCACGCTGCTCTTGCGCAAGCCGGTCGAGGGCTTTGCCCTGCCGCGCTTCGGGGCGGCCTGTGCGCTGTGGCCGCTTTACACCGCCCTGTCGCGCCCGATGGTGCCGGTCGAGGCGGTGGCGGAATTGCCCGGGCCCGGTGTGCACCGCTACCGCATCCGGGCCTTTTGCGCGCCGTCTTTTCCCGAAGGGTTCGGCGGGCCCGAAATCCGCCATGCGGCGATGTTGATCTCCGCCACACCACCGGGGCCGGAGCCTGCGCTGAAGATCGGCAGTTCCTGCCGCATCTGCCCGCGCGAAGGCTGCGTTGCGCGGCGCGAACCGTCGATCATGGCAGAGTTCCGTTAGCCCGGTTGGCGAAGACGGCTTTTGACACGCGTTCACTTTCACCTGATAGTGAGCCACAGAGGGCGGATTTGCGAATTTGGGAGGAGACGCGGATGGGGCGGCATGTCTTGCTGATCGAAGATGAACCGCATATCGCCGAGGCCATCCATTTCATCCTGTCGCGCGACGGCTGGTCGGTCTCGTTGCACAATGATGGGATCGGCGCGCTCAAGAAGGTTCAGGACCAACGGCCTGACCTGCTGATTCTTGATCTGATGCTGCCGGGGCAGAGCGGGCTGGAGATATTGATACAATTGCGGGCGCAGGCCGATCTGTCGGATCTGCCGGTGCTGATGCTGACGGCGAAGGGATTGAACCGCGACCGCGAGGCGGCCCGCAAGGCGGGGGCGAACCTGTTCATGACCAAACCCTTTTCCAACGCGGAAATCCTGGCTTCTGTCCGGTCGCTGGTGCCGGCATGAGGGGGCCGGTTTTCCTCGCCCGGCGCGGTTATCGCATGCGGCGAATACGCGATCTGGCGAAGATGCTGCCTTTTGCCGGGATATTCCTGCTGGTGTTGCCGATGCTGTGGGGCCGGGTCGGCAGCGACGACCGCACAACGACGACAGACGGGATCTATCTGTTTGTCGTCTGGGGGGGTCTGATCGCGGCGGCCTGGCTGTTGTCGCGTGGGTTGCGGGATGAACAGGGTCTGAAGGACGAAAGCTGAATGCCGTTCAACATCCTTGTCCTTGCGGCGCTTTCCTATGTGTTCTTCCTGTTCCTTGTTGCCTTTGTGGTCGAACGTCGCGCGGCAGCGGGGGCGGCGGGCTGGCTGCGCTCTCCGCTGGTCTACACGCTGTCGTTGTCGGTCTACAGCACGGCCTGGACGTTCTACGGTGCGGTAGGCTATGCCGCGCGTTCTGGCCTCGAATTCCTGACGATCTATCTTGGCCCGACGCTGGTGTTCATTGGCTGGTGGTGGGTGCTGCGCAAGCTGGTGCGGATCGGCCGGCAACAGCGCGTCACCTCGATTGCCGACCTGATTTCGAACCGCTATGGCAAGTCGAACCTGTTGGGCGTGATTGTCACCGTGATCAGCGTACTGGCGGCAACACCTTATATTTCATTGCAACTTCAGTCTGTTACCCTGTCATTTGGCGTCTTTGCCAGCGCCACCTCCGATGGCTGGGCCAAGCCGGACCGCGATGTCACCGCGGTCTGGGTGACGGCGGGTCTGGCGGTGTTCACCATTCTGTTCGGGACGCGCAATCTCGACGCGAACGAGCAGCACACCGGCGTTGTCACCGCCATTGCGGTCGAGGCGGTGGTCAAGCTGGTGGCGCTGCTGACGGTCGGCTCATTCGTGGTCTGGGGCATTGCCGGCGGGGTGGGTGACATTCTCGACCGGATAGATGCCAGCCAGATCGCTGAATGGCAGATGCAGCCCTCACGTTGGAGCGGGCTGATCTTTCTGTCCGCCGCCGCTGTGATCTGCCTGCCGCGAATGTTTCAGGTGCTGGTTGTGGAAAATTCCGACGAACGCCACCTCGCGACAGCAAGCTGGGCCTTCCCGCTCTATGTAATGGCGATGAGCCTGTTTGTCGTGCCGATCGCGGTGGTCGGGCTGGAGCGATTGCCCGCGGGCTCCAACCCCGACCTGTTCGTGCTGACGCTGCCGCTGGCCGAAGGCCAGGGGGGGCTGGCGATGCTGGCGTTTCTGGGCGGTTTTTCCAGTGCTACATCAATGGTGATCGTGGCGGCGATCGCACTGGCGACGATGGTGTCGAACCACGTCGTCATGCCGTTCTGGTTGTCGATGCGGCCCGCGCGGGCGGTGCCGGGCGATGTCCGTCGCCTGGTGCTGTTGTCGCGGCGTCTGTCGATCGTGGTGATTCTGGCGTTCGGATATTTTTACTACCGCCTGTCGGGGGGCTCGACGGCGCTGGCGGCGATCGGGTTGATCTCTTTCGTCGGGGTGGCGCAAATTTTGCCCGCGATGCTGGGCGGTATTTTCTGGCGCGGCGGCTCGCGGGTCGGGGCGGCGATGGGGTTGAGCATCGGCGTGTTGATCTGGGCCTATACGCTGTTTCTGCCCTCGTTCGGCCCGGATGCGGTGATTTCGGCGCAGGTGCTGGCCGAGGGTCCGTTCGGCATCGGTTGGTTGCGGCCCCAGGCGTTGTTCGGGGTTACCGGGATGGACCCGCTTATTCACGCGCTGTTCTGGTCGGTGTCGCTGAACACCGCCGCTTATTGCCTGGGCTCTGTCCTCAGCTTTCCCGGCCCGGTGGAACGGATGCAGGGCGCGGCCTTTGTCAACGCCTTTGACGCCGAGGGCACAGGCCCGCGCGGCTGGGTCCAGGGCGAATCGGATTCCGAGGATCTGCTGGTCATGGCGCAGCGCATCCTGGGCGATGACGAGGCGCTGACCTTCTTTGAGGCATCGGCCCGCGACCAGGGCAAGGCGGGTTATCTGCCCGACCCGACGCCGGCTTTCGTTGACCTGCTGGAACGTCGGTTGGCCGGTTCGGTCGGTGCGGCGACGGCGCACGCCATGATCGCCCAGCTTGCCGGCCGCACGGCGGTTTCGGTCGAGGATCTGATGGCCGTGGCCAATGAGGCGGCGCAGATCATGGAATATTCCGCAAGACTGGAAGCGCAGCAGGAGGAACTGACCCGCGCCGCGCGCCAGTTGCGCGAGGTCAACGAAAAGCTGACCCAGCTTTCGGTCCAGAAAGACGCTTTCCTCAGCCAGATCAGCCACGAGTTGCGCACGCCCATGACCTCGATCCGGGCCTTTTCCGAAATCTTGACAGAGGGCGACCTGCCCGAGGGTGTGGTCGAAAAATACGGTGGCATCATCCACCTGGAAGCGAAGCGCCTGACGCGCCTGCTGGACGACTTGCTAGACCTCAGCGTGCTGGAAAACGGCACGGTGCAATTGAACCTCGGTCTGACCAACCTGCATGAGATGATCGAACGCGCCCTTGCCGCCGCCAGCCACACGCGGCCCGAACGCGGCCTGATCGTTCACCGCGACCTGACCAGAGAAGATATTTTTCTGCGCACCGACAGCGACCGGCTGACCCAGGTGTTCATCAACCTGATTTCGAACACCCGGAAATACTGTGACGCGGATGCGCCGGAACTGCGCATTTCAGTGCGCCGCAAAGGCGGGCGGGTGACGGTGGATTTCGTCGACAACGGGTCGGGTATTCCCAAAGAAAAACAAGCGATCATCTTCGAGAAATTCGCGCGATTGACAGATCAGACCCGTGCGGGCGGGGCGGGGCTTGGCCTCGCGATCTGCCGTGAGGTCATGGCCAACCTCGGCGGGACCATCGGCTATCTGCCGGGGCAATGGGGGGCAGCGTTCCGGGTTACCCTGCCGTTGCGGCTCGAGTTGCCGCCAAACGCCGCCACAGTCTGAAGCGTTTCGACTTGAACCTGAATTATATATTTCTGCCTGAAATGAAATATTTCAACGCGTTATGTGATGCGCCATGTTTCAAGTCAAAATCGAATCGCTATAGGTGCACCACAGCCCGGGCGTTCGGCCCCGCCAGAGTTCTGACGCGCGGAAGTGCGAATGCGCCGCAGGCCTAGCGTCGCCGGGTACTGCGCGCGTTGTTTTCGCCCTGCACCGTGATCCGGGAAATGGTCGCCAACCGGATATCGGACAGGAAGGACGCCACCGTCACCTCTCGCGACTGAGGGGTGGACACAGCTGCGGCGCCGACCGGCGGGAAAACGCGGAAATCATAGACGATACTGCCGTCTGTCACCGGTCGTGCCACCAGTTGCGCATCCCAGTACCCTTGCGTCGGCGGCAGCCCTGTTGCGCGCACGATCACGCCACCGGGCATCCGTTCCAAGGTCAGACTGGTCACCGAGGTCACCAGCAACCGGCTATCCGCCGGTTTTTCCAAAGGCGACACCGCCGCGGTTTCCTCGGAACCTCCGAACCAGTTGAACGGGTTCAGTTTGGACGAGCCGATGCCCGACGACCCGAAAGAGCTACAGCCCCCCAGCACCAGGCTGGTGAAAAGTGCAGCGATCAGCGGTTTTCTCATGCCCGTCCCCCGAATGTCCCTGCCCCTTGGGTAGCCGATAGCGCGGCGTTTGAAAAGCATTTGCTGTCCGAAATGTACCGATCTGGCTGGACCTCGGGGCACTTGCGCATTACCCCAAGGGCAGAACAGTACCCGGAGCCCCGCCATGGCAACTGCCGCCTTTGAAGAGATTGCCGAAACCTTCGAGTTTCTCGACGACTGGGAAGACCGCTATCGCCATGTCATCGACCTCGGCAAAGCGATGCCTCCGCTGGACGAAGCTTTTCGCGTGCCCGCGACCAAGGTGGATGGTTGCGCCAGTCAGGTCTGGTTGCGGCCCACACCGGCAGACGGCGCTTACGATTTTCAGGGGGAAAGTGACGCGATGATCGTGCGCGGGCTGATTGCGGTGCTGCATGCGCTCTATTCCGGTGTGCCGCTGGCGCAGGTTGCCCGCATCGATGCCAGCGCCGAACTGGGCCGCCTCGGGTTGAACGAGCATCTGTCGGCGCAGCGCTCGAACGGGGTACGGGCGATGGTCGAACGCATCCGCGCCACAGCCGAAGCTGCCGCACATCTTTGAACCCGTCAGACGGTGAAGGTGTCGGATCCGCCCGGGCGGGGCGCGGCCCTTCAGCCGCAGACCTGCGCGAACGCCGCCGGGCGAAGGGAATTTTGCGTTTGGCAGAAACCGGTCAAAGCGGTGCTGTCGCCTGTGCCAGCCAATTTGCCGCAGCAGTCGAAAGATGTGATCCTATTCGAGCCCGCACCTCGGCGTGATAGCCATTCAGCCAGGCCTTTTCTCCTGGTGACAGCAGGCTGGTGTCGATCAGACGGCGATCAAAGGGTACAAAAGTCAGGGTTTCAAAGGTGAATTGCGCGCGGTTGTCCCCGAGGTCCGGTGCGGTTTGCACCACCACCAGGTTTTCCAGGCGGATGCCGAAGGCCCCCTCGCGGTAATATCCGGGCTCGTTCGACAGGATCATTCCGGGTAGCAAAGGCACCTCGGAGATCCGGCTGAGCCGCTGCGGCCCCTCATGCACCGACAGGAAGGCCCCGACTCCGTGGCCGGTGCCATGGTCGAAATCCAGGCCCGCAAGCCAGAGGCTGTAGCGCGCCAGCGGATCAAGATCGCGCCCCGACAACCCGCGAGGCCAGCGCACGCGCGAGATCGCGATCACCCCCTGAAGCACACGGGTATAGGCCTCGGCCGCCCCCGCCGGCACCGGGCCGATCGCCATGGTACGGGTGATATCCGTCGTACCGTCAACATATTGCGCACCACTGTCGACCAACAGCAACTCGCCCGGTCGGACAGCGCGGTTCGACTGGTCCGTCACGCGGTAATGCATGATCGCTCCATGTGGGCCCGCACCGCAGATCGTGTCAAAACTGATATCATGCAGTTGATTGGTGGCGCGGCGATAGCCTTCGAGGGCGCGGACGACATCAATTTCGGTCAGCCCGCCTTGCAGCGCTTCGGCGTCGAGCCAGCACAGAAATTCGCACATCGCAGCGCCGTCGCGCAGATGGGCCGAGCGGGTCGCGGCAATCTCGGCCTCGTTTTTGCAGGCTTTGGGCAGCCGGCAAGGGTCGTCGCCCCAGTCGCAGGCTATTTCGGCGTCGGCCAGGCCGGCGCTGACGGCCAGCGGCGCGGTGGCCTTGTCGACACGCACCGGCCCTTGAAGTATGCGCAAGGCAGGCTCAAAAGCGGCCGTCGGGCGTAGGGTGACCTGTGGCCCCAGATGTGCAAGTGTGGCTGCATCGAACTTGGCCGCCTCGGCAAAAAGCGTTACGCGGGCGTCATCATGCAGGATGGCAAAACCGTGCAGCACCGGGTTGCGCGGCACGTCGGCCCCGCGAATGTTCAAGAGCCAGCACAGGCTGTCGGGCAGGGTGATGACGCAGGCTTTCTGCCCGGCACTGGCCAGCAGGGCCGCCAACTCACCCCGCTTTTCCGCGCTGGTTCTACCGGCCAGACTATCGGGATGTACAAAGGCTTTGCCCACAGGCGCGCCTGGTTGATCCGGCCAGATTGTATCGACCAAATTTGTTGTAGAAAGCAGTGTCACGCCAGTTTTTTCAAGTGATGCCTCAATGGCCTCTATCTCGGACGCGGTGTGGAGCCACGGGTCGAACCCGATCACCCCTTCGGCCAGATTGCCGGCAATCCAGGGGCCCGGTTTCAATTCAGGCCAGGCAACGGGCGTGAAATGCGCCAGGTCGACCTGGCCCTTGACCTGGGTGCGGTAGCGCCCGTCGATGAACACGCCCGCCATGTCGGGCAACACGATGCAGAACCCGGCAGAGCCGGTGAAGCCGGTCAGCCATTGCAGCCGTTCGTCCCTTGCTGCGACATATTCGCCCTGATGCACATCGGCACGCGGGATGATGAAGCCGGCAAGCCCCTCGCGCGTCAGCACCTTGCGCAGTGCGGCGAGGCGGGCGGGGCCTTGCGACGGCACGCTGGTGGCGTCAAATGTTTGAAACATCAACCTACCTTTTTCATCCCAAGAACCCGCGCCCGCATCCGCGGATCATTGTCGAACAACCCGGCAAGCTGTTCGGTCATGGCTCCCGCCAGTTGGTCAACGTCGGTGATGGTGACGGCGCGGTCATAGTAGCGGGTCACGTCATGGCCGATGCCGATGGCCAGCAGTTCCACCGCTTTGCGTTTTTCGACCATGGAGATCACGTCGCGCAGGTGTTTTTCAAGGTAATTCGCGGGGTTGACCGACAAGGTTGAGTCGTCAACCGGGGCTCCATCGGAAATCACCATCAGGATCTTGCGCTGCTCGCGCCGCGCCATCATGCGCCGGTGCGCCCATTCCAGCGCTTCGCCGTCGATGTTTTCCTTCAGCAGCCCCTCTTTCATCATCAGCCCGAGGTTGGGCCGCGTCCGCCGCCACGGCGCGTCCGCGGATTTGTAGATGATGTGGCGCAGGTCGTTCAGGCGACCGGGTTGTTGTTCACGCCCCGCCCCCAGCCAGCGTTCGCGGCTTTGTCCGCCCTTCCAGGCGCGGGTGGTAAAACCCAGAATCTCCACCTTGACCGAGCAGCGCTCCAGCGTCCGCGCCAGCACATCGGCGCAGATGGCCGCGATCGAAATAGGGCGACCGCGCATCGAGCCGGAGTTGTCGAGCAGCAGCGTCACGCAGGTATCGCGGAACTCGGTGTCTTTTTCTTGCTTGAACGACAGCGGCGTTGTCGGGTTGGCCACCACGCGGGCAAGGCGGCCCGCGTCCAGCGTGCCTTCTTCAAGATCGAACAGCCAACTGCGGTTTTGCTGGGCCTGAAGCCGGCGCTGCAACTTGTTGGCGAGGCGTGATACGGCACCTTTCAGCGGTTCAAGCTGTTGGTCGAGATAGGCGCGCAGACGTTCCAGCTCAATCGGGTCCGCGAGATCTTCGGCGCGAATTTCTTCATCGAAATCCGTGGCATAGACCTTGTAATTCGGGTCGGCATCAGAATGGGGTGCCGGGGCGGGCGGCTCCGGTGGGGCTTCGCCCTCGGGCATTTCGGCTTCTTCGCCCTGGTCCATGTCGGACATGTCGTCTTCGGAGACCTGGGCCTGGCTGGCGTCTTGCTGCTCTTCCTGGCTTCGCTCGGGCGAGGCCTCGGAATCGTCGCCCTCCTCCTCGTCGTCGCCGGTGCTGTCTTGCTGTTCGTCGTCCTGTTCGGCCTCGTCGCCCGACTGGTCGTCTTCGTCTTCGGCGTCAGGGTCGTCGCCCAACTGGTCGCCATAGCCAAGGTCGGCAATTACCTTGCGGGTCAGGCGGGCAAAGGCGGCCTGGTCGGCCAAAACATGGTCAAGGTTTTCCAGCGTGCCGCCGGCGTGATCTTCGATAAAGCCGCGCCACAGGTTCATGACATTGTCTGCACCCGGCGGCAAATCGCGCCCGGTGGCGAGGTGGCGCACCAGGTAACCGGCGGCGACGGCAAGCGGCACATCGGCGGCCTGGGTGACGCCGGCATAGCCTTTGCGCGCCGCCTCGTGGCCGATTTTCGCGTCGATATTGCCTGCGGTGCCGGGCATGGCCCGGGCGCCGACGGCCTCGCACCGCGCGCCCTCCATCGCATCAAAGATCTCACGCGCGAGGTTGCCGGTGGGGGCATAGCGGCTGGCGGTGGCATCATTGTGGTACTTGCGGTGCAGCGCAAAGGCGTCGGCGGTGCCGCGTGCCAGCAACACCTCGTCGCGGGTCATGCGGCGGCTGACCTGCGGCAGGCGCACGCCTTCCTTGGTCATCCCAGACGGGTCAACCGAATAGGTGACGTTCATCTCCGGGTCATCGGCCATGACTTTGGTGGCCTCGGCCAGGGCCTTTTTGAACGGATCGGCGGGGTTGTCGTTTGGTTTGCTCATTTCATCCCCTGTAGGGCGGGGACTTCCCCGCCATCCGGTTGCGGTGGGGCCAGGCCCTGCTTTCCGTTACTTCATCGCCATACTGGCCGCGCTCTCCGGCAATTCTTCGGCAAAGCAGCGCTGGTAGAATTCGGCGACGGTCTGGCGTTCCAACTCGTCACATTTGTTGAGGAAGGTCAGGCGGAAGGCGTAGCCGACGTTCTGGAAGATCCGGGCGTTTTCGGCCCAGGTGATGACGGTGCGCGGGCTCATCACGGTCGACAGATCGCCGTTCATGAAGGCGGTGCGTGACAGGTCGGCGACGGTGACCATCTGGCTGATGATCTTGCGGCCCTTGTCGGTGTTGTAATGCGGGTTCTTGGCCAGAACGATGGCGGTTTCGGCATCATGGCTGAGGTAGTTCAGCGTCGCCACAAGGCTCCAACGGTCCATCTGGGCCTGGTTGATCTGTTGCGTGCCGTGGTAAAGCCCGGTGGTGTCGCCGAGGCCCACGGTGTTGGCGGTGGCAAACAGCCGAAACGACGGGTGCGGCGTGATGATCTCGTTCTGGTCGAGCAGGGTCAGCTTGCCGTCATGCTCCAGCACGCGCTGGATGACGAACATCACATCGGCGCGGCCCGCGTCATATTCGTCGAACACGATGGCCACGGGGTTGCGCAGCGCCCAGGGCAGGATGCCCTCGTGAAACTCGGTCACCTGCTTGCCGTCGCGCAGCTTGATCGCGTCTTTGCCGATCAGGTCGATGCGGGAAATATGGCTGTCGAGGTTGACGCGCACGGTGGGCCAGTTCAGCCGCGCGCCGACCTGCTCGATATGGGTCGATTTGCCGGTGCCGTGATAGCCTTGGATCATGACGCGGCGGTTGTAGCCAAAGCCTGCCAGGATCGCGAGCGTGGTATCGGGGTCGAATTTATAGGTGGGGTCGATGTCGGGCACGCGGTCGGCGCGGTCGGCAAAACCCTTGACCTTCATGTCGGTGTCGATGCCAAAAACCTCGCGTACAGAGAAT
>TARA_R110002110_G_scaffold107200_5_pt1 | contig 10768 bp, 3 predicted proteins | sample TARA_R110002110 | Tara Oceans TARA_R110002110 (sample SAMEA4397330) | marine metagenome | biome: Polar Biome; feature: [SRF] surface water layer (ENVO:00010504); material: water (ENVO:00002006), including particulate matter (ENVO:01000060) such as... | depth 5 m
GATAGATCAGCTATACTCAGGTTGTCAAGAGATGGTATCACTGAAATCTCGGCCTATGGAATGAGGGATTATTTTAGAGATTACTTAGCCACTATAGATGATAGTTATAATAGAGTGGTAATCACTAAAGCTTTAGTAACTACAACTGGTACTACAGCAACTTTTGTTGTTACAAGTGATTGTTGTAATATGGAAATAGGTTCTGAATTAGAACTGGATGATGGTACAAACACTATTACGACAAATAGTATAGTTACAAACGTCGTTAAAGGTGTTGGTATATGTACGATAACAATAGATACAGCGGTTGTTTTTACTGGTGCAGGGTATATCAATGCTAATTTTGTAACCTACAGGAGAGATAAAGTGATAGGTGCCTGGGACATGCATAATCAAAACTATATAGTGTCAATGCAGACAGAACCTCGTAATGCTTCCACTGATTCTTCTACTTTCAATACTCTTTCGTTTGATGAAACTATAAACGGTTGGACAAGTTTTTATAGTTACAAACCAGTGTTCATAGGTAGTTTAAAGAATAAGTTTTACTCTTTCATCGATAGTAATATTTATGAACATCATTATGACAATCCACCTATATATGATACTAGATGTAAATTTTATGGATCGACAACTCCGGATGAAGCAAGCATAACCTTTATCTTTAATCCATCTCCGTCTATAACTAAGAACTTCAATACTGTAGCTTACGAAGGTGCTAACGGTTGGGAGGTAGATTATTTTAGATCTGATTACGAAGGCATCGACCCGAATATACCTTACACAACTCCATTCTCATACACTGGTTCTAATCAGTATAGAGATACAACTAACGCGGTGAGAAGCTATGATGAAGGGAGATACGCTGTAAATGGAATAACAAGTTACGTTGGATTTAATAGAAAAGAAAACAAATATGTCGCAAACCTAGTAAGCGCGAGTACAGCTAGACCTGGAGAGATAATATTTGGTAATCAAGTTAGTGGTATAAAAGGATATTTAGCAACTGTTAAACTTTCAACAGACGATACTACCGATCCAGGTGGTGCTAAAGAGTTATTCTCGGTATCATCAAATTATGTATTGTCATCACGTTAAATTAAATTAAATGGAAACACAAGAATTAGATATTATAGAAAAAAAAGAATTAATAATAAATAGAGAAAAAAAAATTCAAACATTATTAAATACAATTTTTGAAGCAGCAGATGGAGTGCGAATTGTAGGGGATGGTAAGCATATAATACACGAAACAGATTGTTTAAAAATAACCCACGAGTTTTCAGAAGGAGTTTATATAAGAAGAATGGATTTTGATAAAGATACTTTCGTTGCTGGAGCTATTCACAAAGATTTACATGTATGGTTCTTAATGATTGGTAATATCACTGTCGCCACAAATGAAGAAGGATCAAGAGAGTTTATAGCACCTTGCTATGTAATAGCTAATCCTGGGGTACAAAGATTAATTTATGCCAAAGAAAATTCTATATTCATGAATATATATCCAAACCCTTCCAACAAAGAAGATATCGATGAAATCGAAAAAAGAATATATTGTTTAAATAGAGAAGAATATAACGAATACATAAAAAACAAATAAAATGGCAGGACCAATAGCAGTAATAGGGGCAATAGCGGCTGGAGTAGGAGCATTAACTTCTGCTGGAGTTGGTATAGGTGGAAAAATATCAGCGAACAAACAAGCTCGTATACAGGAAGCTAAAGCTAGAAAAATGCAGCAAAGGTTAGAAGCTTTTGAAGCTAGTAGACAAGGTGTATTAAATCAAGCTGAAGATATTAGAGCTTTGAAAAGTCAAGTTTTTAATCCATATGCTAATATAGGGGTAGCTAATCAAGCTTCAGAACTTAAGATTCAACAAACAGACGAAGCGTTAGCTAATACACTAGATCAAATAAATAGAAGTGGCACAGGCGCAGGTGCTGCTACAGCGTTAGCTAAAATGGCTGCAACTAGCAAAGCTCAGGTGGGTGCTAGTTTAGAAAATCAAGAGGTTAAAAATCAACAATTAAGAATGCAAGGCGAGGCTAGTATGATATCTCAGAAACTGCAACTAGAACAAGCTGCCTTAGGAGAAGAAGGTGCAGCATGGGGTAGACAGGAAAATAGAGATTTAGCTACATTAGATAGATTATCTGGGTTAGGAGAGAATGCGCAAGCTCAACAAATGGCTTATCAACAAGGCGGCGATGCAATGTTGATGTCTGGTATGCAAGGCTTCGCTCAGGGAATGGGAAGTATGGGTGGAGCCATGATGGGCATGGAAAGTGGGGGAAATAATAATGTAGACCCAAATGATATTACATAATTGCAAATCAATAAAATATGAGTTATAGAGATCCACAACAAGCGATAGATAATAGATATCAGAATTTAGCAACTGGTTTATCAGGTTTTTTTAGTTCCGTTAATCAAGGAATTGACCAATGGGTTACAGCGGAAAAAACTAAAAAACAAAAATCTAGAGCTATATTAGAAAAAGAAATAGGGGGACTAGATGAAGAATATCAAAAGGGATATAGTAAAGTTAAATCACAGGCAAATCAATTTACAGGTGCTTTAGGTAAAGAAGAAGGTATTGCAATGTCTCGTCAAATTGAAGATGCTTTAGTTTCTATGGGGAGAGATTTAAGTACGCAAATACAAGATGCAGGAGGTCAAGACGCTCCAGCTGCTACTATACGTGCTATAAAAAATAATATGACTTTACAAATGGGTAATTTGTATAATGATATTGTTAATTTTGAAGCTGCTAGAATAGAGTATAAACAAGCTAAGCATTTAGCTCCAAATCAAGTTGGTGCTATTTTACCTGGCTACAACGATGAACTCATACACATGTTTGATGCTTCACAAGATGGTACGGAAAATAATTTAATGTTAAGTTTAGATCCAGAAACAAAGCACTGGAGAATGTCTTTAATTGATGGAACGCATCCCGATGGATCTTATAATGTAACTGAAACTTTAGATGTAAGCGATTGGTCCACTAAACATGCTGATAAAGATTATTTCAGACACGTAGAAGATATGGGTAAAAATCCATATTCTTCGGCTAGAAGAGTTGTTAAAGAATTAGCACCTAAATTTACTAATAACAACGGTGTGATAGATAGAGTTAAATTAACTGAATACTTAGCAAAAGGTGATGGTAAAGCGGCTCTTCTTCCCTATGTAGATGAAGAAGATAAAGAGGGTCATTGGAGGTTAATTGGAGATGTAAAAAAAGATGATAATAACAAGATTGTTCCTAAGGAGGGTACTTGGAAAGATTATGATGATAGTTATGATGATGAATTATTTTTAAGGAAAATAATAGATAATGCCATCTTAGAATTACCTAAGCTTAATTTTTCTGAATTAGCAGATGAAACAGCTATGATAAAAGAAAAAGAAATAGACGCAGATGTAAATGATACATTAGGTATATTCGAAAACGAAGTAGCATAAAATATAAAATTAAATAATACATGGCTAAATACAATGTACAAGAATTTTCTGAATTAATCAAGACAAAATATCCTGAGTATAAAGATATCGAAGATACAGAATTAACTACTTTGGTTTTAAATAAATGGCCAGAATATAAAAGTGTAGTTACAGTAGAAGAAGATGAGGAAGTTTTAGCCGGTAAACCAGAGATTGAATCATACGAAGTAGATCCTGAACAAGAAAGAAAACCATTAACACAAATAGACACCACTGAAACTATAATTGATAAGGAAACTGGAGAAGAAGTTGAAGTTGAAAAATTAATGGATATAGAAGATTTAACTAAAAAAGATAAAGATAAATACAAAGTATTAAGCGGTGATGAACTAGGTGGAAAAGAAGTGGAAGAAATTGATCATGATTTTGACTATAGTAAATTGATGAAACTCGAAGAAACTGTAGATAATAAAAGTACATCAGGAGATAGATTAAAAGAGCTTAGAAGTAATTTCGTCGACGAATTCAACGTGCCAGTAGAAGAGGTGAATGTATATTTTAGTGAAAGATTAAAAAAATTAAATAATAAATTTAAAGAAGGAACCGGCATATCAGTAGAAGATATTAATAAAATGGATGATGATGCTTATAATAAATATTTTAATTCTTTAAACAAAGGTGGTCAAACAGTATTAAAAGCTGAACGTAAGTTGTATTTAAACGCGATAAAAAAATATAATATAGATATACAAAAAGCTGAAAGTATAATATCACAGGTTAACGAAATTGGGAAAATAGAACAATTTAAAACAGAAACTATTAATAAGGATATTCAAAATGAATATAAAGATGAAGAAGGTGGAACTAGCGAAATTGTTATACAATTGTATACTCCCAGTGGTAAATCTACAGATAAAACTAGAGGTAGATTTAAACCATGGAGTGGCTTCAAAAAATCTAATGATTATTTAAAAGACGAAGATTTTGGAGCAGATCAGTTAACTGGAAGTTGGGATTATAGAGAATTAGATGAACAATTATCTAGTGGAGCAGAGGGTAATTCTATGTATGATCAAATGGCTAGGAGATTTCCTGATCCTATACAAACGGTGCTTAATCCTGATAAGCCCGAAGATGATCAATACATAGATTTTCCAAACTGGAAATCTATTGACCCTAATAAGCGAGTGGCTATATATATAAAACTATTTAATAGAGCGCAGAAAGAAAGTGGTGAAAAAACTAGAATGGTGCTTATAACTCGTGAAGCTGCTGAATATGGTACACGTGAGACAATAAGTGACTTAAACAAAAAAGAGAAAAAAGATTTTAAGCAATTGCAAGAATCTGAAGATATCTTACCGCGAGCACTATGGCTATGGAATGAGGAGCAAGCGGAAAATGCGTTTAGAGAAATATTACCTGATAACTGGAGTGTAAGAGTATCAGGATATGGTGATACATCTAAAGGGGGAAAAAAACTAGGTGATCAAATTGTAATTACTGCACCAAATGGAAAAACGTATACTAGTAGTTTTGATTGGGGAGCAGATTATGATGAAGATGCTTTAGAAAGTAGAGAATTAAATTTAAATAGAAATAAATTATTAAGATTTATAAGGAAAAATTCAACTTCAAAAGAAAGAGATGCTATAATACAAGCCGGAAAAGACCTAGCTAATGAAACTGAAGTGATGTCTAATACACCACCTACATATGACAAAAATGGAAAGCAAGATGGTGGAGGTTGGGGACTCAAAGACTCTGAGAAATACAACATTGAGAAGAGTTTAGATAAAGTAAGAGAAAGAGCAAATTACGGTGAAATAGGTGATGAATTGAATCCAGAGATGATGAGGACAATGTCATCTAAAAACACACTTGATATAGGGGTATCGCAAGTACAAGAGGCTATTGGGGGAAGTCAAGATTACGAAAAGTTAACTGGAATAAAAACATGGGATAGGTTAGCGGGATTATATAAAAATGATATAAAAAGTTTAAAAGAAGAGTACGGGTATCAACTAATGCTAGATGAAAATCCTGATGCTATTTTTAGAAAATATGTTGATGAAAATGGTAATACCATAAAAGAGACCTATGGAGAAGCTGCTAAGGGTTTATTAATCAAACTAGAAGAAGAGGCCTTAAATAATGCTATATATATCGAGACATTACTTCAACATGCTAGTATAAAAGAAAAAAGATTTGAAAAAATGCTTGGCAATACTGGACTTTTCGCCGCTCAATTTGGTAAATATAAATATGGTGCCAGTGTTTTAAATAAAGAAACTGATAAAGTCTATGATAGTCTAAGTGGCAGCGTTAAGACTGCAGAAACAAGATTAGAAAACTTGAAGAATGCTATATTTAATAATCCTAATAGTGGTACTAATCTCATTAGAAATTTTTATGAAGATCCAAATTATGAGTTTAAAATAAGACGAGGTGAACCAATCGTTCAATCAGAAGATGGCAGAATATTACCACAGTGGGTGATAGATAAATATAATAGAGAAAAACAACTTTTACAAAAACGTGTTATTAAATATGGGAGTGCGCAAACTAATTTAGAAGAAGTATTAGCTCATGGTTTAAAAGAAAAATTATTTAATAGCGCTATATTAGATCAATTCATAAATAAAGATTTTAACGACTTAACCGCTTTTGGGGATAGATTTTGGAGAAGTGGAGTTAACTTAGCACTTAAAGTGGGTTATGGAGCTTCAGGTCTTTTTGGTCCAAGTATTCTTATGCGTTCAATGGGTATAAACACCATGGATGACTTGATGTTAGGTTGGGATAGGTGGAATCAAAATAGAGATGCTACTTTTGGCACTCCAGTGGCATTTGATGAAATTGATGGCATGGGTGGATTTGGAGCTTATAGTGCAAATTTTATAGCACAAAACTGGGCACCTATGGCTTTATCTATTGTGACCTACGGAGCTGCGGGATCTCTAGGTTTAAGTGGTTTTTCACAAATGCTAGCAGCAACGAGTGGGGTAGGGATATCCGCTGGAGGAGAAAGAGAGGCGGAATTAGTGGCTGAAGCACGGGAAAGAGGAGAAGATTTAGATTTAGGTTATATTTATACACAAAATTTAGCTTTTTCGTTTAGTGAAACTTTTAGTGAATTAATGTTTGGTGGACCTTTGTTGAAAAAGTTTGATGACTTAATAAGGGCTAACAAGAGTTGGTATAAAGATTTTAATAAAGGGGTGTGGACTGTTACAAAAGATAGAATACTAAAACCAGCAGCTATAACCTTACCTAGTCAAACTTTAGATGCCGCTGGTGAATCTATTAATACTGCTTTTACAAATATATTTAGTGACAAACCATTATACGAAGGAATGAAAGAAAGTTTTTTTAGTAGTTTCATATTATCTAATAGTGTAATATTAGCCACTGGTGGACCGAATTTAGCTGGTATATTTTCCAGACCTTTCTCTAGCCAAGAACATTCTAATATTTTAAAGAACAACAATATTAAAGTAGGGGAAATTAACAATCAACTTTATATAATAGATGAAAATTTAGAAAAAGTTAAACAAAGTGAAGATCTTACTTCTGAGGAAAAGAGTGAACAAATAACAAATCTGGAAAACAATAAAGAAGATATATTAGAAGAAAGAGCAGATGTACTAAGTGAAAGTCAAACTGTATTTGAAGATATAAAATATAGTGTAACCGCGAGAGGAATAAAGAAAAAGGCAGCTGAAATGTATGCTGGATTTTATGATGAGATGTCTAAGTTTAAAGGTAAGGCAGAAACTATACAGGCTGATTCTAATTTAACTAATAAAGAAAAGAAAAGTGAAATTGAAAAACTAAGGGTAGAATATGACAATGCTTTAAAAGCTATGAATTTGTTCTCAAGTACAGCTTTTTTTGGTCATGGCTTTTTAGCAATGAAAGGTTCTAAAGGTTTAAATTTATTAAATAAATCTAAGCGAACAGAATACAATAATATAAGAAGAGAAGCAGAGGCTATTTTAAGAGATAAAAATCCAGAAAAAAATAAATTTACTGAGGAAGAGTTAACTATAGCATCAATGCGTGTTTATGATGAAAAGCAATTTGACCTTCAGAATGAAAAAGCTAAGAAAACTTCTAAAAAATATAAACTTAAATACGAGGTATATAACACGGAAGTTCAAGCTAAAAAAGAAATTACTAAAATATATAATGAAGCTATAGAGAAAGAAACCGATGAAGGGATTGTAGTGCAGTTACAAGAAGAATTAAAAGAAGTTACATCGTCAACTAAAGGTTCAATTAACGGATGGAGTAGTGATCTATTAAAAACTGAGTTTGTTATAAAAGAAAATTCCGTAAATAATCAGAAAAATAGAACTTGGACTCATGAACTAACTCACAGATTGACACGTGTTATATTAAGAAAAAACCCTACAAAATTTAATGTATTTTCTGCAGAAATCTTAAAATATTTAGAAGATAATCAACCAGAGTTGCTTGTTAAAATGAAATTAGAAAATTCTAATTTAGAAGGTAAAGATAATAAAATAGATAACGAAGAATTAATTTCTACGTTTTTTGAGGAAATGAGTGAAGGTAACATAAACATTGATAACTCAGATGTTAGAATGGTATATTTTGGAACATTACTAAATGAAAGTTTAAATGAAGCAACCAATGGCGAATTTGATGTAGATTTCTCTGGAGGAATAGATATTGCTAACTTTTTTGAAAGTTTAGGACAAAAAACAAAAGGTAAGAAATTTGATAAATTATTAGAAGGATATTCAAGTGTAATAGAAAAAGGTGCAGAAGTTATAGAAGTTATAGATGAGGTTAGTAAAAAGCCTATGGAAGGTAAGATGTCTAAAGCTGCTTCAGATAAAGTACAGAGTATATATGAAGAACAAGGAGCTGCAGGTGCATTTGATATTATAGAACAATTTAAACCTATAGTAAATAAAATAGTTGAAAAACGTAGAGAAGCTCCAGGATTTGATAAGCAATTATTAACTGATGAAATTGAAACAGGGGAGCGTGGTATATTGGATCTTATCAACGCATACAAACCTGAATCAGGTGTGCCATTAGCTGCTTACATAAATAAATATTTACCCGCTAGAGCTATTGAAGCATCAAGAAGAGTATTAGGAGAAGTATTTGAATCTGACATTACTGAAACAAGAGGTATAGTTGAACAATCTGCTGAAGAAGATATAATTGAACAAGCTGAAACTGTAAAAGAAAAACCTAAAGCTAAAACAACTAGAAAAAAATTAGGTATAGAAACAGGCTCAGAACTATACAATAAAGTTAAAGCTGCTGTAGCGAAAACATTTGGTACTAAACTACCTGATCCAGATAGTCCTGATTTTAGAAAAGAACTAAATAAAGCTTATCGTACTGAACTTAAAAAACCCATTGCAGACTTATTAGGTACTAGGGCTAAATACAAAGAGTTCTTAGAGACTAACTGGGAAAATCTATATGATGCAATCCCTCAATCTATTCTTAACAAGAGGTTCAAACAGTTTATAGAACCTGTGATGGGTAAAGATGGTAAGCAAGTCAGGGAAAAAACTGCTGTTGGTAAAGGTATGTTTCAAAAAAGAGATATAAGCAAGCAAGAGTTTTTAGATTACTTCTTAAGTCAAGATGTAGGTGCATCGACAAGAGGAACTCGTAAAGATGCGTTAGCAGAAGCTATAGGTGAGGAGCTTGCTTTAGATGCTACTATGGAAGTTATTCAAGACCCTAAAGTATTAGAGAGATATGAGCAGATCAGAGAGCTAGAAGGGAAACCCGCTACTAAAGAAACGATACCTAAAATATCTGAACAAGTAGAGAGAGCTAGAGATGTTAAATTTAGTAAAAGTTTACCACAAGAAAAGGTAAATAAAATTGTAGATAAACAGGTGCAACTAATTGTTAAATCTTACAAAAGACTATATAAAGGTACTAAAAATACAATTATAGATAAGGATATAATAAAACTTATATATGGTGACTATAGAAAGAAACTTATTACTGAGTTTGAAAACTTTAAAGAAGGTGACAATATTGCAGATGTTCTGAGAAAAGCTACTGACAACTTTCTCAGTGATGCTTTTCCAATTGGAGACAGTGTAAAAAAGAAAATTAAAGAACAAACTGAAGAAAACATTGAAGTATTTACAAGTAAAGAATATGCAGATGGTAAATCTTTTGGAAAAGCATTAAGAGATTTAATAAACAAGGATTTAAGAACAGTTAATAAGTTATTAGTTTATGAAATTAAAGATATAGGTCATGAAGCGTCTATTGATGTTTTAAAGAATAGAATTAAGGAAGTAAAAGGTAAGGATGCAAAGGTTAAAATGCTTAAAGATTGGTTTAGAAATGAATCTAGGTCAACTAGAAGTTTTTTCTTTATAGGACTAACTACTAATGCAAAGTTATATAATTACTTAAACTCTGATAAAGGGTTAGGTAAAGGTGTATTAAAAGAGTTAGGATTTACTAAAGGAGAAAATTATAGAGGAACTACAATATTACAGAATGGGGAAGTAATATCAGGATATTTAAGTGGAACTATTACAAAAAATAATCTTCTAGAAAACAAAGACAGGGTAAATAAAGAAGCAGACGAAGCTAGGGTTTATTTTGACGGATTAATGAAGTATTATTTAGATAAGATAAAGAGTGCCAAAGGTGATACTAAGCAAGAAATAATAGATGATGCAATAGCTCATTTTAAATTACTTACGGGAGATCAAAGTGGGAATATAAGGAAATTAAGTAAAGCTGGTTTTATTGAATTAGCTGATGGTGATAAAAAATATTTAGGTAGAGATGTTATATTAGAACATCAAGTAACTATAAGTGATATTTTTAAAGAAATCGAAAAGAAGTTACACGGTGAACCTAATATCTTAAATGATCTATTAGACAATGCAACTGTTAATGTTATATCCAAAAAATTAGATAAGTTTTTAGAAAAAGAAACAGGTGGATTAACTAGATATGAAGCTATCAAAGACAAAGTGGCTGAATTAGAAAAACTAGGGAGAATAAAGTATTCTAAATCTTCAGCTGCAATGGATGCTATTGGAAAATCTGAAGTAAAAGCAAGTGAGGTTAATGCAAGAAATTTAAATAAATCTGGAGTAGTAAAATTATCTAAATCACTACCTAATTCAGAGGTACTTAGAGAAGCAGAGATAATGGATAAAGCTTTAAATATAGCTCGTGATCCTAATGCTCCAGTGAAAAAGATCAGGGTATTTGATTTTGACGATACACTAGCTAGAACTAAAAGTAAAGTATTTTATACAATGCCTGATGAAGTAAGAATTT
>TARA_R110002110_G_scaffold177005_3_pt1 | contig 10767 bp, 10 predicted proteins | sample TARA_R110002110 | Tara Oceans TARA_R110002110 (sample SAMEA4397330) | marine metagenome | biome: Polar Biome; feature: [SRF] surface water layer (ENVO:00010504); material: water (ENVO:00002006), including particulate matter (ENVO:01000060) such as... | depth 5 m
GCCAACATAGGGGCCGAGAGGCCGAATGCGACTGCCGCCGTTAATAGCGTGTTCTTGAATGACATATTTATCTCCCTGTTGAGTCAACGTCTTGGCGTTTGGGTCTTGGCGTTTGGCATCCTGGTTGCCGCGCAATTGGGTGGCGTCGGAAAAGCCGGGGCAGAACTCACGTCCGCGGGGCTTCCATCTGTTATTTGCCCTAATCGATGATTACACTCCTGAAATGCATCAGTCTAATGCCAATAAGCACTTCTAAATTGCACAAAGTGTAAGTTTATGAATTGTTCAGGAAATCGTCCAGGATGGCATGAAAGAGCTTTGGCTTTTCAAGATGAGCCGCATGGGCAGCGCCGGGCATCACCGCCAGTTCAGTATTCGGCAGGGATTTCCAAAGCATTTCAACCTGCGACCAGCTGTACGATCGGTCCCTCTCACCCCACAGGACCAAAGCGGGCATCGTAAGGTCAGCTAACGCGCTGCGCCCATCCCAATTGGCCATGGCATCCAGCCCGGCCAGCGCTGCCTCGCGGCTGGCACAGGCCCCGATTTTGGCCACCAACGCGAACCCTTCAGCAGCTTCGCCCTTCCGAAACCAAGTTGCTCCGATGCGCTTTGCAGTCTCTTGGACACCATCGGCCATCAGCCGTTGCCGCGAGACCTCAATCGGCTCGAAACGGTCCGGCAAAAGTCCCACCGGGCCTGTGCCATACAGGATGAGGCCAGTGATCCGGTCACCCGCCTTCGCCGCCATCTCCTGCGCGATCATGCCGCCCATGGAGTGGCCCAGCAGAATGAACTGCCCAACACCCAACTGGTCCAGCAAAGCGAGGACCGCATCGGCCATGGTACCGATCCGGTCACAGGCCGACAGGTCGGAAGCTTCGCCGAACCCCGGCAGACCGGGGGCAATGACGTCGAAATTTGCGCTGAAATGCGCGATCTCTTCTATCCATTGTTCTGATCCACCGAGGTATCCGTGAACAAGCACCAACGGCATGCCCTTCCCAGCGCGGCGATGCGGCAGCGTGTTGTCCATGCTCACTGCATCTGCCCCGGCAGCCACAGCGCCAGATCCGGTGCCGCGATCAGCAGCGCGATCAGCAGCACCATCATCCCGATGAACGGCAGGCAGCCCATGATTACATCGCCGATGCTGACCTGATCCCGACTGATCGCCTGTATGACATAAAGGTTCAGTCCCACCGGCGGCGTCAGCACCGCGATTTCCATGGTGATGGTATAAACCACCCCAAACCAGATCAGATCAAACCCAGCCGCGCTCATCAGCGGGTAGATCGTCGGCAGGGTGATGAATGTCATCGATACCGGCTCAAGGAACATGCCAAGGATGATGTAGAAGACCAGCACAATCATTAGCACTGTTGTCGGCGAAAGATCGAACGACAAAAACAGTTCGGTGAATTGCTGCGGTACCCGGTAATAGGTCAGCACGAAGCCGAACAACACGCCGGCGGACAAAAGCAGGCCGAGATAGCCCATGGTCCGCATGGTGGCAAAGATCGCGTCCTTGAAGCCCTGCCAGGTCAGACCGCCGACGCCAAAGGCCAGGATCACGGTCAGCAATGCGGCGACGGCTGCTGCTTCGGTCGGAGTCGCAATACCGGCATAGATCGCGACGGTGATGACCAGACCGATGAGCAGGATCGGCCCGACCGTGTTGATGATCATCATCATGGGCATCTTGGCCGCGTCCTCGCGGCTTGGGATGTCTTCGGGTTTCAGGATGCCCCAGACCAGAACGACAACCACAAAACTGGTCACCAGAATGATCCCCGGAACGACGCCTGCGATAAACAGATCACCAATGCTTTGGTCGGTCACGATGCCGTAGAACAACAGGATCAGGCTGGGCGGGATCAACACCGAAAGCGTTCCGCCTGCGGCAAGCACCCCGCTGGAGAGCCGTTTGCCATAGCCAAGACGCAGCATTTCCGGCAAAGCCACGCCGCCAATGGTCAGCGCACCCACCATCGACGACCCGCAGACCGCCCCGAACCCTGCGCTTGCCCCGATTGAGCCATAGGCCGCAGAGCCTTTGATCCGCACGCCCTGATGCAGAAATTGATACAGGTTGGGCCCGATACTTGATTTACCAATCAATTCGCCCAGAAAGACGAACAGCGGCACAGCCAGCAGGATGTAGTCGATCCAGACGCCCCAAAGTTTCAACTCGGCCGACACGATGGAGGTGTTCCAGCCTTGGATCTGCCACAGGAACGGCAGCGATGCGCCAGCAAGGGCAAAGGGGATGGGCAGGCCAATCACGATGAACAACATCAGCAGGCCCAGCAGGCCCAGCCCGACAGTATACCATTCCATCAAAAATCTCCTTGCACAGCAGGTGTTCGGATCAGACGGATCAACCGCAGCGCCGCGTAGAATGAAAAGAGAACCAACGCCAAAGCGCCCGGTGCCCAGAAAAGATACCGCGGCCAGTGCAGAATTTCCGACGCCACGCCCGAATTGAACGCTCGGATTGTTGCGCTGACACCGGCATAGGAAAAGAACATGCCCACACCCAGCATCAGGCTGTGATTGATCACGTCAAAGACCTTGCGCATGGACGGGCTCAGCAAATCTGTCGCCATCGTGACCTTGGGGTATGCATCTTCGCGCATGGCGTAAGCCAGCCCGGCAAAGGCGACTGGAAACAGCAACAGCGCGGTTGCTTCGGTGACCATCCGGTCGGGCTTACCCAACCCGTAGCGCACAAAAACACCGTAAGAAATCCAGACCATCTGGACCAGCACGACGACCGCGCCGGCACCAGCCATCCAGACGACCGCGCGCTCAACGGCGCGGATCAAGCTATTGAGTCCTTCGTCCATGACCACTTTCCTTTTTGGAGGAATAGATTTGGTGACCCGCGAAACCGCGGATCACCGACAGGCATTCAGTCCTTAAGGCGCATTGCTTGCGAGCAAGTCACGGATATTTCCGGCCAGGTCCGCACCACAGGCGGCGTCGACTTCGACATCCCATTTACCCTTAACGCTGGCGATCAGTGCGGCGCGTTGATCGTCTGAGATCGACACCGCAGAACCACCACCCTGCATCACGGCATTGCCGACCTGCTGGTCAACCCAGCTCTCATAGAGCGGCTGCAGCCATGTCTCGGTCTCGCTTGCGGCGGCTGTCAGGGCGGATTGTTCGTCGGCTGTCAGCCCGTCGAACTTATCCTTGTTCATCATGTACTGGATGTTGCCGTAAAACAGATTGGCGTTGACCATGTAGGGCATGACCGTCCAAAGCTTCCACGAGCTGTAGGTTGCGACGCCCATATTGATGCCGTCCACGACACCGCGTTCTGCCGATTGGAACACCTCTTTGGGTGCCACAAAGACCGGTTCGCCGCCCCAGCTTTCGATCATCATACTGACCAGCGGTCCGATCGAACGCACAAGTTTGCCGTCTAGGTTGCCGAGATCGGCGATCGGCTCTTCAAACCACCATTCCTGATCGTAGGAGTAGTTCGAATTGATCAGGGGGACGAGGCTCACTTTGGCCGCTTCGTCGCGGATCAGATCGGCATAGGCGGCATCCAGTTCAACCTGATTTTCCAGGCTCACTTCGGCCGGATAGAGTGACGTCACCGCGTAACACGGCAGACGGTTGTCCGCGTTGATCCAACTGATGTCGGACACACCGCCCTGAACTGAATCGACGCCCTCTGACCATCCATGCAGCGTGCCGGAAGGGAAGATTTCGACTTTAACACTGCCGCCGGTCTTTTCCGCCACCAGTTCGGCAAAATGCTGAAAGCCCTGATAGCGGATGTCGGATTCATTGACGTATGTGGACAGGCGCAAAGTTGTTTCTGCTTGAGCGGAACCTGTGACCGCAGTCAATGCCAAGGCCGTCGCCACAGAAGTCATTTTCCATGTATTCTTCATTCTCGTCTCCATGTTGCAAGTGAGCCGTGCCAACGAGATTGATACCCCCCCGCAAGCCGGGCTTCGTTTCGGATTTGACCAGTTGATGGCGGCGGGCCTCAGACACAAGATCGTTCTGACCTGCTTGCTCAACCTGCTAACGAGGATAGGCGCGGCACTTGAAATAACGCCAATTCAAACTTAACATTAATCTATGCACATTTTGCATAGTTTAAATAAATTAACGGCTTAAAGGGATTTTCCAGAAGAATGGATCTGAATTGGTTACAGGATTTCGCCTGTTTAGGCCGCACATTGAACTTTACGCGTGCAGCAGAGGAACGAAATATCACGCAATCTGCTTTCAGTAGGCGGATAAAATCCCTTGAGATTTGGCTGGGCGTTCCACTTATCAAGCGCTCAACTTACCCGGTGCAGTTGTCTGATGCAGGCGTTCAGTTTTTGCCGGTTGCACGCGAAACTATTGCCAACCTTACCGATATCCGCCAGAGCATTCGCGCGGATGAGCGTGGCAGTGCCGCGTTCCAGCGTTTTGCCGTGCTGCACACGATCTCCGTCAACTATCTCTCTGGTCGCATTGCCGAGCTTGAGCAGTCGATTCCGGACCTGCGGGTCCGGGTCTATTCCGATAATCTGAATACGTGCTGTCAGTTTCTATCCGAAGGCACATGTGATTTCCTGCTCTATTACAGCTATAAGGACGTGGCCCCGAACCTTGATGAAGACCTGTTTGCGCGTAAAGACATCGGCACGGAGCAACTGATCCCTGTGGCTGAAACGGCGGCGGCCCAGCGTGCGGGATGGGACCTCGCGGAGCCAGACGTCAAAGACATGCCATATCTCGGGTATGATCCCAGCAGTTTTCTGGGAACGGTTGTCGATCAGACAATCGGAAAGCGAAAACCCTCTTTGAAGCTGCGCTATATGGATGCTCTGACAGAATCCATCAAACGTCGTGTCCTTTCGGGCAGCGGCATTGCTTGGTTGCCTGCAAGCGCTGTGCGCGATGAAATGGCAATTGGAAAGCTGATGTCCGTTGGCGGACCGGAATGGGAGGCGACGCTCACGCTCTCACTTTTCTGCTCGCTCGACCGGCTCGACACGACCGGCAGGCACGTCTGGGAGGCGCTTTAGATCCGCGGGCAATTCGATATCGGTTAGAATATCGTGCCAGATTGCATCCGATCGCATGTTCTGCGCCTCCACCAGCCGAAAGGCTCTGATCTCAAGCGCCTGAGCAGGCAACTGGTCTTCCAGCGATATCAGCAGTCCTTTTGCGATACTGTCTGAGACCAAGGAGCGTGGCAGCCAGGCGACACCGATCCCGCCAAGCGCGAACTCATATGCGGCCAGCGTCAGGGCGGTTTCAGCCTTGGTTGCGATGTTTACATCCGCTTTCAAGCGCGGTGCGATATCGCGGTCGAAAATCTGGCCCAGAAAGACGTCCGACGGATAGCTGATCCCTGGGATCTGGTTTGACAATGCGAGGTGTCGCAACGCTGGCGCACAGACTGGAATCAGCGTGTCGCTGCCGAGGATCAGGGCCTCGAATGCCAGCGTAAAAAGCGCCGTCTGCGCGCCGGGTAACGTGTACATGACTACAAAATCGACCTCGCCTGACAACAACAGCATCATGCATTCGTCCTGATTGCTTGACTGCACTCTGACCGACGCATCATTTCGGTCCGTTAAAGCGCGCACAATCCAGGGCGAAACAGTTGTTGTGATCGCATGCTGGCAGGCAAAACTTAGCGCGCCACCTGTCTGACTGCTCGCGGTTTTTAGCCTGTATCGCATTTTGCGCAAGCGCAGGCTCAGGTCACGCAGTTCCGGTGCCAATGTCTCCACACCGGCCATCAGTGTGACAGGCTTGCGTCGCCGGTCAAAGATTTCCGCGCCGATGCTGTCTTCGATCAGACGCACGCGGCGGGTGAACGCGGGTTGCGTCAAAGACCGCTTGTGTGCTGCCCGCGCCAGCGATCCACAATCCAGCACGGCCAGAATATCTTCAATCCACTCCAAACGCATGTCGTGCTTCCCCAGATTAGAAACTTGCAATTTTCGCAATTTAGATGTCCAAATTTGCATTATCCTTGATGTCTTAAACGGTGTAAATAACGGCTAACGCAACTTAAGGATCAATCACATGCATCTCGCCCAATTTCCCCGCCGCTTCCTCGCCCACCTGCCTACGCCGCTGGAGCGGCTCGATCGTCTGACGAAGGAACTTGGCGGACCGGAAATCTGGATCAAACGGGACGACTGTACCGGCATTTCCACCGGCGGCAACAAAACCCGCAAGCTTGAATTTCTGATGGCCGAAGCCGAATTGCAAGGTGCCGAGATCGTGATAACCCAGGGCGCAACCCAGTCAAACCACGCCCGTCAAACAGCAGCCTTCGCGGCCAAGATGGGCATGCAGTGCCACATCTTGCTGGAAGATCGCACGGGTTCGGATAACGCCAATTACAATAACAATGGCAATGTGTTGCTGGACCACCTGCATGGTGCCACAACCGCAAAGCGTCCGACCGGACCGGACTTTAACGCAGAGATCGAAAAACTGGCAGACCAGATGCGGGCCGACGGCAAGAATGTCTATACCATCCCCGGCGGCGGCTCGAACCCGACCGGCGCACTTGGCTATGTCAATTGCGCCTTCGAGTTGCTTGGGCAGGTGAACAACAGCGGCATGAAAATCGATCACATCGTCACCGCCACCGGCAGCGCCGGCACGCAAGCCGGACTAATTGTCGGGTTGAAGGCCATGAATGCGCAGATCCCGCTTTTGGGCATCGGCGTGCGGGCGCCGAAGGCCAAGCAGGAAGAAAACGTCTATAACCTTGCCTGCAAAACGGCCGAAAAACTTGGCTGTCCCGGCGTCGTGGCGCGCGAAGACGTGGTGGCCAACACCGACTACGTTGGCGAGGGCTATGGTATTCCCACCAAAAGCGGGATTGAGGCCATTCAGATGTTTGCGGAACTTGAGGCTATCCTGCTCGATCCAGTCTATTCTGCCAAAGGGGCCGCAGGCTTTATCGATCTGATCCGCAAGGGCCATTTCAAAAAAGGTGAACGGGTCGTCTTCCTGCACACCGGTGGCTCGGTGGCTCTGTTCGGATATGACTCAGCATTCGATTTCTCAAACCGCTGGAGTTGATTGGACAGGAAAATGGCAGACGATGGGGCTAGGCTTCGGCGCATAGGTGTTCTGGGTGGTATGGGCGTCGAAGCGACAATCGCGTTGATGCAGCGGGTGCACGCCGCCACGGTCGCTGAGGATGATCAGGATCACGTCCCCATGTTTGTGGACATGAACCCTCAGGTGCCGTCACGCATCCGCCACCTAATCGAAAAGGACGGGCTTGATCCGGGACCAGTGCTTGCCGACATGGCGGTCAGGCTGGAACACGCCGGAGCGGAAGCACTGGCAATGCCATGCAACACCGCCCATTTCTATGCGCCCGTGATCAAAAAGGCCGTCGGCATCCCGCTTCTGAACATGCCCAAACTGGCTTGCACAGAGGTCGCCTGTGGCATGGCGCAAGGTGCAGCTGTCGGTATTCTGGCCTCTCCGGCAAGCAACAGCACCGGTCTTTTTAGCAACATGCTAAAAGCGGTCGGGCTAAGCGCTATTTTTCCAGAAAACGAGACTGACATTCTGGCCTCGATTCGCGCGATAAAGAAGGCAGGCCCGAGCCAGACTGCCATTGCGGTATTGGAACGCGAAAGCGAAATCCTTTACCAACGGGGTGCGACGCAAATCATCGTCGGGTGTTCGGAATTTTCACTAATCAGCAAGCAGATCCGGTCGCCGGTTCCGGTTTTGGACACGCTGGATGTCCTGGTGAATGCGGTTGTCGCCTTCTCCGGCGCGCAGGCAAAACAGATGCCCTGAACTGAGGATCAAACAAATGCTTCTCTCCATTCGCACGCGCGCGCAATCGCTTTTTGGCGGCATGATGCTGGCCGTGGTCATCGCTGCTGCCGCAACGTTCCTCTCCGAACATTACGGTGCTCCGGTCATGCTTTTCGCCCTGCTGATCGGAATGGCGTTCCACTTCCTGTCCCAGAACGCCACCTGCAAGCCGGGGATCGAGTTTTCTGCCAGAACAATGCTTCGGTTCGGCGTCGGCTTGCTAGGGCTGCGGCTGAGCATTGGAGATGTGGAAAGCATCGGGTTGGGCCCGGTTCTGGCGGTTGTCGGATTTGCTCTCGCAACGCTAGCCTGCGGTGCGCTCATGTCTCGCATATTGGGCCGCCGCATGGCCTTTGGCCTGCTGGCGGGCGGTTCAGTGGCAATCTGTGGGGCCTCAGCGGCCTTGGCGATCGCATCGGTGCTGCCACCACGACCTGATCGTGAACAGGATACTCTGTTTGTAGTAATTGCCGTAACCGCTTTGTCCACCGTGGCCATGGTCGCGTATCCGGTGCTGTTTCAGGCCATGGGACTGAGCGAGATCGAGAGCGGGTTTCTGATAGGTGCCACCGTCCATGATGTCGCTCAAGTAGTCGGCGCGGGGTATTCGATCAGTGACGAGGCCGGAGTCATTGCCACTTTCGTGAAAATGCTCAGGGTCGCAATGCTGCCTGTCGTCATGTTGGTGGTGATGTTCAGCTTTCGCGGCGCGCAAACCCAAAAACTGGCACTACCGTGGTTTCTTGTTATGTTTGTGGCGCTTGCCGTTGTTGCAAACACTGGCCTGCTGCCGCTGAGCGTTATTAATCTTGCGGCGGAACTGTCGCGCTGGTGCTTGGTCGTCGCAATCTCGGCTCTCGGCGTAAAGACCAATCTGGCTAAATTCGCCGAGGTCAAGCCCAGTTACAGTGTCATACTGATCGCCGAAACCTTGTTTCTGCTTTTCATCGCCGTCCTGTTTGTGACGTGGGTTGGGATCTGATCGTCCAGCAGTTCATTCTAGAAGGCCGAATCAATCAATTTAAACGCTTTCCGGATCTGTATCGCTCAGTTTTTTTGCGATTTTGACGCCCTGCCTCGCTGGCGCAACTGCGCCTTATCGCGACTTCCGGTGTGCGGGCAAAGTTGACTTCCACCAAGAGCGAATAACCTCGACTAAGGGTGTACGGGTCTTCCACACGAACGTTCAGATCAACGGTTGGTGGTGATTGACGGGCTTCGCCACTTCGACTTTCGGAGGAGTAGCAGGCCTATCAGATTACCAACGCAGCACATAATTCTGACTTTTTTAGTAAACTATATACTTGACAACAACGGTCAGATGTTTGGATATCCCACCATAAAAATATGGAGCGGCTATGAATGTTAAATATTTTACCCAAATTTAATTCGGCACTTATCCTTGGTATTGGGCTAAACGTGATCGGCTGGACAGCAGGACACGCCGAAACAAGAACTTACTATGTTGCCGCCGAAGAAGTCGAATGGGACTACGCGCCTGAAGGCCAAGAATTGATGATGGGGCAGCCGTTTACGGAGGATCATAATGTTTTTGTGGAACAGTCTGACTCGCGAATTGGCAGCGTCTACCACAAGGTCCTTTACATAGCCTACACAAACGACAGTTACGCAGAGAAATTGCCAGTTACGGATGCATCCCTTGGGATATTGGGCCCGATCGTTCATGCTGAAGTCGGCGACACAATTAGGTATGTTCTGAAAAACAACAGTAGTATCCCGGTTTCTGCGCATCCGCATGGCGTTTTTTATGAAAAATCGTCTGAGGGCGCGATGACCAATGACGGTACAACCGGCAAGGACAGAAAAGATGATGCTATCGCGCCGGGCGGCACCCATACATATGTTTGGGAAGTGCCAGAACGCTCCGGACCGGGCCCCAACGACCAGTCGTCACTGGTATGGCTGTACCATGGTCACGTTGACTCGATTGCGGATACAAATTCCGGATTGGTTGGCGCAATCGTAGTTACCGCGAAGGGCAAAGCTAACCTCGATGGCACACCAAAAGATGTAGATCGTGAAGTGTTTTCTTTCTTTTCTGTCATGAACGAAAATGAAAGCCATTTTATCGACGACATGATCGCCGGGCTGGCAGTACCACCGACAGAAGATGACGCTGATGATTTCGAAGAATCCAATTTGATGCACGCAATCAATGGCTATGTATATGGAAACATGCCACTGCCGAAGATGAAAGTCGGCGAAACCGTGCGTTGGTATCTTATGGCTTTGGGAACTGAGGTGGATCTTCATACACCGCATTGGCATGGAAACACGGTTCTGGCCAACGGCAACCGCAAGGATGTGGTGGAGTTACTTCCTGCGACAACGCTCGTGGCAGATATGGTTCCGGATGCTCCGGGCATCTGGATGTATCACTGCCATGTCAATGATCACATCTCAGCTGGAATGACTGGGCGCTACGAAGTGCTGGCTGCCAAATAAACACTCTGGCCCTGTACAGGATGCAGGGTAAATTGTTCATTGTGGCAAGAATTTAGATTGCCAGATTGGGCGCGGAGCAGCCGTCGGTTGACTGCGTCGATCTAGTTTTCGGCGTCCTGCCCTGGCTACGATAACTGGCCCTTATCGCAACTTGGCGTTGAAGATGGTTAACTCTTGCGGCGCATGTCGCTTGACATGAACTATGCAAGGGGCGAGGTATTCGCCCCTTGCATATAATTACAACCTTACCACGAGAATTCGAACGTCTGTTCGGCCTGCAGAGCGCCGGATGCGGACGCTCCAAAGCTAGACCGGCTCGCGCCGAGACCGCTTAGGATTTCTCGAGACCGCGCGACACCGTCAGTCCAAACTGAAAAGCTACGCTCAGGCCCGCATCGAAAAACCTTAAACAAAGCTGACCTCGGATCATGGCGCTGTCTTGCCTTCAACACCAGCTCGATTGGTGAG
>TARA_R110002110_G_scaffold7770_9_pt1 | contig 10760 bp, 10 predicted proteins | sample TARA_R110002110 | Tara Oceans TARA_R110002110 (sample SAMEA4397330) | marine metagenome | biome: Polar Biome; feature: [SRF] surface water layer (ENVO:00010504); material: water (ENVO:00002006), including particulate matter (ENVO:01000060) such as... | depth 5 m
CGAAAACCTGTGGGCAATGGGGCCGGTTGCCGCCGCCAGGGAATTCCTCGACATGCCGCCGCGTCCGGCCCGGAAGACCCCGGGCCGTTCTCCTTCGCCGATCCGGACCGCGTCCGCAGCGTTCTCGGCGGTGCCGGGCTGACCGATATCGCGCTTGCCCCGCTGGATTTCCAGATACCGCTCGGCCGCACGCTGGAAGAAGCGCTGAATTTTGTGATGGAAATGGGCCCCCTGTCGGCACCGCTTGCCACCGTCGCCGGCGACAACCGCAGAAAAGCCATCGCCGCGATCACGAAGGTCCTGCAAGAGAACCAGGGAGATGACGGCATCGTCCGCCTCGCCGGGGCCTGCTGGATTATCACGGCGCGCACGCCCTAGCCTAGTCGCGCTATCCGGGTTCGTACGGCATCACCTCGACCGGCACCGGGGCGACAAAGCGCGCCAGCACGTCCCGGGTTTCCGCCAGCGGCACGTCGCTGTCCGGCGTTTCGCTGATAACGATGCAGTCGACGGCGATATTGCGGGTCCGCAGCGCTTCAAACGCCGTCAGGGTGTGGCTCAGACTGCCGAGATAGCTGCCGCCGACGAGAATGGCGGGGATTCCCAGCGCGGCAATCAGGTCGGCCACCGTCCGCGTGTCGTCGAGCGGCACCATGACGCCGCCGATCCCCTCGATCAGCAGCGACATGCCGGTATCGTCGGCCTCGGCAACGGCCGCCGCGCAATAGGCGATCACGTCGTCCACCGGCACGCTGCGGCCTTCGCGCACGGCCGCCATGTCGGGCGACAGCGGCGCCGCATAGCGCCAGGGCGAGACGAGATCGATGCTCTCCGGCGAAATCCCGGCGCCCGCCGCGGTCAGCAGGCGGCCGGTATCGCTCGTCTCGGCCTCTGCCGCATCGAAACCGCTGAGCACCGGTTTGAGCACGGCCACGCTGCGGCCCGATGCGCGCCACTGGCCAAGCAGGGCCTCGGCCACATGGGTCTTGCCGATATCGGTGCCCGACGCGGTGACGAAGACGGCAGGCAAATCAGGTTCCCGCAACGCGCGTGTCCGCCGTGGGAAGCGCAAGCCCGTTCACCGCCGCCGCCAGGGCAGCGACCTGTGCCGGCGTGTGTTCGGCCGTGAAGGTAAAGCGCAACCGCGACGTGCCCGCAGGCACGGTCGGCGGGCGGATGGGGCTGACCAGAAAGCCGCTATCCGCGAGCGCGGCCGACGCGTCGCGCGCCGCCTGCTCAGGCCCGATCACCAGCGGCACGATGGGGCTTTCGGGGGCCGGCAGGCCCACGGCCGCACAGAAAGCGCGGGCATTTTCCAGGGGCCGGGCAACCCGGTCGCGGTCGGTCCCGATAATATCGACGGCGGCGATACAGGCCGCAATTACGGCAGGCGGCAGGCCGGTGGTATATATTAGGCTGCGGGCGCGGTTTTTCATCAGCTCGATCACCGGCGCACTGGCGCACAGAAACGCGCCGTACACGCCCGCCGCCTTTGACAGCGTGCCCATCTGCAGCGGGATATCGGGAAGCGGATCGAACTCCCACGCGCTGCCCCGCCCGCCGCCGAGGACGCCGAAGCCGTGCGCATCGTCGACCATCAGCCAGGCATCGTGATCCGCCGCAACGGCGGCCAGCCGGCCGAGCGGCGCGCGGTCCCCGTCCATGCTGAACACACCCTCGGTCACCACCAGACAGGTGCCGAAGGCGCCCCGGTTTTCCGCCAGCAGCGCGGCGAGATCGTCCGCATCGTTATGCCGGAAGGTGCGGATCTCGGCCCGGCTCGCCCGGGCGCCCATATGCATCGAGGCATGACCGAGCGCGTCGAACACGATCAGGTCGCCGGGCCCGGCAAGCGCCGGCAGGATCCCGCTATTGGCCATGTAGCCGCTGCCGAACACGCAGGCGGCTTCGGTGCCCTTGAGCGCCGCCAGCCGGGCTTCGAGAACGCCGTAGAGGTCGTGATTACCGGTAATCAGCCGCGACGCCCCTGCGCCCGCGCCATACGAATCGACAGCCTCCGACGCGGCGGCCTTGACCGCCGGGTGATGGGTCAGCCCGAGATAATCGTTACAGCAGAACGAGACAAAATCGCGCCCGTCGCGGCGGATATGCACCGCGTCCGTCCGCTGCGTATCGATCACCGACCGCCGCAGGCCGTGGGCGGTCAGGCGGTCGAGTTTGGCGTTGGCGAACCGGTTAAGCGATTCGTTGGACATGCGGAATCCTGCTTGTCGTGTTCATCCCCGCCCGTAGTATAGCCGACATGGAAAATGAAACGATTCTCCCCCTGGCCGGTACCGGCGACATCCGCCATGACTGGACCAAATCGCAAGCCCGCGCCCTGATGGATGCGCCGTTCAACGACCTGATTCACGCCGCGCAGACCGTGCACCGGCGGCATTTCGACGCCAACGAGGTGCAGGTTTCCACCCTGCTGAGCATCAAGACCGGCGGCTGTCCCGAAGACTGCGCCTATTGCTCGCAGAGCGCCCATAACGAGGCCGATATCGGCGCCGACAAGCTGATGTCGCTGGAAGCCGTGCGCGCGGCGGCCCTGCGGGCGAAGGATGCGGGGGCGACCCGGTTCTGCATGGGCGCCGCCTGGCGCGGGCCGAAGGACCGCGATCTCGATGCGGTCTGCGACATGATCGCCGAGGTCAAATCGCTGGGCATGGAAAGCTGCGTCACCCTGGGGATGCTGGACGACGGGCAGGCCGACCGGCTGAAAGACGCGGGTCTCGATTACTACAACCACAATATCGACACGTCGGCGGCATTCTACGAGGAGATCATCTCGACGCGCACCTTCGCCGACCGGCTCGACACCCTCGCCCGCGTGCGCGATGCGGGTATCAATGTCTGCTGCGGCGGCATCGTCGGCATGGGCGAGGCCCGGCACGACCGCGCCGACATGCTGCAGGAACTCGCGACCCTGCCCGAACACCCGGAAAGCGTGCCGCTGAACATGCTGGTCGCGGTGCCGGGCACACCGCTCGCAGATGTCGACCCGCTGGACCCGCTGGAGCTGGTGCGCGCCATCGCGACCGCGCGGCTCATGATGCCCCGGTCCATGGTGCGGCTGTCCGCCGGGCGGCTGGAAATGGACGCATCGACCCAGGCGCTGTGCTTCCTGGCGGGCGCAAATTCGATCTTCTACGGCGACACCCTGCTGACCACCGGCAACCCGGCCCAGCAGACCGACCGCGCGCTGTTCGACAAGCTCGGCGTGCGGCCCATGCCGATGGACACGCAGGCGGAACTGCCTGCCGCCGAGTAGGCGACCCGATGACGGCCCATCTCTGGCTGCCCTATACCCAGATGCAGACCGCCGCGCCGCCCTTGCGCGCCGCACGGACCGCGGGATCGCGGATTATCCTGGAGGACGGGCGCGAACTGATCGACGCGGTGTCTTCGTGGTGGACGGCGTGCCACGGCTATAACCATCCGCATATCGTCATGGCGATGGAAAAACAGCTTCATGCGATGCCGCACGTGATGTTCGGCGGGCTGGTGCACGAAGCGGCGGAAAAGCTGGCCGCCCGCCTCGCGCTGATGCTGCCGGGGCCGCTGAACCGCGTGTTCTTCGCCGATTCGGGATCGGTCGCGGTCGAGGTCGCGATGAAAATGGCCGTGCAGTTCTGGCTCAATCAGGGCGAGACCGGGCGTACGCGGTTCGTCAGCTTCCGTGACGGCTATCACGGCGACACGCTCGCTGCCATGTCGGTCACCGACCCGGACGAGGGCATGCATGCGCTGTTCAAGGGCTACCTGCCCGAACAGGTGATCGCGCCCATCCCCCGCGACGAAGCGACTACGCTCACCTTCCGGCAATTGCTCACCGATCACAGTCATGAAATCGCCGCCGTGATCGTCGAGCCGCTGGTGCAGTGCGCGGGCGGGATGAAAATGCACAACCCGGATGCGCTCAAGACCATCGCGGCGGCGGCAAAGGACGCGGGCGTGCTGCTGATCTGCGACGAGATCGCGGTGAATTTCGGCCGCGCCGGCAGCCTTTTCGCCCACACGCAGGCGGGGATCGCCCCCGATATCATCTGCCTCGGCAAGGCGCTGACCGGCGGCGCGATCAACCTCGCCGCGACGGTGGCGACGGCGGATGTGTTCGCCGCGTTCCTGTCGGACGATGCGGAGGCGGCGCTGATGCACGGCCCGACCTATATGGCGAGCCCGTTGGCCTGCGCCGCCGCCAATGCGTCGCTCGACCTGTTCGACACCGAGCCCCGCCTGCAACAGGTCGCGGCCATCGAGGCGCAGCTCAAACGGGAGCTGACGCCGCTCACCGACGTTGACGGCGTGACCGACATACGTGTCAAAGGCGCCATCGGCGCGGTGGAGGTCGAAGACCTGCACAATCTGGACTGGTTGAAAGCGCAGTTCGTCGAGGCCGGCATCTGGCTGCGCCCGTTCGGCAACGTGATCTACACCATGCCGCCGTTTACGATGACGTCCGCCGAGCTGTCGGCGATCACCGGGGCGATCGCCGACATCCTGCCCCGCTGGGCCGCGCGGCGCAGGTAATACCTATCTGTTATAGACGTCGCAGACTGCCGTGAATTTCCCGAAAGACTGTGGTTGGTCGGACCGGCCGTGGGCCGAGGCCCCGCGGGACCGCCGTTTTCGCAACGATTTGTATGGTTTTTCAGGCGGCGGCCCGGCGGCGTATCAGGCCGAACGCCGCGAGACCGAGCCCCAGGATCATGAGTGGCGCAGGTTCGGCGATTTCGGCGGTCACCGGAACTGAGGTGGAGGTCGTCGCGCCTATACTTGCATTGTCGAATTTATAAAACCCGTCGAATCCTGGCTGATCGATGAGCAGGAACTGGCTGGCCATCGCGCCGGGACCCGGTACATCGGCGCCGATCGGCCCGAAGGCGCCGACACGCAACAGAAAATCGCCGGTCTTGTTTAACTCGACACCCAGCAAATCCTGGTAAACGTCGATCTCGTAGCTGTTGCTGGCGAATAATTTGTCCGCACCGATTCTCAGATCGAACATCACGTTCGAGGTCAGGAAGGCGAAGCCGGGCGGGGTCGGCGACGTGAACGAAATACTGTCCACGGCCTGTCCGACGATGCTGGTCGGTGTCGCCGTATCGTAGGTAAACGAGACCGAGCCCGTGGCCTCGGCGACCAGAGAAGGTGTGGTCGCCAACCCCGCCGGCACAAAATTGTTAAAGGTGAAATTCAGAGTCTGCGTAATCAGCGCCGCGTTTGCCGCGCCGGCAAACGTGAACATGGCGACAATCAGCCCGCAGGCCAATACACGAATTTGTCTAAGCACCCTACTCCCCCCCAAAAAACACAACCGGTACCCGGTTTTCCCAGCTTATCTGAATAGCCTGCATGTCAGGGTCGGGCAACCGGACATTATGGTTAACGGACAATTAATCCTATCGATCGTCCCGACACCGGACCGCCGTGCGAACCGATGTCCCAGTTTCAGCGTATAAAGGGGACCTGCCGTTGGTCGTCACGCGACGCGCATCGGCATCCTGACAGGGGAACCCAACGCCATGCCCATAATTTCGTTTTTCCGGTCTGTCGCCGTCGCGGCGCTGCTTCTCGCCCCCGCACTTGCCGGCTCTATGCAGGCGCAGGCACAGACGCCGGCGCAATCGCAAAAGAATGCAGGCCTTTGGGAAGCCGTCCGAACCGGCGGCGCCTTTGCAATGATGCGCCATGCGCTTGCCCCGGGAACCGGCGACCCGCAATCCGTCGTCATCGGCGACTGCACGACGCAGCGGAATCTCTCGGATGCCGGCCGCGCACAGGCGCGGCGGATCGGCGCGGCGTTCCGGCAGAACGGCATCGACGCCGCGCGCGTCTATACCAGCGAATGGTGCCGCTGCGCGGAGACGGCCCGCCTGCTCGGCATTGGCCCGGTTGAAAGTCTGTCCGCCCTCAATTCGTTCTTCGCCGACCGCGGGCGCGAAGCGGGCCAGACCGCCGCCCTCGTCGCCTGGCTCGGCCGGGACGACCCGGCGCGAAATGCCGGCACCCCGCTGGTTCTCGTGACGCATCAGGTGAACATCACCGCCCTGACCGGCGTCTATCCGCGGTCGGGCGAGATCGTGGTCGCACGTCGCGCGGCGGAGGGAAAAATCGAGGTTCTGGGCCGCCTGTTTCCGGCGGACGCGCGCTAAACCGCTCAGGTCTTCCGCAGATAACGCAAAAATCCGAGACCCAGTATCGCGACACCGAGAATAGCGAGGGGAGCAGGCTCGGGAATTTCGGTGGACGCTTCCGCCCTGTCCCAGTCGCCGGCGCCACTGTCGAAAAGGCTCCAGGGCACATCGCCAACCGGGCCTGCATATCCGGATATGATGGTGGATGCGCCAGGATCGGCCCGGCCTGCCCTGTCTTCCCCGTCCACCGGGGCAATGTCATACGGTTCGTGCGACGACACCGCACCCGGCGAAATTTCGGACCCGACGGTAAAGTGGGGCGTTGAGCCGCGCGGCGCGATCCGGTCTCCCGGAAGCGCGAATGCAGGCGCTGTCAGCAATAACAATGCCGACGCGACGCAAACCCGATACGAAATCGCTTTCGCACCTGTTGGAATTCTCATCCGGAGCCTACCCAGTTGAAATTCGGTACTGTCTTTTTCTAGCACGGCAGACGCCTCCGGCAAATGCCGGCACGCCGTTGCAACATAAAGACACAAACGCCGCCGCGCCGGAATCCGCCCTGAACAACGCGCATGCAACCGGTCAGAACTGGTGGGTGAAGACCTTGGTGCCGTATGTCGCCTCGATATAACGCCCGAAACGGAACTTGATCTCCGGCCCGTCCATCGGCGGCTCTTCGATGCGGTGGTCTGCGGCCGTCATCGGATCGAGTTCGAGGACGACTAACCGATGGCCTTCGTCATTGCCGCGGAACGCGGCGTCGAAGCCGTCCTCCAGTGCACCGAGGCTGTCGAAATTCCAGCAGCGTTCCAGCCCCATGGATTTCGCCATGGCGACATAGTCGGTTACCGGCTTGTTCGGCAGGTCGAGATCGGACGTCCCGCCATAGACCCGGTTCGAGACGAGAATATGCACCAGGTTCGGCAGGTCCAGGTCGCGTTCGACCATCAGCATGGCCGGGTTCATCACGAACGCCCCGTCGCCCATGAACGCCCAGACCTTCGCCTGGGGCAGGCCGTAGGCGACGCCCGAGGCAAACAGGGTGGACATGCTCATCGACGCATCGAGATAGAACGTCCTGTCGGCATCGTGGGTGACGTCCCACCACATCTGCGACGAATTGCCGGCCGACGTGACCACCAGTTCCTCCTCGCGTTTGTCGGCCAGAAACCGGAACGCGTCGCGATAGGGAATGGCCACGATCAGGCCTCCCCGCGCAGGACGTCGCGCGTCATAATCGCCACGGCGGGGCGGCTGACGGTGCGCGAATGATCGTACATCCGCTTGATCTCGGGAATTTTGTCGGCGCTGTCGATAATCGTGTAGGTCAGGTTGATCGCGTCGAGCGACGGCAGGAAATACAGCCCGTTCGACACGTGAAACTTCGCTTTATCGCCCGGCGCGCCGCGCAGGGTCGCCAGGATCATCAGGGGAATTTCATAGGTGTAGTTGATCTTGGTAATCGCGTAGATCAGCGTCATCAGCCCGGACGCGCCCATCACCGCCATCGACCCGGTACCGGAAAAGAACGCGCCGGAGCACAGCCCGACCGCCGATTCCTCGCGGTTCACCGGGACATGGCGAAAGCGGTCGTCCCGGTCGAATTCGCGGATAACCTCGGCGACCCAGTTATCGGGCAGGCTGGCGACCAGGCCGATATCGCATGCCGCCGCCTGCTCGACGACGCGCCTTGCCACCTCTTTCCGGTCGCTCACCAAGGCACCCTTACGAACCGGGGGCGTCGGCGCGGTCGATATCCCCGGTGCCGTCGATCAGGATGGCGGCGAACCGGCAGGGCTCCGTGCCGCGGTTGATCCAGTTATGACGGGTGCCCTGCTGCACCAGCACATCCCCCGCCCGCAACGTGACGGTATCGGCATCGAGCTCCATGTCCATCTCGCCCGACATGACGATGACGTAGTCGACGGTCTCGGTGAAATGCGGCTCCGCCGTCACGCCGGGCTGGATTTCGAGAATACGGATCAGCGTGCCGTTCTCGGGCGGCGGGCGGCCGACCTCGCGCGCGCCGGCATCGGTGGCAACGTCCCAGCGCGCCGGCGCGGCATCGGTAACCCAGATCAGCCGGGAATCGTGCCCCGGCCGCCGCGATGTGGCGTTCGACGCGATATCGTCGATCTGCACGCAGGATTGCCCTGCTTCGTTATGTCCCGTGACGACGCGTCTTACGTCCATGAAGATGCTCCCAGAAGAAATCGTGTGTCCGGCGGGACTTTACGACCTTGCCGAAGGGCGATCAAATCAGGGTTGGATGACAGGTTTGAGCGAAGATCGGGTTCAGTCCGGCCGCTCGATATCGGCCTTTTTCAGCGCCGCGGCCTGGCGCTTTTCCAGCTTGTCGACGTCGAAACCGCCGATCAGGTCGTGGAACATGGAATGCCAGTTCAGTTCCGCTTTCAGGTGCAGGAAGACCGAGCCCAGCCCGATCGCCGCGCGGTCCATGAGGACGAATTCGCGCGGCGGCGTGACACCGCCGAGACGCCGCAACTCGCCGTGCACCTTGTTGGCAACGCGGGCGCCGTACATCGTGCCGTCGGTTTCCTGGATACGCCGGGGCCGGTCTTCGAGCAGCGGTCCATAGACGAATTCGGCCCACATGTTCAGCGTATCGAGAACCTCGTTCGACAGGCCGGTAAAGCCCCAGGTTTCGTAGGCATGCACCGCGAGGTCCCGGTCGTCGGTTTCGAGTGCGCGATACAGGTCGATCACGCCCTGCACGAAATGCGGCTGAAAAATCCGGATACAGCCGAAATCCATCAGGTTGATGGACCCGTCCCCGCGCACGGAATAATTCCCGAGATGGGGATCGCCGTGGATGGTGCCGTAGTAATAGAACGGCACGTACCACGCCCGGAACATGTTCTCCGCCACCCGGTTGCGGGTTTCCTGGTCGGCATCGACCCATTCCATCATCCGCGTGCCGTCCAGCCAGGACATCGTCAGCAGACGGTCGGTCGACAGGTCGGGGACCGGTTCGGGCACATGGACGCCCGCCTCTTTCGACAGCATGTCGCGGTACAGGTCGATATGCTTGCGCTCCAGCACGTAATCCAGCTCTTCGCGCAGCCGGTCGGAGACCTCGCGGTGAATTTCCGACGCGTTCACCGCCTTGTCATATCGGTGATAGAGCGAGAACACGATGCGCAGCTGTTTCAGATCGGCCTCGACCGCCGATTTCATATCGGGATATTGCAGCTTGCACGCCAGATCGCGCCCGTCGGGGTGGACCGCCCTGTGGACCTGGCCGAGGGATGCCGCCGCCGCCGCTTCCCGTTCGAACGATTTGAACCTGTCCTGCCAGTCTGCGCCAAGCTCCGCCGCCATGCGCCGGCGGACGAACAGCCAGCCCATCGGCGGCGCGTTGGACTGCAGTTCCGCCAGTTCGTCGACATATTCTTCCGGCAGCATGTCCGGGATGGTCGACATGATCTGGGCGACCTTCATCAGCGGGCCTTTCAGCCCGCCAAGCGCCTGCTTCAGGTCTTCGGCGTGTTTTCCCTTGTCGAGGTTCAGGCCGAGATAGCGCTCTCCGGCGACCCGCGCGGCGAGCCCGCCGACGGCACGGCCGACCCGGGCATAGCGTTTCGCCCGCCCGCCAAGGCTGTTGTTTTCGGAGGACTCAGCCATTGAGGGAGGTCAATGCCCGGCTCTTCTCGTCGCTCATTCCGCGGGTCATTGCATCGCCTCCAGCTCGTCGATCAGGCCGCTGACCACGCTGATGCCCTTTTGCCAGAACGCCGGGTCCGACGCGTCGAGGCCGAACGGCGCCAGCAGTTCCGTGTGGCGCAGCGTGCCGCCGGCGCGCAGCATGTCGAGATACTTGTCGGCGAACCCGTCCGCCGCCTGCTCGTAGACCGCATACAGCGAATTCACCAGGCAGTCGCCGAACGCATAGGCATAGACGTAGAACGGCGAATGGATGAAATGCGGGATATAGGTCCAGTACCAGCGGTAATTGTCGTCGAACCGAATCGCCGGGCCGAGGCTCTCGGTCTGGACGCCCATCCAGATATCGCAGATGTCTTCTGCCGTCAGTTCGCCTTCGCGCCGCGCGGTATGGACCCGCAGTTCGAAATTGAAAAACGCGATCTGGCGGACCACCGTGTTCAGCATGTCTTCGACCTTGCCGGCCAGCATGACCTTGCGCTTTGCCGGATCGTCCTCGGCGCGCAGCATCCGCCGGAAGGTCAGCATCTCGCCGAACACGGAGGCCGTTTCGGCGAGCGTCAGCGGCGTATCCGCCATCAGGTTGCCCTGGGGGGCCGCCAGCACCTGATGGCAGCCGTGACCGAGTTCGTGCGCCAGCGTCATCACGTCGCGGGTTTTGCCCTGGTAGTTCAGCAGCAGGTAGGGATGGGCCGACGGCACGGTCGGATGGGCGAACGCACCTGAAGACTTGCCCTCGCGCACGGGCGCATCGATCCACGCATTGTCGAAAAACCGTTTGCCGATATCGGCGAGATCGGGCGAAAATTCGCCATAGGCGGTCAGCACGGTTTCGGTCGCCTGCGCCCACGGAATGGCGCTGTTATCGGCGTCGGGCAGCGGTGCATTGCGGTCCCAGTGGTCGAGCTGGTCCTTGCCGAACCATTTCGC
>TARA_R110002110_G_scaffold40880_18_pt1 | contig 10757 bp, 8 predicted proteins | sample TARA_R110002110 | Tara Oceans TARA_R110002110 (sample SAMEA4397330) | marine metagenome | biome: Polar Biome; feature: [SRF] surface water layer (ENVO:00010504); material: water (ENVO:00002006), including particulate matter (ENVO:01000060) such as... | depth 5 m
TGCATTCGCCGCGATCCCCTCTGGCCAAAGCCTCCGAAACCCGCTAAGGCGACGCCAACCCTAATGATTTGAAAAAGAGACTTCCGATGGAGCTTCGCAACATCGCCATTATCGCACACGTTGACCATGGCAAGACCACACTTGTAGACGAACTGCTGAAACAGTCCGGCACCTTCCGCGACAATCAGGCAACGACCGAGCGCGCGATGGACAGCAACGATATCGAACGCGAACGCGGCATCACCATTCTGGCTAAATGCACCAGCGTCGAGCACGACGGCTACCGCATCAACATCGTCGACACCCCCGGTCACGCCGATTTCGGTGGCGAGGTGGAACGCATTCTCAGCATGGTCGACGGGGTTGTCCTTCTGGTTGACGCGGCCGAAGGCCCGATGCCGCAGACCAAGTTCGTGACCTCCAAGGCGCTGGCCCTGGGGTTGCGCCCGATCGTCGTCCTCAACAAGGTCGACAAGCCCGACGCAGAGCCCGACCGCGCGCTGGACGAAGTGTTCGATCTGTTCTCGAACCTTGGCGCTGACGACAAACAGCTCGATTTTCCGCATCTTTATGCCTCGGGTCGCGCCGGTTGGGCCGATGCCGAGCTGGACGGCCCGCGTAAAAATCTCAACGCCCTGTTTGATCTGGTCATCAAGCACGTCCCGCCGCCGAAACAGGTTGCCGCCGCCGAAGAACCCTTCAGGATGCTGGCAACCACGCTGTCGGCCGACCCGTTCATCGGCCGCATCCTGACGGGCCGCGTCGAGGCCGGTACGCTGAAGGTCGGGGCGCAACTCAAGGCGTTGTCGCGTCTGGGCGAGCGGATCGAACAGTTCCGCGTCACCAAGATACTCGCGTTCCGCGGCCTGGGTCAGCAACCAATCGAAGAGGCGATCGCCGGCGATATCGTCACCATCGCCGGGATGACCAAAGCCACCGTCGCCGATACGCTGTGCGATCTGTCGGTCGAGACGGCGCTGCCGGCGCAACCGATCGACCCGCCGACCATCACCGTGACCTTTGGCATCAATGACAGTCCGATGGCCGGCAAAGACGGCTCCAAGGTGCAGTCGCGGATCATTCGCAAGCGCCTGATGGACGAATCCGAAGTCAACGTCGCAATCAAGATCGCCGACACCCCCGGTGGCGAAGCCTTCGAGGTTTCGGGCCGTGGTGAGCTTCAGATGGGCGTCCTGATCGAAAACATGCGCCGCGAGGGTTTCGAGCTGTCGATCAGCCGCCCCCGCGTGATCTTCCGCGAGGAAGACGGCGTCCGGCTGGAGCCGATCGAAGAAGTTACCATTGACGTTGACGATGAATATTCCGGCGCGGTGATCGAAAAAGTGACCGGCGAGCGCAAAGGCGATCTGGTCGAGATGAAACCCGCCGGCGTCGGCAAGACCCGTATCGTGGCCCATGTGCCGTCGCGCGGGCTGATCGGCTATCATGGCCAGTTCCTGACCGACACCCGCGGCACCGGCGTCCTCAACCGCCTGTTCCACAGTTGGGCACCGCACAAAGGCCCGATCCAGGGGCGCCGTCAGGGCGTTCTGATCTCGATGGAGAACGGCGTTTCGGTGTCTTACGCGCTGTGGAAGCTGGAAGATCGCGGTAAATTCTTCATCGGTGCGCAGGAAGCAGTGTATCAGGGTATGATCCTGGGCGAACATTCGCGTGAAAATGATCTGGAAATCAACCCGATCAAGGGCAAACAACTGACCAACGTCCGCGCCAGTGGCACGGATGAAGCGGTGCGCCTGACAACACCGGTGCGGATGAACCTCGAAGAATCCATCGCCTATATCGCGGATGATGAACTGGTCGAAGTGACCCCGAAAAACATCCGCCTGCGTAAACGCTTCCTCGACCCCCACGAGCGCAAGCGCCAGTCGCGCGCAAGCTGACCTTTGGAAAAGCCCGCCTGAAATCTGGCGGGCTTTTCAGTCTGCCGGGTCTGGGCGCTGCAGGACCAGGGCGATTTCAGCGGTTGATGATTTTGTTCATATGAATTTTGTTCAAGCTGCGGCCGGTCACCCGCCACCCGAGATGCCTGTAGAATTCCACATTCTCCGGCATTTTTTGATGGGTGGCGAGGCTGATGTTCGCCAGGCCTTGCGCAAGGCATTCGCGTGTGGCGATCTCCGTCAGAGCTTTCCCGAGCCCCTTGCCGGTGCATGACGGAACCACCGCAATATTGGCGAGGTGCAGATGATCCGGCATCGCAACCAGAACCATGCCCGCAACAACATCAACGCCACACACGGCAACCCAGACAATGTTGCGGGCAATATCGTCGGCGACACCTTCGGAGACGTCGGGCAGGTCATCAATATATGATTTGTAGACCGAATACGCGGCATCGAAACAGGCTGCCAGCCCTGCGGCATCGGACAGCCGCGCCTTTCTGAAGGTCAGTTTTTTGTCGGGCAGGGTCTTGTTGGCGCTCGTTCCACCGTTCATGCTATGCGGCCATTTCAGCAGTCACATCCGGCGAAAAAGGCTCCATCTCGACGCTATCGCCCTCAAACCTGCAGAAACTTCCCGGCGGAACCGCGACCCAATCGGTTTCGTCGGCTTCAAGCGGTTCGGATACCACCGCGCGCCCACCGCGGCTGTCGGACCAGCGATGATAGAGCGTCGGGGCCCTGTCATCCGAGGCATAGCGCACGGCAAAAAGACGCTGACCGTCAGAGAAGGCGACCGTCATGCGGATGTGCGGTGTCGTGCCACGCTTCCGGCTCAACGCCTCGAACTTCGCGACCGAGCGTTCCAGTGCGCGTTTCGGATCGCCATCCAGTCCTTCGGCCAACGCCACCAGAAAAATCGCCTCGCTGTCGGTGGCACCGCGCCGGTGCCCGTAATAGGCATCGGGGATCAGCATATCGCCCGCGCGGCGAAACCCCTCGAACCCGCCGACCTGACCATTGTGCATGAAGCTCCAGCGTCCGCTGACAAAGGGATGACAGTTGTTGCGGCTGGTCGCCGTGCCGGTCGAGGCGCGGACATGCGCCAGAAACAGCGGCGATCGTACCTGTGTCACCAGGCTTTTCAGGTTCGGGTCCGACCATGCCGGAGAAACATCGCGGTATTGGCCGGGTGTGTCGCGCTGATCATACCAAACCAGACCAAAGCCGTCAGCATTGATGGACGACTTGCATTCCGTAGCACATTGGCTTTGATGGATCAGCGAGTGCTGCGGCAGGCTGATAATCTCATCCAGGAAAATCGGTTTGCCGATATAGGCGGCCCAGCGGCACATGCCTTACCCCTTGCGTTGTTCGGTGTCGCGCCGGTCTGGTGCTACAAAAATACCCATGCATCGTCGAAAACCGTCTATTCCGTTTCTTCCACGACAACAAGATCGCGAACAGAGGCGCCTTTGGCATGCGACAACGCCGCCTGATAGGCCTCCGAGTTGTAGCAGGCTACGGCGGCCTCGAGGCTGGGAAATCGGGCGACGACATTGCGCGGCCGGTCATTGCCTTCGAGTTGAACATAGCGGCCGCCGCGCGCCAGAAAGACGCCGCCGTGACCGGCAATCGCCGGACCGGCGGCCTTGGCATATCTGCCGTAGGCTTCGGCATCGGTCACATCGACATGGGCAATCCACAAGGCTTTCGGCATCTCAGTTCCCTTTCAATACGGCTTCGACGGCGGCAATCGCCGCGTCAGCCTGCGCAATATCCACACCACCGGCCTGGGCCATATCGGGCCGGCCACCGCCCCCCTTGCCACCAAGCGCCGCCGCCGCCACCTTCACCAGCGTCACCGCCGAAAGCGTGCCGGTCAAATCGGGCGTCACCCCCGCCGCCACCGCCGGCTTGGCGCCGGTATCGGCGATCAGCAGCACGGCGCCCGACCCTACGCGGGCTTTCATCTCGTCGATCAAACCGGGAAGGTCTTTGCCAGACACCCCGGAAAGTACTTGAGCTATCAGCTTTACGCCGTTGATTTCCTTGAATTCCGGGCCTGAATCGCCGCCACCGCCCATCGCCAGTTCACGCCGCAACTGGGCCACTTCGTTTTCCAGCTTGCGGCGATCTTCCAGCAATGCCTTTGCGCGGCCTGCCAGATCTGCCGGGGCGACCTTCAACACCGCGGTCACATCCGACAGATGGCCCAACTGCTCCTTCAGATAGGCCAGCGCTCCTTCGCCGGTCAGCGCCTCGATCCGGCGCACCCCGGCGCTTGACGCGCTGTCGCCCAGCAAAACGAACAGACCGATCTCGCCGAGGCGGCCGACATGGGTGCCGCCGCACAGCTCCAGACTGTAGGTCCTGCCGTTGCTTCCCTTGCCAGAGCCTTCTCGCAGCCCCATGGAGACCACCCGCACCTCGTCGCCATATTTCTCTCCGAACAGCGCCTGCGCGCCTAGGGCGCGTGCGTCATCCGGCGTCATAATCCGGGTCTCGACCGCCGCGTTCTGGCGGATGTAGCCATTGACCTCGGCCTCGACCAACGCCAGTTCCACCGGGGTCAGCCCCTGGCCGTGGCTGAAATCAAATCGCAGACGGTCCGGCGCATTCAACGACCCGCGCTGCGCGACATGATCACCGAGCGCACGGCGCAGCGCCTCGTTCAACAGGTGGGTGGCCGAATGGTTGGCCCGGATTGCGCTGCGGCGGGCATGATCCACCGTCAGCACCGCACCCTGCCCGGCCGAAATCTCGCCTTCTGTCACCAAGGCAATGTGAATGATCAATCCCTGGCTTTTTTTCGTATCGGTGATACGGGCCTTGCCGGTCGCCGTCGAAATCGCCCCGGCGTCGCCGACCTGACCACCGGATTCGGCGTAAAACGGCGTCTGGTTCAGAACAATCTGCACCTCATCCCCGGCTTTCGCAGATGCAGCGGCGCCCCCCCCCTGAACCAGTGACAGAACCTGACCTTCGGCGGTTTCGAAGTCATAGCCGAGAAATTCGCTTGCGCCGTGTTCTTCCGCCAGATCGAACCAGATTGCTGCATCCCTGGTTTCGCCAGAGCCGGCCCAGCTTGCCCGCGCCTTGGCCTTTTGTTCTGCCATCGCAGCGTCAAAACCGGCCGTATCCACGGCACGGCCTTTTTCGCGCAGCGCATCCTGCGTCAGGTCCAACGGAAAACCATAGGTGTCATATAGCTTGAACGCCGCCGCACCCGGAAGGTCATCTCCTTCAGGGATGCGGCCCAACTCATCGTCCAGCAGCTTCAGTCCCCGGTCAAGTGTCTGACGAAAGCGGGTTTCCTCGAGCCGCAGAGTCTCTTCGATCAGCGCTTGCGCGCGGCCGAGTTCGGGGTAAGCGCCGCCCATCTGCCGCACCAATTCGGGCACCAGACGGTGCATCACCGGGTCCTGCGCGCCCAGTTGATGGGCGTGGCGCATGGCGCGGCGCATGATGCGGCGCAGCACATAGCCGCGGCCCTCGTTCGACGGCATCACGCCATCGGCGATCAGGAAAGACGTCGAGCGCAGGTGATCGGCGATCACCCGGTGATGGGTTTTGCCGGGACCATCGGGGTCCTGGCTGGTGGCATGGGCCGAGGCCTCGATCAGGCTGCGCATCAGGTCGGTATCATAGTTGTCGTGCTTGCCTTGCAGCAATGCGCCGATCCGCTCCAGCCCCATGCCGGTATCAATGCTCTGGTTCGGCAACGGCGTCATGGTGCCATCGGCAAACTGCTCATTCTGCATGAAAACCACGTTCCAGATCTCGATGAACCGGTCGCCATCTTCCTCGGCGCTGCCGGGCGGGCCACCCCAGATCTTTTCACCATGGTCAAAGAAAATTTCGGTGCAGGGGCCGCAAGGGCCGGTCGGCCCCATCCGCCAGAAGTTGTCGTCAGTCGGGATGCGGATGATACGATCATCCGGCAGGCCTGCCACTTTCTTCCACAGATCCGCAGCCTCGTCATCGGTGTGATAAACCGTGACCAGAAGCTTGTCTTTCGGAATGTCGAAATCTTTGGTCAGCAGTTCCCAGGCAAAGGGGATCGCCTCGGACTTGAAATAATCGCCGAAACTGAAATTGCCCAGCATCTCGAAAAAAGTATGGTGGCGAGCGGTATAGCCGACATTGTCGAGGTCATTGTGTTTGCCGCCCGCGCGCACGCATTTCTGCGCCGTCGTGGCCCGAACATAATCGCGCTGTTCAGCACCGGTGAACAGGTTCTTGAACTGCACCATGCCCGAGTTGGTGAACATCAACGTCGGGTCGTTGCGCGGAACCAGCGGGCCGCTGTCAACCACACGGTGACCATTGCGTTCGTAGTAGTTCAGGAAGGTCGAGCGGATATCGTTCAGCGACGGCATATAAAAGCCCCTTGTCAGACGGATGTCTTGTTTGACATTCGTTTAACGAGGCAGGGCCGGGCTGTCCACAGGTGGCGATACACCGAAAGAAAAAGGGCCGGAGGCAACCTGTTGCACCCGACCCCGGTCAACCCGCTCGCGGAGATCACATATCGACCACGTCTTCGCCACCGGTTTCACTCAGATGAAAGTCCAGTCCGTGCGAGGCGCGGATCCTGTCTTCAATCTCCTGCGCGATCGTGGGGTTGGACTTCATGAAGGTTTTCGCATTTTCACGGCCCTGGCCGATCCGCTCATCCCCATAGGAATACCAAGATCCTGATTTTTCAATCACACCGGCCTTCACGCCAAGATCCACCAACTCACCGCTCTTGGAAATACCCTCGCCATACATGATGTCGAATTCCACCTGTTTGAAGGGCGGTGCTACCTTGTTCTTGACCACCTTGACCCGGGTCGAGTTTCCGACAACCTCGTCCCGGTCCTTGACCGCTCCGATCCGCCGGATATCAAGCCGCACAGAAGCATAGAATTTCAGGGCATTTCCACCGGTGGTGGTTTCCGGGCTGCCAAACATCACGCCGATCTTCATCCGTATCTGGTTGATGAAAATCACCATACAGTTGCTGCGGCCGATGCTGGCCGTCAACTTGCGCATTGCCTGGCTCATCAGACGCGCCTGGCTGCCCATCTGCATATCGCCCATGTCACCTTCGATCTCTGATTTCGGCACCAACGCCGCGACGGAATCGATCACGATCAGGTTCACCGCGCCGGACCGGACCAGCGTATCGACAATCTCCAGGGCCTGCTCGCCCGTATCGGGCTGGCTGATCAGCAGTTCATCCAGGTTGACGCCGAGTTTTTTGGCATATTGCGGGTCAAGCGCATGTTCCGCGTCGACAAAGGCGACGACACCCCCGGTCTTCTGCATTTCCGCGGCAACATGCAGCGTCAAGGTTGTCTTTCCTGAACTTTCGGGGCCATAAATCTCAATGATCCGGCCCTGCGGCAACCCCCCGATTCCCAAAGCGATATCAAGCCCGAGGGAACCTGTTGACGTTGCGGCAACGTCCATCACCGCATTCTCGGAACCGAGCTTCATGATAGAGCCTTTGCCGAACTGCCGCTCAATTTGCGCCAATGCGCTTTCGAGCGCCTTTGCCTTGTCCATTTCGCGCTTTCCGTCCAAATCTAGGAGTTTTGCCGTAGCCATGTTCACGCCCCTTATTCCACAGCCGCGCTGTTGCGGCAATCTGCTATCCGTTCCACTCTTGTTCTCACAGTGTCGCGATCAAAACAAGAACATTTATCGAAAAATCTGATGAATCCAGCTTTTACCGAAAATCGTTAAAGGTTAGTTTACGCATGGCTTTCATATGAGATCAAAAATTGGAAAGGACCGGAAATGTTGGTTTTTTGGGAACAACGGCTCGCCTTTCTGGCAACGCCAAAGACCGGCTCGACTGCAATTGAATTTGCGCTCGAATCACAGTCCGTGGTTACCGTGCAGCGCCCACCGGTTCTGAAACATACATCAGTGCAGCGGTTTCACAGGTTCGTCGGTCCTTATCTCGAGGTCGCGTCCGGCCATCCTTTCGCCGTTTCTGCCTTGATTCGGGAACCGCGCAGTTGGCTCGGCAGCTGGTACAGATACCGTCAGCGCGAGGATCTGACGGATCCTGACAAAAGCACCCGGGATGTCACCTTCGATGAATTTGTTCTTGCCTATTGCCGTGAAAGCAAACCTGCCTTTGCCGACGTTGGCGCACAGTCGCGTTTTCTGAGTCCAAAAAAAGGAAAGGGCGTCGACCATTTGTTCCGCTATGAGCAGATTGAAGATTTTGTACGTTTTCTTGAAGATCGTCTGGATTTCGAGATCGTTCTTCCCAGACTGAATGTCTCACCCGAAGCAACAATGACGCTTTCAGAAAACACAGAGCAGAAACTTCGTCGTTTTGCAGCGATGGATTTTGAAATCTACGACTCTCTTCGCTTCGGCTGAAAACCGCTGCCCGTCAATAAAGAATCTGCCCCTGAACCACTGTCGCAAGTTCGGTCAGAGAAAATGGCTTTGGCAGAAAAACTGAATTCGGAATGCGCGCCTGATTTTCGGAAACGCACTCTTCCGCGTAGCCCGAAACAAAAACCACCTTCACATTTGGCCTCTCACGCAACGCCTGGCGCACCCAACTCGGGCCGTCCATTCCGGGCATCACCACATCCGTGACGAAAACATCGACATCAAGTGTCGTGTCCTCGAGCGTTCTCAACGCTTCTTCCGCGCTTTCGGCCTCAAGAACCGTATAGCCGCGCAGCCGCAAAGCGCGGGAAGCGAAGGCGCGGACAGGTGCCTCGTCTTCGACAAGCAGTACAACACCTTCCCCCGGCCTTGCACTCAAATTCACTGTTTCGGGCACCAGCGCCGCTGTTTGCTCCGGCATGGCAGCGTGGACAGGGAAATACAGACTGAAGACAGACCCCTTGCCCACTTCGCTGTCGACAAAAATAAAGCCGCCTGATTGCTTGACAATTCCGTAAACAGTCGAAAGGCCCAACCCGGTACCTTTGCCAACGCCCTTGGTCGTGAAAAACGGTTCAAAAACTTTTTGAAGCCGTTCTGGCGGAATACCACAGCCACTGTCTTCAATCCGTATCATAGAATAATGCCCAGCCGGAACAACGGCGCGATCGCGACGCATATCCTCGGTGATCGTAACGGGTTTTGTTGCAATCAGGATCGTTCCCCCTTCAGCCATCGCATCGCGCGCATTCACCACAAGGTTCATAAGCACCTGTTCAAGCTGCCGTTTATCGGCACGGATTGATCCGAGGTCCCCTTCATACACGAGTTTCAACTGAAGTCGTTCGCCGACCAACCGATTCAAGAGATGCGTCATGTCCGACAGAACATCCTGGATATCGAACAACTCCGGTTTCAGGGTCTGCTTGCGCGAGAATGCGAGCAACTGACCGACGAGACTTGCCGCGCGATTGGCATTCTGGTGAATCTGAACCAGGTCGGCATATTCCGGGTCTGATTGACTGTGCCGCAATAGCAGCAAGTCACAATGTCCCGAAATCGCGGTCAGAAGATTGTTGAAATCATGGGCAATCCCCCCGGCCAGTTGCCCGATTGCCTGCATTTTCTGACTTTGCACAAATTGTGCTTCAAGTGTCTTCAATGCCGTGGCGTCCTGTAGCACGGCCAAAATTCCGGGTCTGCCCTGCTCAACATTCCGACGTAGGGAAACCTGAAGAAAAACATCTTCTTCCGAACGATTCAGCCGCAAGACCTCGGCCCCACCCGGAACTCTCTGAGCCAGAACATCTGCCATCCAGTCAGATACCGGTCGCCCCAACCCTTCGAACAGATCATGTATCGCTGCGGTTTCGTCCTGCTGGAGACTGGCGAGGTCGCGCGCAGCGCGGTTGGCGGCGCGCATCGTGCCATCTGCGCGAAACTTGATCAATGCAACCGGAACATGTTCAAAATCAGCAAGCATATCATCATGTTGTTCCTGTTCCGGGACTGGCAGAAGGTAAATTTCGCGCCGCTCTCCTGCACCGGACAATTCGGCAAGAATGGCGCGCACCGGACCTTCGGCAGCGGCGACTTCCACAATTTCGCCTGTATTCAGACCCTCGGTATTGAACACGCGGTCCAGCCGTTTCGGGCGCGATCCCATCAACCGCCGCATCGCCTCATTCGAAAACAGAACGACGCCGGACTTGTTCGAGACCAGCATCGGCAAGCTAAGATTTTCAGCCCCTCGATCCGCACCACTTCGGTCAATGAATTCTTCGAGCCGCCATAAGAAGCGCGAAAGGCTGACGCGATGGACCGAAAGCCTGATGTGACCCCGCCGCGTAACAACGTCTTCGCGCCCGGCACCCAAAGTGAGCGCGCGGCTTTGCAGGCGAAACAGCACCGATGCCGGACTGGCAAAATGGTCGTGCAGCGCCGCATTCAGTGTCGCATCGGGCAGCACCTGAAATCGCTTTTCCGCGGCCGCATTCTGAAAAACGATCTGACCGAATTCGTCCGTTGTGAAACAAGGTGTTGCGTCATTGCCAACCAGAATCTGCAACTCCCGGGCAAACCGGCGGTCTTGCCAGTCGGCCCAGGCGACAATGCCGCGGATCACAAGGATCAGGGCCGCAAAAGTCAAAGTGATCATGACAGAGGTCTGCTGCGTCTTTGGCGAGGACGCATAGCCGGCAACGATCATACTGCCGAGTGCGGCGGCCAGCAGCAACCAGACCCGGGGCGCCAACCCGCGGGCGGTGCCGACCATATTCATACGCGTCTGCAGGGCGTTGGGCACGCGCAACCTCCCGAATGGATTCGTCTCCAAGTCCATTGGCGGGCAGAAATGTTAATTGCCGCTTAACGCCGACGGAAAACATCTTGTGGTTGCATCAGAACTACCGCCATCGCGCCAGAATGGCTACAAAAAAACCATCCCCC
>TARA_R110002110_G_scaffold9241_2_pt1 | contig 10742 bp, 2 predicted proteins | sample TARA_R110002110 | Tara Oceans TARA_R110002110 (sample SAMEA4397330) | marine metagenome | biome: Polar Biome; feature: [SRF] surface water layer (ENVO:00010504); material: water (ENVO:00002006), including particulate matter (ENVO:01000060) such as... | depth 5 m
AAAGGTTGTTAAAGCTGTTGTTAAGGTTGTCAAGAAAGTCGCTCCTATTATCTTACCAATCGCATTGGCGTTCACGCCGCTCGGAGCAGTTTACGGTGCTGCGATGGGTTCTGGTATTGGAACGCTTATAAATGGCGGCAGTATTAAGGACGCTTTGAAGTCCGCACTTATTTCGGGTGCTACGGCCGGAGTTATGAAGGGTGTTAGCGGCGCTATAAAAGGCGAAGGCTTTTTGAAAAGCGTTGGAGCAGAGTTATCGAACCCATTAGGACGCGCAGGCGCAACGTTGGAAGGCGCTAAATCAACCTTTACGGGCGGGGGCTTTAGCGGGGAAGGTAACTTATTCAGTACATATGCTCCAACCTCCACTGCTCCAACCCTCACCGAAGAACTCACAGAGGCTGTAACTGACGCGGGTACTACCAGTACACACTCCATTGTTCAAGGCGATACGTTAGGTGGAATTGCGCAAGCTAATAACACCACTGTTGACGCTTTAATGGCCGCAAATCCAAATATTACCGATCCAAACATGATTTATGCGGGTGACAGTATTAACATCCCTTCCGCTGGCGGTACAGCTTCTGGCGGAGCTACTTTTACTGAAAGCATCAATGTCGATGCAGCCTCTGGCGATCCCGGATTTCTTGAAAGGACCGGCGACGTTATGTTCCGTGGTGGTAACACTAAAACAGATGTTCTGTTGGCGCAACAGCAGGGCGGTGTTGATGCCGTGGCAGCAGCACAAGCTGCCGGAGTTACCGACAGCAACCTTCTGAAGGCGGTGAAGGCGGCGGGTATTAAGGCGGGTGGACCCGGAATGCTGGCTCGATTTGGTCCTTCGGCCTTGGCGGGGACCGCTCTCGCCGCAGGCGCAGGGTTCTTTAAAGTACCCGAGCCGGAAATGCCGAACTTAATGGGTCTTAACGAAGACGGTACGGTAATCACCGGGGAAGACCTTATCGCCGCCGATCCTTCTAAATACTTAGTTCATGACCTCGGCACTAAACGTTTGAACCTAGAAACGGGTGAATACGAAAACGTCGAAGACACCGAGACTTCAGGGAACACCTTTCCAACCGATTATCCTATGCCACCGATTACTATCCCACAAAACCCCGGTAGTCCGTTTGCACGTCCTTACGTGACAGCCGCGGACGGCGGTCCTATCTACCCACGCCGTAATGGCGGAGTATCACCCGGTGAAGGTGTTCAGGGCCAAGACAGTGTTCGAGCCATGTTAATGCCCGGTGAGTTTGTAATGACCACCGACGCAGTACGAGGCTTGGGTAACGGAAACCTAAATAACGGTATCAAGAGTATGTACTCTGTCATGAGAAATCTTGAAAGTCGCGGGAGGGCATTCGCGTAATGCCTACTGAATATTCACAACAAGTTGTCCGCGAAGCCCCCCAGATTGAGGCCTACAAGCTAGGCCTCCTAGAGTCAGCTAAAACCCTTGCGGACGAAGGCGTTACAATACCGCCTCATATGGTCGCGGAGATGTCTGGCCTCCAGATTAAGGCGGCTGACCTTGCGGCTGCGGGGATTGGGGGTTATCAGCCTTATTTACAGGAAGCGGGCTACACGCTAGGCGATGCGCAAACGGCGCTTGGCTCTACCATGACCGCCGCCGCTCCGTATCAGACTCAAGCGGGTACTTTAATGACCGGTGCCGCGAGTAATATTCCGGGGCAAGTAGGTGCCGCTCAAACAGGAATACAAGACGCCATAAATTATGGTGCCGGAGCTACTGAAACTGCTGCCGGTGGACTCGGAACTGCGGCTGCTGGAGCACGGGCCGCGGCTCTTGCGGGACAGACCGCGTCAGATGCCGCCGCGGGACAGATTCCGGGTGTGGTAGATACGGCGCAACAAGGCACTGATGCTGCGTTGAATCAAGCTCAACTTGCTGTAAATGCTGCGGGACAAACCGGTGTTGGTACAACGCTGGGTGAAAACTTAGCCGCGTCTACTGATGCCGCCCGCTTGGGCAGTGCCCAAGCGGGTAACGCTGCGTTATTTGAGGCGGGACAAGCTCAAACCGGAATGGATCAAGCCAGTCTTGCGGGCGGGATGCAAGCGGGCCGAGGTCAAGCGGGTATGGATGCGGCCACTATCGCCGCCCGAAATGCTGCCGCACGAGGTGCAGGGGCATTAGGTCAAGCGGGGCTTAGTGGAGCAGCTATTGCTGCCGACGCAGGTTTAGGCGCTAGACTAGGTGCCGCGCAAACGGGCCAAGCTATAGGAGCTTCTACTGACGCAGCGCGGGCCGCGGCACAAGCTGCCGGTGCGGGTGGAATTGGGGCTTATGGAACTGCAATAGAGGGTGTCGACGAAGTTACTCAAGCCGCTCGAAACGCATCTCTAGCTGCCGGAAGGCAAACGACCGGCGCTATTCAAAATGCGCGTGGTATTACAGGTGACGCCGCTATAGCTTTACAACAAGCCGGAGCGTTAGGGACACAATCGGCACAACAAGGTATTGCAAGGTTAGCGGGAACAACAGGCGCTTATGACCCTTCCAGTGCTGGTGCTTACATGAATCAGTACGAAGATGCTGCGGTTCAACAAGCGTTGGCGGATGTTAGACGTGCTGGCGATATTCAGCAACAAGGTGTAAACGCACAAGCGGTAAGTGCAGGCGCTTTTGGCGGATCACGCCAAGCAGTAGCACAAGGCGAGCTTAACCGAAACGTTCTTGAACAACAGGCGCGTACTGCGGCTGGAATGCGTCAACAAGGGTTCGAAAGCGCGTCTCAACGGGCGCAACAAGCTTATGAAGCCCAACAAGCTCGTAGCCAACAAGCCGCGCAACTTACGGGTTCGATTGGCGCTCAAGGTGCTCAGTCTGGTCTTTCTGCCGCCCAATCGGCGGGTCAGTTGGGCTTATCTGCTGAACAATTAGCCGCTCAAACTGCTCAACAGCAGGGCCAACTAGGCTTATCCACCGAACAACTCGTTCAACAGGGCGCTTTGTCCGGCGGTCAGCTTGGGTTATCTGCTTATGCACAGCAGGGTCAGCAAGCGATGGCCGCCGAGAATTTGGCACAGTCAGGCGCAATGAATGCTGGAAATATCTCTCAAAGTGCCGAGCAGTTAGCGGGACAGCTTGGAATGACAGGCGCTCAATTGCAGGGTCAATTGGCAGGGCAAGCGGCGCAGATGGGTATTTCAGTAGAGCAACTGGCAGGTCAATTAGCGCAGCAAGGTTCTCAGTTAGGTATGTCTGCGGCACAGATGGCGCAAACAGGCGCTCAAGCCGGTGGTCAAATGGGTATCAATGCAGCCCAAACGGCGGGTCAGCTTAACTTATCGGGCGAACAGTTAGCCGCGGCCAACGCACAAGCTCTTGCTCAAACGGGCATGAGCCTACAGCAGCTCCAAACGCAAACAGGACTGTCTGCCGCACAATTGGGTGGCCAATTAAGCTCCCAGATGGGGCAGTTAGGTATGTCCGGTGCGTCTCAACAGGCCGCGATTGCTCAACAGGCCGCACAAATGGGTATTTCTGCCGAGCAATTGGCAGGTCAACTTGCAGGACAAGCCGGTGCGCTTGGTCAAAACCAAGCGCAGATGGGTATGCAAGGTTCTCAACAAGGCGGGGCGTTGGGTCTTCAGGGCCAAGAGCTACAAGGTCGGATTGGTGAAGGTATCGGGGCTCTCGGAACTAACTACGGTCAACTTAATATTGCTCAAGGTGAAGGTCTTAGCCAACTCGGTCTGCGACAAGCAGCACTGGGCGAGCTTGGTCAAAACCTTGGCCAGAAAGAAGCCGGGTTTATCTTCGATGTTGGTAAGCAACAGCAAGCACAACAACAGGCCGAAATTGCAGCCGCGCGTCAATCAAATATGGAGACGCTTTATGAACCATATCAGCGTGTCGGATTCTTGTCTGATATATACAAAGGTGCCCCGACCAGTCAGCAGTCTATAACGTCTGCCACTGCTCCAAGCACTTCACCTGCCCAACAAATACTTGGTTTGGGCGTAGCCGGATTGTCAGCAGCAGCCGGTGCCAGCAAAGCGGGGTTATTTTAATGAACAGAGAAGTAATGGCGCGTCAAATGTTCGCCCACGGCGGTCAAGCCTATCCTATGCAGGACGGCGGAGGGATGCATCAGATGCCTGATGGCTCTATGATGCCTGACTCCGCAATGGCTCCTATGCCACAAGGACCTGCGCCAATAATGCCCGGTATGCCTCCGGCAGACATGGCTAACGTCGACATTAACCAAGCCGCTCAAGGTGCAATGCAACAGGGGCTAGACCCCGCTGTCCTTGAGGGAATGTTGGGTGATTATTCCCAACAAATGGAAGATTTGGATAACGCCGAGGATTATGAAACAGTCATCAACGGTATCCGCGGTGATCAACTGCCGATGGAGGCTCGTTATGCCGAACTTGCCGGTGTAGTTGGCCAAGAAGACGCACGGTCTACTCCAGAGTCGGTACTGACTTTGGTACAACCTGTTATGCAGCTTGCAGCAGTCGATCAAGGGATCGGCGGGCTCGCTCAAGACGAGATGAGCACTCCCATCGAAGGTCCGATGGCCGAGGGCATTATGTCTACTGTTAACATGGGCGCTCCGGAGGGTCCAGCTTCTGTAAATTTTAACCAAGGCGGCGCGGTCCAGTATATGGAACCGGGCGGTGTCGTCAGTCCCTTACAGCAGGCATTTAACGACCGTGAGTTCTCATACAACAGTATCATTGGGCCACAAGCTTATGATCAAGCCGATCTTGATGCGGAAAGGAACATGACCCAAGCTCAAATGCTTTTTGATGTGGCGGGTACGGCCTTGGCCTTTGCCACCCCCGGAGAAAGACAGATGAGCCCCGCACAGCGGTTGGCTCAAGCCGCTACAGATACGCAGTTGTTTGAAAAAATAGGCGCTCGCGCAAAAGATCAAATGACAACAGATCGCGGTCGTAAAAAAGACATGCGCGATGAGAAAATGCAAATAGATTTAATGAGGCTGAAAAGTGCGGAAGACGAGGTGCTGCAAGACGCCAGAGCTAGGGCGGCGTCGGCTGCTTCTGGGGTACAAAACTTTTTTAACGATCAGGGAAAGATTATTACAACCCTAAAAGGTAGCCCTGAGTATTACAATGCAATACACCGTGGGTTTACCTCTACAGGACCTGTCTCGCAAACTGCTGCCGATAAAGCTCAAGGTGTAAATTTCCAAAACCAGACTACGAATCAAATTGTAACTTTTGTACAGGGTTCTCCTGAAGCCTTGGCGGCTATAGATGACCCTAACATGGTCTTAACAGGCATGGCCTCGCAAGAAGGTCAAGACACGCCCCTTAATTTCATGTCGACAATAGACGGTACTATAAAAACAGTTATCAAAGGTTCTCCTGAAGCTAGAAAGCTTATAGAGGACGAAAACTGGACTTACACTGGGGCAGCCTCGCAAAGTGCTGCCGATAAAGCTCAAGGTGTAAATTTCCAAAACCAGACTACGAATCAAATTGTAACTTTTGTACAGGGTTCTCCTGAAGCCTTGGCGGCTATAGATGACCCTAACATGGTCTTAACGGGCATGGCCTCGCAAACACCTGCGTCGACGGCTCGTGAAACCCTTTATAACGCTACTACTGGAGAAACGTTAAATCCTTTGGCGTCTGATCCCAATATTGACGCCTTGTTAAAAGATGGTTATGAAATTGTAACCACCCCTCCTAGACCGACAACGCCCAAGCTGTCTGCAAGGACTCTATTTATTACGGACAATGAACGTATAAACGCTTACGCGAACGGGACACTAGACCCAACACAGACGGCTCGATTTGAGCAGATTATTGGCGAAATGCAAATACCGACGAAAACAACGGTTGACGGAGTAACTACTGTGGTGGGGGCTAAACCCCTAAGTAAGCCGCTAGTAGATGCTATCCGGAACCGACTAAAGAACGGTCACGCTACAACGGACTTTGGTATTCCCGCAGAGCCGCCTCCGATTGAGACTGCTCTTCAAAAAATTAGCAACATGACAAATAAAGACGGCACGGGCAATACAGCGGCTCAAATAACGGCGCTACAAGACTATAGGAATAATAATACAGGAACGCTAAAAAGACGTTTTCTGGATTCCCCTATGTTTAAGCAAACACTCCTTAACGAGAGCGGGGTAGTCGACCTGACTTCAGAAGCGTGGAGAATGGTTCCTACACAGATATATAAAGCGGGCGTTAATTACGACATGGCCCGTGGTTTATCTACGATTCCGGATCGGGTGTCAGCATATTTTGGGGAAATCGGGCGCGACCTTTTCGGCGGACGTGTTAGTCAGGAAGGGTTGATGATCTATCAAGCGGACAACGATTTTAAAGCTTTAAAAACCTTGACAATGGGCACTATCGCGGATGCGGTAACCGATGACAGAGTGTTAAAAATAGTCCAAGACCAAATTATGGCTACGTTGGACCCCTTAGTTCCGGGGGTGCTCAAGTTTGATGCGCATGCCGCCGCCGGAATAAACACTGTGGCCGGGATATTGGCCAGTACGCTCGACGAAAAGGTTGCAATATTGCCCGAATACGGCGGCAACCCCTCCTTTTATTCTGACCAAGAAATTAGAGAAGCTAGACGGGGTGCCACCAAACTGAGGGGCCTGCTTGCTGAGTATGTCCAATTTGGTGATCAGATGGCGATGTTCTTGAGCGGAGAGCAAGGTGTAGGCGGAAGAGCGGGAGACGCCACGATTCAACAAAACCAGAACGTGCTTTACAAGGAAGCTGTAAGACAACAAGGGGCTGGAAACTAGATGGCTACAACGTTAAGCGACCTCATAGCACCGTTGGAAGAGGAAGGCATTTCTAACGGGCCTATAGCGGAGACAGATATTGATCCTATAACGGGAGCTGTCCTAACTCCGGTTCCAGAGGAAGACGTGATATCTGAAGTATTACCTCCGTTGTTCTCTTTCGGGGACAGGGAGCTTTTTAGGCAGAAACTGGAAGAAAAAGGACTTGAGGGGGTAACCCGCGACGTTGTTGGTATTGTAAAGCAGCAGCTCCCACACTTTAATTTCACCTATGAAGATTTAAGAGACGGTTCAGCGGATGTTTTAGACCTCGTATCCTCCGAAGAGTATGACTCCATGCCGAATTTGGAGGGGGCAAGATTTAGAACTACGTCGAATCGAGCTATGACCGACGAAGCTATCTTAGCTCTGTTTACCGATTTAGAAGATTACGGGAAGTATGACCCCCCTGTTCAAAAAAGAAATGCAGACGGAACGCCCGCCCTAGACGAAGCGGGACTCCCTATTTATGAAGAAAAAAACTACAATCTTTCCGCCTTTGCCGGTGGTGGTTTAAGAAACAACTTAGCAACGGCGGGGTTTATGACTATTGGCGGGTGGCAAGGGGCGCGACTTGGGGCCGCCGCCTACGCGTCAAGGGTACCTTCCACAGGCCACCCCTCGACGAGACCCCTAGAAGCAGGCGCTAAATTTGCAGCTATGGGTGTAGGAGCGGTAGTCGGCTCAGGTATCCTGATACCTGTGGCGGAGTACGTTAACGAGTGGTTATTTGAAGAACCAGACCCTATTGTAGTTCCCAGCCTACAAGCGGCATACAACGCAGGGGAAACCACGGCCTACGGACTTACTTTTTTAGCCTCTCCTTGGGTGGGAACTCGTCTAGCCGCAAAACCGTTAGGCGAGGCATTTAATGCGGCCAAGGCTTTAAATGATTTTAGAACTATTGCTTCCAGTACGTTCAAGCCGGACACTTTGGTTAAAATTTTCGGAAAAGACATAACCGACAGAGCCCTTACCGCGGCAGCAGCGCAGGCGTCAAAAGGGACTGTTCGGAGGGTTCTCACACCTAACATTGCGAAAGGTCCAACCGCGGCCCGAATATCGGACACTCTTATGCGAGGAGGGAAAGAGGCGTTAGAGCAGGGCGCAAAAAACCCGGGCAGATTTTTAGGCGTAGAAAGTCTAGTAGCGGGGGGCATGGGAATTGCGGCGTATAACGCTGAAAAGATAGCCCCCGGAAGTGAGGGAGTTCGTTTCGGAATGGAGCTTCTGTCCGCCCCCGTCTCCTTGATGTTGATAAAACCAACATTGGGTATTATAACAGCCACCACTAACATGGTAAGGAGCCTTTTGAAGGGCGAACTTGGAGAAAAGGGGCAAGGCCTTTTGACTGAATCGATCCGGCAAGAAGGTGGCCGAAGAATCACGCAAGAATTACGAGAAAGTCCCGAATACATCGTTGCCGAAAACCCCGAAGCAGAATTAGATACACTACTAGAGGTATTGGTGGTCGCCCCCAAAGGGGAGGGTACTCCGTTACCTTCGGAGGTCCTAAAGGTGGGCGGATCGTCTTTAGCGCCCGTCGTGGCGCGAACCGAAGCGCAAGTAGCTACTCGGGTAAGCGACTTAGCTGTTTCTACTGAGAAAGGTCGCGAGCAATTTGTTGCCGATTCTAAAGAAGCAATTTTGGCGCTACGTCAGACAAACACCCCCGAAGGTATGCAGTTGGCCGCGGCCATTGAACAACGTCTAGTAGAGCAAGAAGCAATTGACGTGCTTGAGGTGGCAAACACCAAGCTGATAGTCGCTACTGAAAAAGTGTTTGGAAATAATGAAACTATCCCGCAAGACGCGGCCCTTGGAGAAAGGTTTTACGACCTACAGCTAAAGCTTGTGGCCAGCCTAAAAGCCCAACGCGACAAATTGTGGCGAGCTGTACCCGACTTCGATGTGAAACAGTTCCGGACGGCAGACGGCACTGAGGTAAGGCAGCCTAACTCCCTTACTATTTTTCAAGTTCCGGCGGGCCAAGGCGGTTTAAGATTCAGTAGTAAAGGGGCTGAAGCCGAGTTCAATACTATATTAGGCGGGTATAAAGACGACTTTAAGGCCATGGATGCTTATTACAACCCCAAACTAGATGCCGAAGGTAATCCCCCAAGCACCCCCGCCGATTTCCCCGTTCAGTTTAGCCGGTTGCGTGAGATGATGGCGCACTTCAAATCCTTGAAGGCTGAAAGACTACGCGTTAATTCTATGGACAGTATGGCCACTCACCTCGAAAGTCTGATAAAGGCGTTAAATCAGGACATGACCGGAATGGCGGCGGACGGTGTTTTCTTAACCCAAACGGGACAGAAGTTAACCCCTCAGCAAGCCGCCACCATAGAAGCTTTCACAAAAGCAAAAGCTTTTACCTACGGTATGCACAACGTAATTTCGAGAACCTTTGTCTCCGAAGTGTCTAAGGTAAACGCCCAAAGAGGCATGGTTTTAGATCCCTTAGATGCAGTTAAAGCAGTCAAGAAAGGGGATGACATCCCACTAGCCCGTATAAACCAAATGCAGGCGGCGGTGAAATTCCTCCGAGAACAAGCCGGGGACATAACCAGTATTTCCTATACTAACAAAAGTACGGGGCAGCGGTACAACAACGTTGATTTTGACGCAGAACAAACAGGCGCAGACCTTAACGAGATTTTTGAGTTGATCATCCGAGATGGCCGTAAAAATATCATGGACACGACCGTTAACAAGGACACGGGGGAAATAATTCGCACCGTTAATCCCAGAAAATTAGAGGAGTATAAGAACCGCCCAAACAGTAAGGCGCTATTTGCTATTTTCCCGGGATTAGCCCGAGACTTAGACAGTGTGCAAAGTGCCCAAAAACTGATGACAGAGGCTACTGTCCAAGCGGCGTCGCTGAGAAATACCCCCGAACAAAAAGCGTTTACATGGTTTTTACAAAGACCCGAAAGCGCCACCCACGTGATTGGTCAAATTGTAAGGGGGGAAAGTCGAATAGAAACGCGCAAAGCTTTGCAAAACATGGTAGATAAAATAAAGAACAAAGGTAGCTATACGAATACCGAGACCGGGGAAGTATACACGTCTGCGCAAATATTAGACGGTATGCGGGCGGCTATATCAAACTACGGCGTCGTAAAGGCGGGGGGTCCGGGATTCACTTTCAACCCAACTGTTTACTATGACACTTTGTTTACAGACCTAAGAAATGTAGATGCGACCTCCGCAGACGGCGGGTTACGATTGATGGACTTTATGCTGGAAAACGGCATCGTTGATAAAACCTATGTTGAAAACTTGCAAAAAGCTCTTAACCAAATGCGGAATGTCGAAGAAGGTATAGCAAACAACGACCTTTCGGGGGCGTTATTTAAACGTCCCAGTATTGCCACCCTAGGGATGTTAAGAGTAGGAGGCTCTATGCTGGCGGGCGCTTCACTTATTCGCTTTAAAAAATTATTAAGTTCAATAGGATTACAGGAATTTGGCGTAGGTGCGAGTATCACTGCGGGTGAAGAGGGGGCAAAGGCCGCAACACGGTTCGTGTTAGGGCCTGAAACATTGGTGGTACACAACATGGCCCGTATATTGGCGGACCCTGAAATGTTGAGGATAGCGGTAAAAGAAGCAAGAGACGCGGACGAACTTAATAACCACCTTACCGGGCTACAGAAGTTATTGGGTGCCCAAGCAAATAGAGCAGCGGTCAAAGTAGAGCGTGACGTCTTCTCGGAGGAAAGTTTTGTTCGACCCGGAGAAATGGGCGACAGAGAAGCCGACTATAGTAAACAGAAGTTGGCCTTCCCTCCTGTCCCCGAGCAGGCCGCTCCACCTGTCCCCGCACAGGCCGCTCCACCACAAGTTTCACCCCTGAGTAATATTCAGGGGCCAATGAATCCGCCCAACGTGGCTCCCACCACAGTTGGCGGTCCTGCG
>TARA_R110002110_G_scaffold17686_2_pt1 | contig 10740 bp, 8 predicted proteins | sample TARA_R110002110 | Tara Oceans TARA_R110002110 (sample SAMEA4397330) | marine metagenome | biome: Polar Biome; feature: [SRF] surface water layer (ENVO:00010504); material: water (ENVO:00002006), including particulate matter (ENVO:01000060) such as... | depth 5 m
TTACGGCTTTCACCACATCTGCACACGACGTCCGACGACCTCGAGCACACCATCGCAGAGTTGAGATCTCGACCCTCCTGATCGAAATTGGTCGATCGGTCCAGGCTGGTCAACACGGTCGAGTCGCGACCGATCTCGTCCACCCACGCGTTGCTCTTGCACCACGTCGCCACGTGACATGCTGTTGTCAATGACGAACGACGGCAGCACACCACCACCACCACCACCACCACCACCACCATCGCCATCGCCATCGCCACCACCGCCATCACCATCGCCATCACCGCCACCGCCACCGCCGCCACCGCAAACTGTTGGGCAAGGTGGGGTGCCACTGTCTGCCCCGTACCCGGTTCGGCTCGACATTCGATACCCAGAGCAGCTCAACCGGGTCACCACTGCGTTTCGACTGATTCTGATCATCCCAATCGCGATCGTGCTCCGCGTCCTGACCGGCAGCGGAACTCAGATCTCGCAAATACCCGGTGGAGAATTGGTCTCGACCACAGCGACAAGCGTCGGGAGCGCGCTCTTCGGTGCGACATTGTTGATGATCCTGTTCAAGAAGCGCTATCCGCGGTGGTGGTTCGACTTCAATTTGGAACTGGCGCGTTTCACCGCCCGCGTGGGCGCTTACGCGGTGCTGTTGACCGACACCTACCCGTCGACTGTTGAACATCAGGACATTGCTCTCGACATCGACTACCCGGACGCAGAACATAATCTGATGCGCGGGCTCCCACTCGTCAAGTGGTTCCTCGCCATCCCCCACTACATCGTGTTGTTCTTCTTGGCGATCGGAGTGTTCTTCGTCGTGATCGTTTCCTGGTTCGCGATCCTGTTCACCGGCCGATATCCGCGAGGTCTCTTCGACTACGTCGTGGGCGTCGGTCGGTGGGCGCTGCGGGTCAACGCCTACGCTTTCTTGCTGGTCACCGACACGTACCCGCCGTTCTCACTCCGGTGACAAGCAAGCGGTCTCACCGATTGCGTTGATCGATTTTTGGGGCAATACAGTGGGCTCGATGACGTTGTCTGATCGCATCCTGATGGGCCCCGGCCCGTGCAACCCGTATCCCGAAGCAATTCAGGCGCTCGGCAAGCCGATGCTCGGACACCTCGATCCGGAGTTCATCGTCCTACTCGACGAAACGAATGAACGCCTGCGCACGGTTTTCGGCACGGCGAATGCGCTCACCTTTCCGGTCTCGGGCACCGGTTCGGCTGGCATGGAAGCGGCGATCGTCAATTTTGTCGGGCCTGGCGACACGGTCGTTGTCGGCGTGAACGGCGTGTTCGGCGGGCGCCTGGTCGATGTCGTCGGGCGCACCGGCGCCGACGCGATCGCCGTCAATCACGACTGGGGCCAGCCAATCGACATTGACCGCATGGTTGCTGCCCACCCGAACCCGGCGATGTTCGCGATGGTTCACGCCGAGACATCAACCGGGGTACAGAGCGATGTTGCAGCGATGGGTGCAAGGAAAGGCGACGCACTACTGCTCGCCGACTGCGTCACGTCGCTCGGCGGCGTCGACTTACGTGTCGACGAATGGGGCATCGACATCGCCTACAGCGGTACCCAGAAGTGCCTCGGTGTTGCACCTGGCCTCGCACCGCTCACGGTCTCGGATCGCGCGATCGAACGCATCCTCCCAAAGCCGCAGTCGTGGTATCTCGACCTCAACATGATTGCCGGCTACGTCACCGGTTCTGGCGCTCGGGCATATCACCACACGGCTCCGATTTCGATGATCATGTCGCTGCACGCTGGCCTGGGCGTCGTGCTCGATGAAGGCCTCGACCAAGTTCGCTCCCGTCACCAAGCTGCTGGCGATGCCGTCAAGGCGGGGATGCAGCAGCTCGGCTTCGAACTGTTCGCAGCCGAAGGGCATCGCTTGGCGCCACTCAGTTCGATCTCGATCCCCGAGGGCCGCCTCGGTGCGTTGAGCGAAGCCGAAGTGCGAACACAACTACTCCGCGGCTACGGCATCGAAATCGGCGGTGGGCTCGGCCCGGTGGCCGGCAAGGTCTGGCGTATCGGTACGATGGGCCATACAGCCCGCCAGCGCAACGTCACGACGCTGTTGGGAGCACTCACCGACATCCTCGACTGAGGCCCTGACTGACTTAATGGGTGCCGAGGTCGCCGATCAGGTCGGCCTCGCCAAGGCGGCGAGCCAACTGGCGGGTGCGCAGCAAGTCATCGTCGAGGAACGCTTCGAACGCTTCGGCTCGGGTGCGCGCTATCGCGATTGCCTCAGCTGGTGTGACGGGGATGAACCGGACCAGGTCGCCTGGCCTGAGCTGACAGAAGGCATCGAGATCGGCACCGACAACCGTGGCAATCTTGGGGTATCCGCCGGTCGTCTGATGGTCGGCGAGCAGCACCGTTGCCACGCCATCACCAGCCACTTGCACCGAGCCGCGGACGATGGGCTCGGACGGAATCGACAGCGCTGCATCGAGGTCGAGCAGCGGCCCGTCGAGGCGGACTCCCATCCGGTCGAATCCTTCGGTGAGAGCGAATGGGGCCGTGACGAAACGCTGCACAGCTTCCACGGTGAACCGATGATCCTGCGGTCCGAGAACGACCCGGGCGGCCCCGTCGACAAGATCGTTCCCGCCAAATGCTGCGACAGCGCCATCGAGAATAGGATCGGTCCGAGCAGCTGCCACCTTCACGTCGAGACCAGCAGTAACGTGGCCGCCGCCGAGCCCCGACTGCGAGTGGGTTGCCGTGTGCCCGAGCCATCGCGGTGCAACGAGTTCACCGGCCACAGCCAGGTAGGCCCAGCTGCCGTTCGGCCCCGAAGCGAGGGCGATCTGGTCCCCCGGTACGAGCGTCACCACGATGTTCGACCCGACCGCGGCACCATTCACCGAGGTGCGGAACCTGCCACCAGCGACTGCGACCGTGAGGCTCGCGCCGACGCATTCAAATGATGCGCCCGCACGCGACACCTCGACGGCGGTGGCTCCGGCCGGGTTGCCAAGCACGACATTCGCAATGGTGTGCGCTGTTCGATCCATCGGTCCGGACGCTGGGATGCCGTGCCGGAGATGCCCGACACGGCCGCCGTCTTGGAATGTGACCAACGGGCCCGCTGCGACGACTTGCAGCGATGCCGTGTTCATGGCGCCGCCGTGTACTCGTCAAGTGTGATTCGATCGAACACGATCTCGTCACCAGGTCGAAACGCGAAGGGTGCGTCGGGCTGATCGGGCAGCACTCGGAAATTCGTGCGGCCAATCACCGACCAGCCGGTCGGCATCTCGATCGTGGTGATCAAGCACTGCCCTCCAGCAATGATCACGCTGCCGGCAGGAACACCCCACACTGGTTGCAGCTTGCGGGGCATGTTGATCGAAGCCGACACACCGCTCAGGTAGGCGTAGCCGGGCGCGAAGCCATACATGACGACTCGGTACGAACCAGAGAGGTGCGCCTCGACCACACCGGCCGTGCTGAGCCCGCTGTTCGCTGCGACCGCTTCGAGGTCGGGGGCAACACCGAGGTCGTAACAAACCGCAACATGGTGGCGGCGCGGCTCGACAGCAACTGCACCCGTGGCGTCGAGCTGGTTGATTGCCGTGCAGACGGCGTCGTGGTCGGTGACGAGTGGATCAAAGACGACAAGCAAGCTGACGTACGCCGGCACGGTCTCGACAAGGCCGACGACGCTCCCCTCGTCGAGGGCACTGTTGATTGCCTGGTCGAGCGCAACGACCTGCCGGTTGGCCTGCTCGGTGAACTCGGATGCAAGTTCGACCAGCACTGCGCTGTCACCAACCGGAACAAACCGGGTCACGACGTGGGGGTGAAGCTCCGCAGCTCGACGCCAGCGGCGAGGAGACGCGAACGGAGTTCGGTGGTCATATCGACAGCACCCGGCGAGTCACCGTGGACACAAATTGAATCAGCCACCAACGGAATCGGTGCTCCGTCGACCACAGGCATCAGGCCCGTTTCAAGAAACCCGAGAAGCCGGTCGGCTACTTCTGCGGGGTCGTAAATCAGCGCACCAGGTTCGCTGCGTGGGACCAGTTGACCGCTGGCGCGGTATCCGCGATCCGCAAACACTTCGGAAAACACCTGTGCACCGGCGCTACGGGCGGCATGCTCGATCTCGGTTCCGGAAATCGCGAGGATTGCAAGCTGCTCGTCGAGCTGCCGAACGGTGTCGACGAGCACCCGAGCAACGGCAGCGTCGCCGGCGGCCAAGTTAGCGAGAGCGCCGTGGGCCTTCACGTAGCGCACCTCGACGCCCACCAGACGAGCAATCGACGTCAACGCGCCAATCTGAGCGGCGATCATTCGGGCCATCTCGTCAGGCGACATGGGGATGATGCGACGGCCGAAGCCGGCACGGTCGGCGTAACCCGGGTGTGCTCCGACGGCCACATTGTTTTTGCGGGCAACCGCAAGGGTGTCGAACATCGTGTCTGGGTCGCCGGCGTGCCCGCCACAGGCGATGCTCGCGCTGGTGACGATGCCCAGCATCGCCACGTCATCGCCCATCGACCACGGGCCATACCCCTCGCCGAGATCAGCGTTGAGATCGATTGATCGAATCATCGGTTTCGATCTTCGGCGGATGCGCCCAAGATTGCAAGTCCACCAGCCATTGCCAATTACGCCTCGGGGCGTCGCATCACGACGATGCCGTTGTCGAGGCGCCTGACCTCGCTCGTGATGAACTGCTTCACGACACGCAGCGGTGAACGGTTGAGGAGCCGCGAACGCAGAGTAAGTGGCTTAGTCACCCAGCCATAGAGGTGCGCGCCCAACTCGTCAGCACGAGACAGTGTCGCCACGTGTACGAGCCCCGCTGCCTCGCCTGCCTTGCGAATTCGGCCAACCGGCATGTCGCGCTCGTTGACGCCGAACTCTTCGATCACTGCCGCTGACGCAGCGGCGTGACCGCGGCCGGGCTCCGAGGTCAACAGCACGCCGCCCGGTTTGAGCGCCCTGGCGACCGAGGCGATCGCTGCAACTTCGTCTGGCACGTGGTGCAGCGAGTCGAAGAAGATCGCTGCGTCGAACTCTGAGTCGAACGGCAATGAGTCGGCCGGCGATGCGAGGAACGCCGGAACGCCGACGTCGATGTGCTCAGGCATCGCCATCTGCGCGACATAGGCCTCGGCTAGTTCAACGGCGCGAGGAGCCAAGTCGACCCCGGTGACGTCGTAGCCACTCGACTGCAACATCCAGCTCAGCCAACCTGTGCCACACCCGAGGTCGAGCACTCGCGCCGATGGCCCCGGGAGCAGCAGCATCAGGGCACCGAGCTGCTGAAGCATGCGCCCACGGTCGGGGTCGGACCAGGGCTTGTTCAGTGCGTGCCGCAAACCGACGACGGTGAGCGCATCGAAGTAGGCGAGCTCGCCGCTGGATTCCATTGATGGCATGTTATCCCTCGTGGGCGTCAGCCCTGGCGGTGTCGCGCTCTCCACAGAGCATCCCGGCGGAAATAACCGTACAAACGGACCTACGAAAATCATGCCCGTCTCAGCGCTGGCTGCTTGCTGTCTCTCTCTCTCTGTCTCTCTCACAACCTGCTGTGGAAGTTCGACCGATTCCGTTGCCGACACGCCTGCGCAAGCAGTCCGGCCGGCATCGCTGCGGGCATCACCTTGATTTCCGTTGACGATGCTGCTGCACCGATCGCTGCGGCGCGCGACGACCTCATCATTCTCGATGCGTGGACACCCGAAGAATTCAACGAGGGCCAAATCGACTCCGCCGTAACGATCGACTTCTGTCGAGACAACTTCGCCAATCAGCTTGCTGAGCTCGGCCCCGGTGTGCTGTACGTGCATTATTGCTGCTTGGGCAGCCTCAGCGGCCAGACCCCGCAATCACGGAAGAGCTCGGCTTCCAGTCGGCGCAAGATGTCGACGGTGGCAGCCTTGCATGGCAGGCTGCCGGCCTCCCGCTCGTTACGGAGCGAGTAAGTCAGACGGCCTGCGCGATTTGCCAGGCGCCGTACCCACCCAAGATGTCAGACACGTCGGAGAATCCCGCCTCACGCAGCACGCTGGCCGCCACCGACGATCGATAGCCGGCAGCGCAATAGACAACCGTCGGCGCTGACGGATCAAGTTCTCCGAGCCGCTTCGGGAGTTGGCCGACCGGAATGAATTGCGCCCCGTCGATCGCACCAAGCGACACTTCGCCAGGGTTGCGAATGTCGAGCAGCTGGAGCCCGGTGATCATGTTGCGGCAAGCATCGAAGTTTTCTGCCGTAAGACGCGATGCATGACGCACCCGATCAGGACGGTCCAGCATCACCATCGTCGGGAACTGCACGAATCCGGCGACACGGTCGAAGCCGATTCGAGCAAGCCGGTTCTTTGCCTCGGTCTCGCAGCCATCGTCGACCACGAGGACGATGTCGACATCGTGCGGAACAACCGATCCAGCAAACTCGGCGTAGCGACCATTGAGGCCAACGTTGATCGAACCGTCGAAGTACCCGCGAGCAAATTCTTCGGGATCTCGCCCGTCGATGATCATCGCCCCATTCCCCACAAAGGCGTCCGCTTCATCAATTGTGAGGGCCTGCGGGGCAGCAGCCTCATCGAGGAGTTGCCGATCGCGGCGATTGAGATCTGCGTCGAAAGCGAAGTAGCCGGGCGGCGGTGTTTGACCTTCGGTGACCAGATCGAAGAACGTTTCCTTGCTGTCGGCGAGCAACGCGTAATTCGTCGATCGCTGGACCCCGATAGTCGACCAGGTGTCGGTCGAGAGGTTCTTGCCACAGGCCGAGCCGGCTCCGTGCGCGGGATACACACGGGTACTGTCGGGAAGTGTGAGCAATTGTTCGTGGAGACTGTCGTACAGGCTCGCTGCTAGATCCTCACGGCTGCAGCCAACCGACGAAAGCAGATCAGGCCGACCGACATCGCCGATGAAAAGCGTGTCGCCGGTCAGCACGGCGTACGGCGCTTCGCTCGTCGAACCATCCCACACCACAATGCTGATCGACTCGGGGGTGTGGCCAGGCGTGTGGCGAATCTCAAGCACGACGTCGCCGAGGTCGATTCGCTCACCATCAGCGAGCTTTCGTGACTCGAAGTCTGTGTGAGCGACGTTGGAGTAGGCAATGGCGGCACCGGTCGCTGCAGCAAGTTCGAGGTGACCCGACAGGAAGTCGGCGTGGAAGTGCGTCTCGATAACCAGTTCGATCGTCAGGCCCGCAGCCTCAGCGTCGCGAACGTATTCGTCGATGTCTCGCCGCGGATCGACGACCACCGCTCGAGCCGTGGTTTCATCGCCAATCAGGTATGAGGCCTGGGAAAGACACTCGAGGTAGTACTGCGTGAACTTCATGCTGGCGTCCGTTCTCTTCGACTATATGAGCGAATATACGTACATTTAGATCGAGAGTCAACATGAACTACAACGGCGCGGCCGTAAAATGTCGCCGTACAGTCTGTTTGTACGGATGTGCTGATAAATAACACAATGACGTCAGACCGACGTCGGCGGAGGATCACATGGCCCTTGACAGAAACAGCCCGATGCCACTGTGGGCACAACTCGAATCTGAGCTCAAGCGGCGCCTCGACGCGGGCGAGTTCAACGACCGGTTCCCGACCGACAGCGAGCTGGTCGCAGAGTACGAGGTCAGCAGACACACCGTCCGTGAGTCGATCCGCCATCTCAACAAGCGCGGAATTCTGCGGCGCGAACGCGGCCGCGGCACCGTTGTCAACCACAGCGAGTTCGTACAACCACTCGGCGCGCTCTACAGCCTGTTCGAGTCGATCGAATCATCCGGCGTTGAGCAGCGCAGCAAGGTCCTGGTTCTCGAGGAACGCACCGACGAAACCATCGCCGCGCAACTCGGCCTGCCAGTCGACGCTCCGCTGCTGTACCTCGAACGCGTTCGGTACGCCGGTGACGAAGCGCTCGCCCTCGATCGGGCCTGGCTGCCGATGACGGTCGCCAGGCCGATCATCACCAGCAACTTCGAGCGCACGGCGCTCTACGACGAACTCGAGCGGTGCTGCGGCGTCCGACCGGACGCAGGATGGGAGCGGATTGCACCAATAAACCCCCAGCCTGCCGAACGAGCGCTGCTGGAGATGCGTCGTGGTGAGGCAGCATTCTTTCTCGAACGACTCAGCACAGCGAAGGGGCGCCCCATCGAGTGGCGCACCACGACCGTCCGCGGCGACCGGTACAACTTCATCTCGAAGTTTGAGGTCGGTGTGGCCCCACCGCTCGCAGCAACCGCCAAGACCTGAGCGAACCCGCTCTGACACCCTCGGGCCACTGCTTTTGTGGTTAACCGAGCCAAGGTGAACTGGTGCTCGGTGGTGTTCATAGCTGCTCGGTTCGATCCACGTCCGCGCCGCACACGGAACTCCGCGGCAACGCGATCTCCGCTTCCAAATTCTGAGTCGCGTTGGCCGGCCGAAGCACTCCAGATCGCGTACGTCGACCCACATCCGATCCTGCGATTCCGCCCGGCAGCCGCACCGCTCTCACCATGCCCGAGGCTCGGTCGTTCCGACCTCAACCGTCACCGATCCCAGGGATCTCCTCGCCGTTGAAGTCCTAGAACAACTCCAAACGATGGCGGGATCCCTGCATCCACCGGGGGGCCTCAACGACAGCTCGCTTCCCACTTCGACGAGAAGACCCACTTTTGGAGATCGCGACGAGCCCCAAAAGCGCTCGGGCGAACAGGTTCGGGCAACCCACTGAAATCCTGTGCAAACCGCGAAGAACAATTACCGAACGGCGCATGGACCGCATGCTCGACAAGACGCGAAGCCACAACCTTCCGCCGTTCGTCGCCCATAAAGCCGGCGTCGACAGCGGCCTGATGATCGGCCACTACCTCGCACCAGAACTCGCCGCAGCCGAAGCCGAAGCCGAAGCCGAAGCCATTCTCGACATCTGCACTGAGCGACGCACCCAACGCGATCGGAATCAGTCTCGACTCAATCAATCACGCAGGCTCGTGAACGACCTATCGCACCTACATCTTGGTCATGGTCGCCCACAATGGCGACAGAGGCCGCTGCGATCGGTTTGGAAATCTTCATCCGGGGCATTCCTGAAGCATGCCTGCCATCTTTGTCCTCCTGGCCATCGTCCTCTTTGGGGTTCTCGGCACGATCGTCAATGGTTTACTCACGACGAACCCCAAGGGCACTCGAGCGAACACCAAGAATGCTCCACGTGTCAGGGGCTTCAGTGGCGCACTCGTGCTGTCAGTCTTCGCAACGCAGTGCATTGCGCAATTCGTTGAGGTCAGCGCCGACGGCACGTCAGCGACGGACTTTCTCGGCAGAAGCGGCCTGTCAGCCGGAGCTGGCGCTATCTCCGAATCTGGTGACGATCCAGGTGACGAGTATGTCAACAACGCTCTCGCCGTTACCCAAGACCGCCCGGGCGAACAGCGACAGGCAATCGACTGGCTTCTTGGGACTGCCCAAGAGCGCCCGCGAGCCCAGCAACAGGCAATCCACTGGGATCCTGCGCAAACCGCCAAGAACAATGGCGGTGCAGCGCAGGGCGACTCGCTCGAATTGACGTGGAGCATCATCCCCGACGGCACGTTGGTTGCCAGCACGATCGGCGAACCAAACTGCGCGAGCACACTGGTGACATCGCTGAACGCCGCGTACGGTGCAGGGAACTGGCAGGCCGAAATAGAAAAAGTCTGGGCCGACTGGAGCCGACTCACCGGGAACATCTACACGCCAGCCGTGGCGCTCGATGCAAACGGCACGCCGATCGAAACTGCTCCGGCCAAGCCGTGGGGGCCCTTCCCGGCCAGCCCGGGCCAGGACGGCGTCCGAGGCGACATCCGGATCGGCGGCTGCTCGATCGACGGGACTCAGGGGACAAATACCCTCGCCTACAATTTTTTCCCGACCAACGGCGACATGAAAATCGACACCGACAATCTTCAAGGGCTGAGCTTGACGCCCGAGTTCCACAACCTCTTCTCGCATGAGCACGGACACGGCGCAGGGTTGGGGCACGCTTGCCCGACCACCCAAACGACGCTGATGGAGCCGTTTCTCTCTACGGCTTTCATCGGCCTGCAGCACGACGACATTCGTGCCGTGCAACGCCTCTACGGCGACCGCTTCGAAAAGATCAACGCACCCAACGACACCGCAGGCGCAGCAACGCGAATCGACCCTTACGCCCTACCTCACGGCCAGACCGAACTCCAGCTCAGTATGGACAGTACGAGCGACGAAGACTGGTTCCAGTTCTTCGGTACAGCGGGCGACGCCCTCGATGTTTCGGTTGCTCCGAACGGGCGGAGCTACTCACAAGGGCCTTCTTGCACGCCAATCAACTCACGATCACTCCAAGACCTCTCGTTCGAGATTCGCAAGGCCGGCGAAGTGCTCAGCGTGGTCAACGCCACGAGCGCCGGAAATTCGGAATCGGCGACCGGATTCATCTTGCCGACCGCCGGGACTTACTACGTCCGAGTCCTCGGAGCAGGCACCGACGCTTCTCAATTGTACGACATCACTGTCAGCGGAACGACCGCAGCCGATCTAGCAATGGCCGAAGTATCAATCACGAACACCGATGGCGTCCGCACGGCCGTGGCAGAAATAGACACGTTGACGTATGTAGTGGTCGTGATTAATGACGGGCCAATGGCGGATCCTGATGTTTTCGTGGCAGATGAATTTCCGGCCGCTCTCACCTGTTCCTACACGTCGGCAGCCAAGGGTGGAGCATCCGGCAAC
>TARA_R110002110_G_scaffold10631_3_pt1 | contig 10726 bp, 9 predicted proteins | sample TARA_R110002110 | Tara Oceans TARA_R110002110 (sample SAMEA4397330) | marine metagenome | biome: Polar Biome; feature: [SRF] surface water layer (ENVO:00010504); material: water (ENVO:00002006), including particulate matter (ENVO:01000060) such as... | depth 5 m
AATGGTGCCTATAAGTACGCTAAGTACACAGTGGGGGCTAGCAGTACAGCGAAAGCACGGCCGACACCAGCCCCAGTAGTTGCTAAGGTAGTAGCCCCAAAGGAACCTACTAATGTTGACAGTAGGGCACAATCACTTGTCAATGATGGTGCTGTTTCGGGCACTCAGGCAATGGTTGATGTTGCAGACCTCTCATGGTCTGAGATAATGGATAGACATAAGCACTTGCTTTAGGAATAAAGCAGGTTCTTTAGAAACATTATCCAAGGAGATAGGGAATGGCCCTTTTAGAATACGCAACATTTACGGTGCCCGATGTCGTCAAAAAGTCGGTCAACTCTTTCTACAACCAAGATCCTCTTATGCAAGCACTTCAGTCTCGCCACATGGTGAAACGTAGTGGCGGTACTAATGTACGCATTCGTCGCATCAAGTCGGGTCACTCAAGTGTTGTTGAGATCAACGCTACCAATATGGGCGTTCCTCTCAATAAGATTGAGACATTCAGTCAAATGACAGGTGATTGGGCACGTTACATCAAGCCTATTATCCTTCCTCATATTGATCGGGATCGTATGCAGTCTAAAGAAGACCGTGCGAATTGGGTAAAAGACACGACAGAAGCAGCAATGACTAGCCTCAAGAACGACGTTATTCGTCGTCTCTATATAGGTGACTCAACGACTACTACTCTATCAGGTCTTGGTACTCTTAACGGTGCCATAGCCGGTAACGGTACATCGTCTGGTCTCCAGAATGGTGCGCTTCAATTCCTAAGTCCAACCGATCAGGCTGCTGCGGTTACGAACAACACGTACCTAAATGAAACCCGTGTTGAAGATACGGTTTCCAATGTGGACAACTGGTACAACCAGTACGTCGCTCACACTGGAATCGGTACTGACTTCCTCCAAACTGCTGAGCAAATCAAAATCACTGCTGATACCTTCACTGAAGATTCAGAGGGTATTTCGATTGGTGTGATGAGCATTGCTGACCAAGTCCTACTTGGCGCAGAAGTTCGTTCTTACCCTGGTGGTTCTAACGGTGGTATCATGTACACTGTCGATGACATTAAGTCTGGTAAGGCTCATCCTACAGTCTGGATGGTCGGTGGCGTTCGTTACTACTCGAACCGTTGGATGACAGCAGTCAACATGACCAAGACCGGTGCAGCCTACTTGCTCAACCCAAATGCTATTGAGTACTGGGTAAACGCAAACAACGACTTCCGTACTACGAAGTTCACTGATCATCTCGCTACTTCAAACCAAGACGCAGATGTTGGTTACATCATCCTTGAGTCTCAGTTTGTGGTTCCTAACCTTCTAGCCAACGGTTGTACTTCAACCTAAGGGGATTCTGCCATGATTAGTTCTATTATATATCTAAGTTCGCCATCGGAAACGTCTACGGAGCAACTTGCACCTGTCGGGGCAATCCGTTCGCACAACCATCCAACCTACGGGTACCAACTTTACCGCATGGTAAGGGCACCGGCAGGGGTAGCGTTAGCCGCTAACGGTGTTGTCATCTATGCCTCCGGGTCTAGTGTCAACGTTACTAAGGCTGGTGCTGCTGCTGTTAACTCTAGCGCAATGGCTGGTGTTACACAGGGCATCATCCCTATCTCTTACTACGGCTGGGTTGTAGTTGCTGGGCAGTGTGGCATCAAGGCTATGGCAGCGGGACTTCTAGTCAACACCGCAGTGGCAACACATGGTGCCGGTGGGTTCATTGACGATGCAACCGTGACTGAGGGTACCACCGTCGGTACTACTCTCGCGGATATCGCGATAAACACTGTGGGTACCGTTCGACTCAAGGCAATGCTCTAAGCGAAGCCGTTTGACTTGAACCAACTGAAGGCTCCCGCGTTACAATACACGGGAGCCTTTTTTCATTAAGGAACGAGAATGAACCTTTCAGAACTTAGAGACCAAATCATAACCGTAACTGGCTACCCCGAAAGGGGTGCTACGGGCACTGCGCGAATCAATTCCGCTATCAATTACTCTCTACGTCAACTTTGGCGAGACATGCCTGAGAGTTTGATGAAGGAAGAGTACCGCTTTAGGGTGGAGCCTAACCTCAGTATCCATACTTTAGAGACTGATGCGACAGATCCGTTAGTCCTCCTCGTTGAAGACCCAACATCTATACTGACATCATCAACCTTTGCTACCGATGGGACGCTTCGCGCTCGCTGGTTAGAGGTTCAAAGGGGTGGGCGGTTCTATTACCGTAGAATTAGGGACATCGTTTGGGCTGTACCTGGTGGGAAAAACGCAGGGCAATGGATCATCATCCTAGATGAGCCTTGGGATAATCTCACAGACACAGGTCTAGTCTACAAGATTATGACCAAGGAATACCCTTATCCAGCAGACCTACAGAAGATACGCAAGGTTACTTATGACCCAGAGAACGCAAGCCACACTCTGCTGTACGATGTACTTCCAGATGAAATGAATGAGTGGCGCGTGATGCAGGGCTACAGGCGAGAAGGAAGGCCGACACGTACAACCCGTGGAGACTTCTACTCTATGCCAAGCCCACACTATACTCCAGAACTAAGTGTTAGTGGCACTGAAACCAACGCTACAAAGTGGGGTTACGACGCTTCTGGGTCATTGCAAACCTCTTACGGAGAGGGTGGTACCTTCAGTTACAGGGTCATGCACGTATGGGGTCGTCGTCCCTTCGTTGGGTCGGAGCATTCTAGGCCAAGTTCTAGCGGTACCAATACGTTAGAGCCATTCTACCGCAGTTCCCCATCTAAGGAGTCTGCCCAAATATCTACTACTTGGGGTGGGGGTACGATTAAGATTGTAACCCCAGACGTAGACTACATGCACGGATACGGCAAGACAGCAAGCCGCAGCAGTTACCACAGATACGGGGTAGAGAAGTGGATCTTTAGGGCCAGGCATGCCTCTAACTCAGTAGGGAGTGCTTCCCTGTTTCCATTGATTGAAGCAGACGGGATCTACTACCTTTGGAGAATAGAAGAAGGTGATGTAACTATTACCTACGACCGTGGAGACGATGACCCTGTAGACAAAAGCGTTGTCCTTAAAGACTCTCATGGGCATTTTCATATACGGTTTGATAGTTATCCGACAGAGAATGAAGATGTTCTCCTTGGAGTGATACGTAGACCAGATACTCTTAAGTACGACACCGATGTCTCCCACGTCCCACCTGAGTGCTACGGTGCATTGATAGACCTTACATGCTCCTACTTAGTAGGCCGAAGAGATGGAGAGCCTAAAAGAGAAAGTTACTACTTCTCTAGGTATAAGGAAGAAGTAGACCGACTAAGAGGTCTGTACACCTTCTCAGGGCATACCAGTCCTAGTTTCGGGGAGGGGTTGTCCGGGACAAGGCTAAGGGGTTCCTCTAATTATGATGTAGAAGGGAGTTAGGCATGTACCCAGAGTACAAATCTAAGGGAATTACCGCCAAAACCATCTCCGAACTTGCCCGTTCTGATGGTAGCAGTGCTTATGAGATCAATAACTTTGACGTAGATGAGGCTGGATATCTAGTAAACCAGTTTAGAATCATGCCCCTCATACCCGATGAATGGAATGCTGCTATACCAGCCCCGTTCTCTGACGTTAGAGGGATTGCTTATGCTTACTTTGACGGTGGTTCCAGACCAGAGATACTTTTCTTCACTGCCACCGGAGTGTTTAGATACGCCCCTTGGCTTAGAGTAGACGGTGCTGCCACTAAAAAAGGACTAGAGGAGCAGGTATACTACAGACTAAGGGGGGTTACGGCTTCTGTTACCCCTATGGGGAGAAAGAAGTACCCTGCACAATCTGAAAAGTTTGGAGAAAGGATCTACTTTACCTACGGAGATGGTGGTGGTGCCTGGGTTTGGGACGGATATCGTGTAAGAAGATTCGGTTTTGAGGGTGTACCAAGTACGCCAGAGGCGGCAGGCCCGTCACGGTCGATAGACTCTGATGATGTCAATCACCCTAACGGTGGGGGGTTCAGCGTCAAGGGCAGGATTGGGACTATTGACAACAACCTGCATAATATCGTAACCGACGGATCAGACGCCGATGATAATGTTTTAGACCTAGTTGTTGGTGGGCTAGGTGCTGGAGAATGGCAATACGCTGTAGTCTACGAGAACGTAGACGGAGCCTACTCGAAGATGAGTCCTCTTGGGGCACGATGTAGTGTCCGTCAAGAGCCTGCCACAGACCCGTCAGGCAGCAACCCAACATATCCAGAGATGCTGCGCCGCCAGTTCTGGGTTCATTCTATATCGAAAGGCCCAGTCGGAACGGTTGCTCGTATTATCTTGCGAAGCCCAGACCAACTACACCTGACTACAGGGCCAGACCACCGACCAAGATTTCTGCGGAGGATATCAAACAATGTATCCACAGAGTTCATAGACAACACCCCAGACGGGGAACTTGGGCCTATTTGGAAAGACAGGGAGGCTACCCCTGTCGGAGTGTACTTCCTTAGAGCGCATGCAGGCTCACTCTTCCAACTAAGAACAGACGGGAATCCTTACCGGGTCTGGTGGTCTGAGCAAACCAGCCTACAAGGAGCCACTCCAGAAAGTACACTGCGTGGGCATTGGATCGACGTATTCCCAGAGACCGGGCCTATAACTGGGTCTATCTCGGTTAGTTTGAAAGCCAACTCTTCTAATACACCTGTTCTTCTTATCCTAAAAGAACACGCAGTCCATCATATAAGTGGTGCCTACCCGGATTGGAAAGTCGGCACTTTGCATCCTGCCGCTGGGCTTGCTGGGCCTAGCCTAATACAGGCTACACCTGACGATTCAGTACTCTGGTACGGTAATAATACCTTCTGGATCTTAGACACAAAGTCTGGTTCAGTCGTTGATGTCGGAGTTAATATTAGAGAGTCTCTGTCTAAGGTAAATGTTGGAGCGGCTGGACTCGGTGTGTCCTGGGTGCGTCCAGACACGAAAGAAGTAGTATTCTGCCTCCCGATAGACGACGAAACTCAACCGAGAAAATGCTTTATCTGGGACTATAGGTTCGGAGGGTGGCGTACTAGAGACAACATAAAGATAGATGCTGCAATCAGCATACCCAAAATGGGTATATCCATACTCGCTGGTAAGATTGACCCGCCGAAAACTGGTTCTGATATTACAAATGTTTGGGTAGAGAACAGGGGATACCCTCTATACACGGTTGTCCAACCTACTGCGACATACAGAAGTGGCTGGGTATCCATGACAAGCGTCCCTCAACCAGACCAAGCAAACCCGCTGTCAGTCCTCACTGCGACAATGAGGGGCATAGACAAGATAGGTTCATCGGTACATGCATTATCTAATATCAACGACCTAATCGTTGTATTCAAGGAGGCATCAAGTGGCTCGGCGACCGTGGCCACCTACCAAGATTGGGATGGCGATACGTCAATCGACGCAGATACGCTCCTATTAGCCCATCCTGAGCAGCAACCAGACATTCCATACTACGGCTCGGCTCTCTACGGAACGGGCGTGTACAGGGATGCTAGGGTATACTCTGAGCGTGTTGCGCTGGGTATCGGCTCAGCATCAGTGTTCCAAGTGAAGGTAACTTCAGAGTCTCCCATGAAGTTACTGACCTTAGATGTATTTGGCCCAACCGTAGCAACCCCAGGTGGAAGGACTCCGCAATGATTTTCGCACCAAAGGGCTTAATAGTTGGAGGGGTTGTAGACCCTAACGACCTAGCGCAAGAGTTTATTGAAGCCAGCAGGATTGCTGAAAGCCAGACCCAATACCAATGGGAGAACAAGGCGCTGTTCAACGGTGCGGCACCAGTGACAAGTCAGTTGGTTGAAGGTGCGCCTGTTAGGATAGTATCGGTAAAGCAATCTGCCTTCTTGAGGGCCGACACTAGTTCTGTTCCCAAGGTGCATAGGACTGACACCACGACTGGCTTTGACCCAGACCTTACAGTTGCTTCTGGAGACCCTGAGTTATTTCAAATCCCGTATAATAGAGGCTACAACCTCATTACTGGGACGAACGACATGAGGCTAAAGTGGGTGAGCGAGTACCCAGAAATGATATATATCATATTCTCCTACCAGTATACTAGGCTAAAGCGCAATGGCTTTGGGTTAAACACAGACGACGACGAAGCGTTTATACGGTTCAAACTCCAGTTACAGTTGGATGGGAGTGGAGTCTACGGCTCTGGCTTATCTGGGGTCGGTACAACAGACGGGTTTAGAGGAACTGGCTATGGGGTTAGGAACCTAAGGACGACCCATAGAACGATCTCCTTCACTGGTGCAGGCCCACACACAGTGGAGGCACTGGCTGGGCAGGCTCCATGTACATCGGTGGCCCAAGATACTGACACAGAAGAAGCGATGGCATTCTTTGGTAGGCCTCCTAACGAAGGAGTTTGCATAGGCCATAGGACGCTGACTGTGATAAGGTTCCCAAAGGGCAAAGAGTTGGGGGGATAGATGGGAGTAACTAGGCCGGTAAGTGGAACGGTTATCACGACTACATCTATTACAGAGATGTACGATACAGTAAAAAGCAAGGTTAACACGGGGTCAGCCTCGCGATTAGACGACGCTGCGCTTGGTGAGCAGCACCTACCGAGTTGCATACCACCACTAAACGGTACCGCCACAGCAGCCGCTGACTCTACTACCTTATCCTCCATAGCGACGGTACTGGTCGCCAAAAGCATCCTTACAGAGACAGAGTCTGACGTAGTTGGCTCTAACTGGCAAGAAATACTGGTGTTAGATAATTCCGGCGCTGGCTACACCTTGCCCCCATGCAAAGTCCTTGTGATGATGGACGCTACAGTGAAGCGGGTAAACAAGGGAACCACTCCAAGTGGTGCGAACCAAGCCTGGTTTTCTGTCTACTACGAAGGAGATATCGGTGCAGGCTCTGATGTCTTCTGGGACTCCGCAAACATGGGTATGGTGACGGGCAATAGGGCAGAGGCAACCGGCCTCTTTGGGGATGGTGTAAACGAGAATGTTTCAATATGGTTTGTTATAGATAAGACTTACTTGGTTGCCAACTGGGACTTAGAAAAACTAATAGTACGTGCCTCTTGTGGGTATGGTGTTGGGGCTTCTGCTAAGAAACCAGTTAGTATCCTTATATCAGAGGTACAACTTAGTTTTTGTGCCTTTTACAAGGACGAGTAATGCCAACCATCCCAACAATGGCCCTCTCAGGGTCGGTAGATGCAACAGAAATCTACGATAAAGGTCTCTTTGATCCGAATGTTACGCCTGATTCGCTAGAGATACTTAACGGTGGTCTTGACATTGCTAACCTTGAGGCTGGTACACAGAATATAGTTCCTCGAATGTGGCAATACGGGTCGTTTGCTATGGGTTTCACCTCTGGCTTTGAGCGCACAGAGACCACATTCGCTCGTCAGTTAGGCGGGACAGACGACGAAACCTCAGAGAAGTGCATACACGCATCCCTCTCTCATCGACTGTTTATCCCTTTTGCCCCGTCAGTCTTAATATTTGGGTACCAAGCCTTCTTTCAGCAGGATGCTACAAAATGGGTACTCAATGGGGTTCAGAAGATTGAGAGTTGGAAAGTGAAACTGCTCCTCAACGGAGCCGTTAAGGGTAGTGCTGAAACGGTTCTTCCGAGTAGTAAGTTTTCTCTAGCAGACCCCAACCCTGGGCAGATCATACACAGTGGTACTACTGTAATATCTGGCTATGCTGACGAAAATCGTTGGAGATATTCATCTAAAAGTGTGACAATGACGAATGCCACCAAAGGATACAATGAGTTTAGAGTCACTTTAGAATCATCCGTATATGGCCCAGATGCTAAACTTGCTAAGTGCAAGACGGCTATCGGGTCTTTCCACGTTTTAGCATTGAGGTAGAGTAATGGGACAAAGATGGGACGATACCTTAGCGGGTGCAGGAGATGGAGCGAAAATTGGTGGAGCGATTGGCTCCGTTATACCGATACCGGGAGTTGGTTCAACGGTTGGCGCCCTTGCTGGCGGTGTCATTGGTGGGGCGCTGGGCTACTTTAACAGTGGCTCGGACGAGGAGAGGGCACTTAACGCTGCCCACATGAGGATGGCAAAAACACCGGTTAGTGCTTACCAAGGATCATCTATCAAGAATGTCAACGAGGGCAAGATTGAAGCAGAGGGAGCCAAGCAGACAGACTTAGCCGCTAGAGGCTCTGCCACAGGCCCAAACACAGGGGCTAACGCTCAAAGAGCGCAGGACATTAGCAAGAACTTAATGTTCGGGAAGCAACTATCCCAAGCCATGACTAATGACCAGATAGAGAAGGCCGCAGTAGCAACTAGGGATAAGGGCATGGAGGGCCTTGGCAAGTCTGTCGATAGAGACTACGCTTACAAGATTGCCAAATTAGGACAAGACGGTAAGGGTGGAACGTCCGGCATGGACGACCTAGGTAAGGCGTTCGGTGAAACCGATAACGAGGCTTTATCTGAAGCCGCCAAGAAGTTTTTGGAAACCACCGAAGTGGCACCAGTATAATAGGAGGAAGGCATGGCTAATATAGTTGATGAGATGCACACAGGAGTAATGTATTCCCGTAAAGGAATATACGCGGGTATGTCCGATAAAGAGGTCATGGATGCTAGGATTGTACTTCTCAATTCGCTTGATAGGGTTGATGGTCTGATTGAAGACTACAGGACTAACAAGGTTGTCAGCAGTCTCGGCGCTAAGTCGGAAGAGGTAAGGCTGTTTGGCTCTTGGGCATCCGCATCTGTTCAGGCTGCGGCAATAACAGATTCTGGCTTAAGTAGAGCATTAGCCCTGACCGAGGTGAACCAATTAAATCCCCTAGAGCATGCTTTACTTGTTGGGGATCACAACAGTCTGCCGGGATACAACGCACAAGTAAAGGGAAGTGAGAGTTCCTCTATCAAGGGACTGGTCATCCAGGCTCAAGGAATGGTCAGCGCGGCAAGCCCTAAAGACCACCCACAGCAGTTAGGGGTTGTTCTCGGAGAGGCTACTAAGACAGTCGAACAAACACTTGCGCAGATAAACACTGATTATATCACTCCAGCCACAAGAGAACTGGCACAGCGGGGGTTTACGAGGGACATAGAGAACGGGTTCCGTGAGATACTAGAAGCAAAACTAGGGGCTGGGCACGAAGCAAACATAGATAAGGCTGTATCTGATTTTAGCCGGATGAATCTACCTCAGTTTGACACAAACTATGGGGCTAATCCTGAGTATAAGTTGGCCTTTGAAAAACAAGAACGGTTTAAGGATGGGATGGATGAAGCCGCTAAGGTGCTTGGGCCTGGACACCCAATAACCATCGAGTACAATCGGATAAAAGGAAAGTACGACACTATTAATATTTCCCCTAAGGAACTAGCGAAACAAGGCGCTGGGATTGTGGCACCAGAACACTACAGGGCCACCAAGAAACGCCTAATGGAGGAACTAGCAGAGAACAAGGCTGGGAGTGAGAGCCTGCCTTATATCCGTAGGGTAATGGAACTGCCGGGCTTCATCGAACTAACTCAGGCACTTGGCTACCCAAGAACAGTTGAGGGGTCTAGTAAGGTTCTTCGCTATATGTCTAGATACCCAGAGCAATCTGCAAAGGTATTGGTTCTCAATGCAGAGATGATGAGAGACCCCATCTTAACGAAAGATCCAGGTCTACGTCGCATCGCTATACGACTATACCTTGAGAATCAGGTCAACGCGGGAGAGATGAAGAACCAGATGCTCAGAACTAAGGCTGGTGTATCAGACTGGACTACCAATAAAGCCCGTAGAATGGGCTATACGGACGTTCAGATTGGACGCATACGCCAAGGGATACAGGGCTTCGTTGAAACAAGCGTACTCGATGTCCCCAAGGTCACAGCAGAAGAAATCCTCGCTAGTTTCGGTGAGTCTATTACTGGCAATGAAACTGCATCTGAGTTGAAAGCCAAGAGTATATCATTCCTAAAGAACAACCATAAGGATATGTCAACAGAGGGACACTCTAAGTTCGTGCAGACCTATCTTCCTGCCTTGATTCAAACTGCCAAGAACGAAGACAAAGCAGAGGAGAGTCGCATTGAAGACGCTAAGTTTGACAGTAACAATCAGACTGACCTACTAACCGACCGCAGCCTAGACGAAGGGGCATTCGGCGATAGTGCGTTCGACACCGGAGACTCTGACCTCGATATTGCAAACAGCGTAGATGCCCAACAAGACATGGTTGATGCTATGGGCGCACCACTAACACAAGGTGAGAGTCTTGGGAAGTTAGTGTACCGAGAGGAGTTAGAAAGAGCAGAAGCAGCGATGGATGCTGACGGACTTGGAAAAGATTCGACTATAGACTATCTCAACAAGTACGGCGTAGGTGGCACGACAGGCAAGAAGAAGCCAGCAGGTAAGAAGAAGAAGCCAGCAGCGGCACCAGCAGCGGCACCAGCAGCGGCACCAGCAGCAGCGCCAGTGGCCGGTAAGGTAGTACCCCCTCCTGTTGTAAGTGCTAGTTCGGCACTAGACGACCTGGTGAGAAACGATGTAACAGTGCCAGCCGAGGTAAATAAAACCAAAACGAGCAGTTCGTCTGCAATAGACGCGTTACTCGGAATGTAAGGAACGGAGTTAAAGTATGCAACAGACAAGGATTGAGTTAGCAGAAGACCCTAATACCCACATATTCCTACGTGGGGGAGTTTGGTACGAT
>TARA_R110002110_G_scaffold119106_7_pt1 | contig 10725 bp, 8 predicted proteins | sample TARA_R110002110 | Tara Oceans TARA_R110002110 (sample SAMEA4397330) | marine metagenome | biome: Polar Biome; feature: [SRF] surface water layer (ENVO:00010504); material: water (ENVO:00002006), including particulate matter (ENVO:01000060) such as... | depth 5 m
TAGCCGCGGTTTGAAGTTCTCGTCTGAATTTCGAAATAAAATCAATACGATGGACGATGCCCCTCAAGTAATTTCAGAGATTGGGGCTTTTTTTGACGGGACATGGATCCCGAAGGCGGCGTGATGTCTGTAACCGTGCTTTCCGAACCTGAAACCCCTGTGGCTTTCGACCCGACCAATGCGTTGTCCGCACTGCCGTTTGCAGTGATTGCGGTCGACGGAAACACCCGTATTGCGTTTATGAACGGTGCCGCTGAGCAGTTTTTCGAACAGGGCGCCAAAGGTCTTCAGGGCCGGCGTCTGGATGAGTTGCTGCCGGCCGACAGTCCGCTGTTTTCGCTTATCGCCCAGGCATCGACGGATCAAACCAGCGTTGCCGAATACGATGTTTCGATCTCGTTTCCGCGGGCGCGGCCCCGGAACCTTGCGATCACAGCGGCGCCGATGATGGACGGATCGTCTCTGACGGTGGTTTCCCTGCATGAGCAATCCATTGCACGGCGGATCGGCAACCAGATGGCGCATCGTAATGCGGCCCGTTCGGTCACCGGTCTTGCCGAACTTCTGGCGCACGAGGTCAAGAACCCGCTTTCCGGTATCCGCGGGGCGGCGCAGCTTCTCGAATCGGCGCTCGAAGACCCGGAAGATCGCGGGCTTACCAAGCTTATCTGCGAAGAAACCGACCGGATTTGCGACCTTGTCGACCGGATGGGGCTGTTTTCCAGTGACGAGATCAGCCGCAGCGCGGTGAATATCCACCTCGTGCTTGAACGTGTCCGGCGCGTTGCCCAGGCCGGGTTCGGCCGGCATATAGAGTTTGTCGAGCAGTACGATCCGTCGCTTCCGCCGGTCTACGGCAATGCGGATCAGCTGATCCAGGTGTTTCTGAATATCGTCAAGAATGCCTGCGAAGCCGCGCCGAAAACAGGCGGCGTCATAACGATCGTTACCGCGTTCCAGCATGGCATAAGACTGGCGCTGCCCGGTGGAACGAGCCGGGTACAACTGCCGCTGATCGTAACGGTGCGCGACAATGGGCCCGGTATTCCGGAGGAGGTCGCTGCCAACATGTTCGATCCGTTCGTCACGTCGAAATCCGACGGGACCGGCCTTGGTCTCGCGCTGGTCGCAAAGGTCATGGGAGATCACGGCGGTATCGTCGAATTCGACTCGTCGGACCAGGGGACCGAATTCCGCCTGAGACTGCCGATGCATATGGACACGGCCGAATGGAAAAAAGCGTCCGAGGGGAACGCCCTATGAGCAAGACCCCGACAATTCTGGTCGCCGACGACGACCGTGCGATCCGAACCGTTCTCGAGCGCGCGCTGACACGTCAGGGCTACGACGTGCGCCTGACCGGTAACGCGCGCACGCTGTGGTCGTGGGTGGCCGACGGCGAGGGCGACATGGTCATAACCGATGTGGTTATGCCGGATGAAAACGGTCTCGACCTGGTTCCGCGGATTCGGGAAATCCGCCCCGAACTGAAGATCATCGTCATGAGCGCCCAGAGCACATTGCTGACCGCGGTCAAGGCGAACGAGCGGGGGGCCTACGAATACCTGCCGAAACCGTTCGATCTGAGCGAACTGATCAGTGTCGTTGAACGCGGCTTGCAGGATCCGACCGACATCAACGTTGCGACACCGCTGGAAGACGAGGAAAAGCTGCCCCTGATCGGCCGGTCGGTCGCCATGCAGAACATCTACAGAATTCTCGCCCGCCTGATGGCGACCGACCTGACGGTCCTGATTACCGGCGAGTCGGGTACGGGCAAGGAGCTGGTCGCACGGGCGCTGCATGATTACGGCAAACGCCGGAATGGCGCCTTTGTCGCGATCAACATGGCGGCAATTCCGCGGGACCTGGTCGAGGCAGAGCTGTTCGGCCATGAACGGGGCGCGTTTACCGGGGCGACAGGTCGCGGGGTCGGGCGCTTTGAACAGGCCCAGCGCGGCACGCTGTTTCTCGATGAGATCGGCGACATGCCGCTCGATGCTCAAACCAGGCTTCTGCGCGTACTCCAGGACGGGGAATACACCACAGTTGGCGGCAGAACGCCGATCAAGGCGGATGTCCGGATCGTCGCGGCGACGCATCGCGATCTTACCCGGCAGGTCAAGCAGGGGCATTTCCGCGAGGACCTGTATTATCGTCTCAACGTGGTGCCGATTCGTTTGCCGCCGCTGCGCGAACGGGTCGAGGACCTGCCGGAACTGGTCGAGCACTTCTTCGCCCGCGGCGCCGAAACGGGGTTGCCGTTCAAGACACTGGAACCGGCCGCGATGGATATCCTCCTGCGCCACCGCTGGTCCGGAAATGTCCGGGAACTGGAGAATCTGGTCCAGAGACTGGCGGCGCTTTATGCAGACGACGTCATTTCGGCCGAAATCGTCAGCAATGAACTGGCGGAGGCGGTCGCCGCGGTTTCCGACGCGCCGGGCGACGACGAAAGCATGTCGGAGGCGATAGAACGCCACCTTGGACGGTCCTATTTCGAGGGCGAAGATGGTTTGCCGTCGAACGGGCTGTACACTAGGGTACTGCACGAGATGGAACGTCCCCTGATTTCGATGACATTGGCGGCGACGCGCGGCAACCAGATCAAGGCAGCCGAGATTCTCGGGCTCAACCGGAATACGTTGCGGAAAAAGATCAGAGAGCTCGATATCGAGGTCGTCAGGGGCGCGCGCTAACGACCATAATCATCCGGGCGGTGGTGCGGTGGCAGAAACAGACAAGACATTGGATCTACCGACTGAAATAAGCCGGCCGTCGGCAGCGGTCGCGGCGTTTTCGCGCCTGTCCGAATGGGGCCGGCGCGTCGGGCTGGGCCGGAAACTCTCCATTGCGCTGACGGTTGCGGCACTTGGCTTCGCGTTTGCGACCTATGCAACGATCACCGGTTCGTCGCCCCTGGGGGCGGACACCCAGACGGTTCTGATCCTTCTTCAGATCGACCTTGTCCTGTTTCTGTTGCTGGGCCTTGTTGTGGCCCGCAATCTGGTAGGACTATGGATCGAACGGCGCCGCGGGCAGGTCGGGTCGCGACTACATATGCGGCTGGTCATGCTGTTCAGTCTCATCGCTCTCGCGCCGGCGATTATCGTGTCCGTCTTCTCGGCCGTGTTTTTCAATTTCGGCATGGAGAACTGGTTCAACGACCGGGTCAGGACCGCGATCGTCGAATCGCGGGCGGTTGCGGAAGCCTATCTGAAGGAACATCAGCAGGTCATCCGCGGCGACGTGCTGTCGATGGCGCGCGATCTCGAGCGCGCGCTGCCGCTTCTGGTCGAGAACCCGCGGCAGTTCTCGCGAATTCTGGCCGGTCAGGGGCTTGTCCGGAACCTGAGCGAAATTTACATTTTCGACGGATCGGGCCGGGTGCTGGCGAAATGGGCGCTTGGCTTCGTCATCGATCGTAACCCGTTATCGCCGGAGATTATCGACCGGGCGCGCAGCGGCGAGGTGGTGCTGCTGACCAGCGAGGCGGACGACCGGTTACGAGCGATCATCAAGCTCGACCGGGTTGTCGATGCGTTTCTCTATGTCGGCCGGTTTGTCGAGCCCAACGTGCTGGAACATATAGAAAAAACCCAGCGCGCCGCGGCCGAATACGAGAATATCGAAGGTCGGCGATCGAGCATCGAAATAACCTTTGCCATGATCTTTATACTTGTCGGCATGCTGTTGCTGTTCGTCGCGATCTGGGTCGGGCTTGTCTTTGCCAACAGGCTGTCGCGGCCGATTTCCGATCTCGCCGGCGCGGCAGAGCGTGTCAGGGCAGGGGATCTGTCGGCGCGGGTCGAGGAAGGACCGAATTCCGACGAACTGGGCCTTTTGAGCAGGGCGTTCAACCGCATGACCGATCAGCTCGAGGGCCAGCGGCACGAACTGGTTCAGGCCAACCGGCAGCTCGACGAACGCCGTCACTTTATCGAGACGGTGTTGGGCGGCGTGTCCGCCGGCGTTATCGGCATCGATTCCGCAGGACATATCAATCTGGCGAACCGCTCGGCCTGTTCGCTTCTGGCGACGGATATCGACCAGCGGATCGGGGCCGATATCGGTGAAGTGGTGCCCGAACTGGCCGATATGATCGCTGATGCCCACAACCGGCCCCACCGCCTGGTCGAGGCGCAGATTTCGATGCAGCGGGGCGGCCGGCCGCGGACCCTGTTCGTCCGGCTGGCGGCGGATGTCGTCGATCGCAAGGTCGTGGGCTTCGTTATTACCTTCGATGACATAACCGAACTGGTCGCCGCGCAGCGCAAGGCAGCGTGGTCCGACGTCGCCCGCCGGATTGCCCACGAGATCAAGAACCCGCTGACCCCGATCCAGCTTGCGGCCGAACGCCTTCGCCGGAAATACCTGAACGAGGTCACGTCGGATCCCGAGACGTTCTCGAATTGCACCGATACGATCATTCGTCAGGTTGGCGACATCGGGCGGATGGTGGATGAATTCTCCGCCTTCGCCAGAATGCCGCGCCCCGAGATGGAGAAGGTGAACCTTGGGAGAATTTGCCGGGAGGCGCTGGTTCTGCAGCGCAGCGCTCATCCAGAGATTGAGTTCGATGTCACGATACCGGATGACGCGGCAATGATCTCGGGCGACGCGCGTCAGCTTTCGCAGGTTCTCACCAACCTGCTGCAGAACGCGATCGATGCGATTGACGGCCGGGTTGCGGAGGATGGCGCCGCGCTGCCGCCGGGCAATATCCGGCTTGTCCTGACAACGACCGAGGACGATGCCGTAATCGAGATCGGGGATAACGGAAAAGGCCTGCCGCTCGACAAGCGCGACCGGCTGACGGAGCCGTACATGACTACGCGAACCAAAGGCACGGGCCTTGGGCTGGCAATCGTAAAAACAATCCTGGAAGACCATGGCGGTACCCTGGAACTGAAGGACCGCGAGGACGGAGAGCCCGGCGCGTCAATTCTGGTTACGGTGCCCCTGATTCAGGCCGAGGAAGCGGCGGCCGCTGCATCTGCCGAAACAACGTCGGTCGACGAGCCGGAAGGCGGCATCGCATATGGCGGCTGATATTCTTATCGTCGACGACGAAGAGGATATCCGGATGCTGATAGCGGATATCCTCAGCGATGAAGGCTATGTCTGCCGGACCGCGCGGGACAGCAAGTCGGCCTTCAATGCAATCGAAGAACGCCGGCCGAACCTCTTGATTCTCGATATCTGGCTTGAGGGCAGCGATCTCGATGGTATCGAGATACTGGAACGCGTCCATGACGAGCATGCATCGATGCCTGTCATCATGATCAGCGGTCACGGAAACGTCGAAACTGCGGTAAATGCGATCAAGCTCGGGGCATACGATTTTATCGAAAAACCGTTCAAGGCAGACCGGCTTGTGCTTACCGTAACGCGGGCGGTCGAGGCGGCGCGTCTGCAGCGTGAAAACCAGGAATTGCGCCAGCGCACGAGCGACGTGACCGAGATCATCGGCGTATCGCCCGCGATCCGGCATTTGCGCGGTGCCCTTGAAAAGGTCGCGCCGACCGACAGCCGCGTACTGATCTCCGGGCCACCCGGTGTCGGCAAGGAGATCTTCGCCCGCCAGCTTCATCGGCTTTCGCTCAGATCGACGGGACCGTTTGTCGTCCTGAACTGTGCGGCGATGAATCCCGACCGCATGGAAATGGAACTGTTCGGTCACGAGGCGTCAGGCGGCGAGGAGCCGCGCAATGTCGGAACGCTTGAAGCCGCGCACGGCGGCACACTGTTGCTCGACGAAGTCAGCGATATGCCGCTGGAAACCCAGGGAAAAATCGTCCGGGTACTGCAGGAACAGACTTTTACGCGGGTCGGCGGAGAATCGGCGGTAAAGGTGGACGTACGCGTCATCGCATCGACCAATCGCGATATGGAAGCGGAAATGGCCGCGGGCAATTTCAGGCAGGACCTTTTCTATCGCTTGAACGTCGTGCCGATCGAAGTGCCGCCGCTCCGGGACCGTCCCGACGATATCCCGGCGCTCGTCGAGCACTTCATGCAGCGCTCGGCCCTTATTTCGGGCGTGTCTCCCCGTATTATGTCGCGCGAGGCCATAGCCGCATTGCAGGCATATGACTGGCCGGGCAACGTTCGACAATTGCGGAATGCAGTCGACTGGATACTGATCATGGCGCCGGGGCAGCCGGAGGATCCCGTGACGGTCGAGAACCTGCCACCCGATATCGGTTCGGGCTCATCGGCATCGGTCGGGTGGGAAGAGGGAGCCAAGATGATGTCGCTGCCGCTGCGCGATGCCCGGGAAAATTTCGAACGTCAGTATTTGCTTGCGCAGATTTCCCGGTTTGGCGGAAATGTGTCGCGGACTGCGGAATTTGTCGGCATGGAGCGGTCGGCTCTGCACCGGAAACTTAAATCTCTCGGCGTTACCAGTCGTGAAATCGCTGAACAGCCCGGCGCGGCAGCGCCGGAATAACGGGACGAACGGGCATGAAGGTCATTGTTTGCGGGGCGGGCCAGGTTGGCTACAACATTGCGCGTCAGCTCTCTCTGGAAAATCACGATGTTACGGTCGTGGATTCGTCTTCCGAAAATATCCGGACGGTGAATGAATCGCTGGACGTCCAGGCGATCCGCGGCTTCGCGTCCGACCCGGACGTTCTGGAACGCGCCAACGCTGCGGACTCGGATCTTCTGATTGCCGTGACGCAATCCGACGAAGTCAACATGGTCGCCTGCCAGGTCGCGCATTCGCTGTTCAACGTGCCGACCAAACTCGCCCGCGTCCGAAACCAGAGCTACCTGCAGCCGATCTGGGCCGATTTGTTCAGTCGCGACAACATGCCGATCGATGTGATCATTTCGCCCGAACTCGAAGTCGCCCGGGCGATCTCGCGCGACCTCGTCGTTCCCGGCGCTTTCGACACCATCCCGATGGTCGAGGGGCGGGTCCGCGTGATCGGCGTGCGCTGCAATGAGGATTGCCCGGTCATCAATACGCCGCTGCGTCAGCTTACGGGTGTGTTTCCCGACCTGAGCATTGTGATCGTCGGGATTATCCGCGACGGCAAGACGATCATGCCCAGCGCGGACGAACAGATGTTTCCGGGCGACGATGTCTATTTCGTTGCCGACAACGATCATGTTGCGCGCGCGATGACGATCTTCGGACATGAAGAGCGCCAGGCCCGGCGTATCATTATCGCGGGCGGCGGCAATGTGGGCGTGTTTTTGGCACAGTTGATCCGCGACGAGCACCCGGGCGTGAATGCGCGGATCATCGAATCCAACCGTAAACGCGCCGAGAGCGCGGCGGCGCGTCTGCCGGAAACGACGGTGATCAACGGCAACGCGCTCGAGCCGACCATTCTCGAGGAAGCGGGCGTTGCCGTCACCGAGGCGATTGTCGCTGTCACCAATGACGACGAGACGAATATCCTGGGCTCCCTGCTTGCCAAACGTCATGGCGCGCAGCGGGCGATCGCCCTGGTCAACAACACGAACTATTCGCCGCTGATCACGACGCTCGGCGTCGATGCGGTTATCAGCCCGCGGTCGATTACCGCGTCAACGATACTGCAGCATGTCCGACGCGGGCGCATTCGCGCCGTCCATTCGCTTGGCGAGGATTTCGGCGAAGTCATGGAAGCGGAAATTCTCGAGACATCGAGCCTCGCGGGCCTGCAGATACGCGAGATGGAACTGCCTGACGGCGTGATGTTCGGGGCGGTCATCCGGGGGGAAAAGGTCATCACCCCGCGCAGCAATACCGTTCTCAACAAGGGCGATATGGTCGTGATTTTCGTCAGGCCGTCCGCCGTGCGGGAAATCGAACGCCTGTTCGCCGTGAGCCTTGAATTTTTCTAGAAACCAGAAATCCCGATGCCCCGTATTTCTTATGTTAACGGCCGGTTCGTCCGGCACTGCCACGCCGCTGTCCACATAGAGGACAGGGGCTATCAGTTTGCCGACGCCGTCTACGAGGTTATTGCCATCGTTCGCGGGAAACTGGTCGATGACGCGCTCCATTTCGAGCGGCTCGAGCGGTCGTTGCGCGAAATCAGAATGGAAATGCCTTTTTCGCGCACGATTTTTCGCATGAAGGTCGCGGAATTGCTCAGGCTCAACCGGCTGTCCACCGGGTCGCTCTATCTGCAGGTGTCGCGTGGCGTCGCACCGCGAAATCATAAAATACCGGGGCCGATGCGCGCGTCCGTCGTCATGACCGTGCGGCCGTTGCGCGAAGTACCGGCGGCGGTGGTGGAGGAGGGCGTGCCGGTCATCACGGTGCCCGACATCAGGTGGAAGCGGCCGGATATCAAGTCGGTGGCATTGCTGCCGAATGTCCTCGCGAAAGAGGATGCGGTCCGACGGGATGTCTACGAAGCCTGGCAGGTTACGGTCGACGGTATCGTTACCGAGGGCACATCGACAAACGCCTGGATCGTAAAGGACGGCAAGCTGATTACCCATCCTGCCGCGAGTGCAATCCTCAATGGTGTGACCCGCCTCGCCCTGCTCGAAATCGCGTCCGATCTGGGTATCGGCCTGGACGAGCGGCCGTTTTCCGTGGACGAAGCCTATGCGGCGGATGAAGCTTTCCTGTCCAGCACGTCCGCATTTCTGGTGCCGATTGTCCGGATCGACGACAGGCAGATTGGATCGGGCGTGCCGGGACCGGTCGCGAAAGCTCTGCTGGCGCAATATCGACATCATCTGTGGAGCGACCATGCCTGATCGTATGCCGAAAGCCGTGTTGTTCGACTGGGACGGAACGCTGGTCAATAGCTGGCCGATCATTCACGAGAGCATGAACCGGACGCTGGAAGCGATGGGGCATCCGGTATGGAGCATGGAAGAAACGACCACGCGGGTCCGCAAATCCCTGCGCGAGGCGTTTCCCGAGCTGTTCGGCGACAGGTGGGAAGACGCGCGGGACATCTTTTACGGCGCTTACCGGGAAGTGCATCTTGAACGGGTCGAGAAGATCGTCGGCGCGGATGAAATGCTCGGGTTATTGCAGGGGTACGGCAGCCATCTGGGGGTCGTCAGCAACAAATCAGGCGGACATCTGCGCGCCGAGTCCACCAAACTGGGTTGGGACCGGTTTTTTGAAGGCTATCTGGTCGGTGCGACAGATGCGGCGCGCGACAAACCGGCAACGGACCCGATATACATGGCGCTCGAGGGATCGGGCATCGAACCGTCGCGGGATGTCTGGTTCGTCGGCGATACATGGGTCGACATCGCCTGCGGCCGGGCGGCGAACTGCCATACCATTCTCATCGGCGAAAACGATCCGCAGGACGCGGAATTTCAGGACCATCCGCCCGACGAGAACTATTTTTCCTGCGAGGAGTTTCTGGAGGTTGTCAGACGCCTCCAAAGTTCCATATAGGTAGCATGTAGAAAATCCGTGATGGTTTGCAAACAAACCCGTCTTGTACTGTGAAGGTCATAGACGAGAGAGCGGTCAGAAGAAAAGGTAATAAAATGTCATCAGAAAAGCCCCAAAACCTTCAGGATGTTTTTCTCAATCATGTTCGTAAGCAAAAAACGCCCGTAACCGTGTTTCTGGTTAACGGCGTAAAACTCCAGGGTATCATTACCTGGTTCGACAATTTTTGCGTGCTTCTTCGCCGTGATGGACATTCCCAGCTCGTCTACAAACACGCGATCTCGACGGTGATGCCGGTGACGCCTGTGTCGCTCTATGACGACGATCTCGACGATGGCGACGATCGCATCGACGGGGCCGAAGCCTGATTTGACGGAGAGCCACGGTGGCGCGGCGGACGAAAGAACCCGCGCAGTCGTTATCCATCCCTATAAAAAATCGGGGCCGTCGGGCGGTCGCGCCGTAGATTCCTGTCTTGAGGAAGCCGTCGGCCTGGCCGCGGCGATCGACCTGAATGTGGTTTCCCGGGAAGCAGTGTCCCTGCCGAAAATCAATGCGGGCACCTATTTCGGAAAAGGGACGGTCGAACGGCTGGGCGAGCTGGTCGAGACGGAAGAAGCCGATATCGTCTGTGTCGATACGGCTCTGTCGCCGGTTCAGCAGCGGACCCTCGAAAAGGCGTGGAACACGAAGGTTATCGACCGGACCGGTTTGATACTTGAAATCTTCGGGGAGCGTGCACGCACGCGCGAAGGCGTTCTGCAGGTCGAACTGGCTCACCTGAATTATCAGCGCAGCCGGCTTGTCCGCACCTGGACCCATCTTGAGCGCCAGCGCGGCGGTTTCGGCTTCCTGGGCGGGCCGGGCGAAACCCAGATCGAAGCGGACAGGCGCATGATTTCCGTGCGGATCAACAAGATCCAGCGCGAACTTGAGACGGTGACCCGCACGCGGGAACTGCACCGCGAGGCCCGGCGTCGTATTCCATACCCGGTGATCGCCCTTGTGGGCTACACCAACGCCGGCAAATCGACACTGTTCAATGCGCTGACGAATGCGAATGTCTTTGCGAAAGACCTGCTCTTTGCGACGCTCGACCCGACGATGCGCGAGATCAAGCTGCCGTCCGGGCGCTCGGCGATCCTGTCGGATACGGTGGGTTTCGTGTCGGATCTTCCCACCACCCTGATCGCGGCGTTCCGGGCAACCCTGGAAGAGGTCATCGGCGCGGACATCATCGTGCATGTGCGCGACATCGCGCACCCTGACACCGAATCGCAGAAGCAAGACGTTCTGCGCGTCATGAACGAGCTCGGGGTGGATTTCGGCGATGGCCGGGCATTCGTCGA
>TARA_R110002110_G_scaffold182692_5_pt1 | contig 10723 bp, 9 predicted proteins | sample TARA_R110002110 | Tara Oceans TARA_R110002110 (sample SAMEA4397330) | marine metagenome | biome: Polar Biome; feature: [SRF] surface water layer (ENVO:00010504); material: water (ENVO:00002006), including particulate matter (ENVO:01000060) such as... | depth 5 m
GTATTGCTCAAGCAGAAATGCGAAGAGCATGATGTGGCACAGAAGCTCGTCGCGAATGTCGCGGACCTCGAACTTATCGCAGCGCATACGGAAGCGGATGTGCAGGCGCTGAAAGGCTGGCGACGTGAACTTTTCGGTGAGGATGCGCTGAAGCTGAAGCGTGGCGAACTCGCCATCGGCGCGAAGGGCAAGCGGATCGTGCTGATCGAGACGGCGAGGTAGATTATGCTCCGACCCGGATGCCGCTCTTGCGGCCGATTGCCCGACCAAGAGACGCGAGACGCTTCGTGACGATTTCGCCGGCAAGCGGCCCGTAACGATCCGGCAGGACAAGCGTGACCGACTGTTTGCCGATCTCGAATTTCGTACGCGGCAACATGCCGAGCGTGGCGCCCGACAAGGTGAAGGCAAGCCGCAGCGCGAGGCCGATAACGAGCGCGCGCTCATGTTCGCGTTCGCTAATGATGCCGATCAGATTGCCGAGCAGTTCAGGTTCGCCCTTCCCCTCATGGCGGTGGTAGCCGGCACGCGCGAGGAAGAGGCGGCCTTCGTGATCCACACCTGAAAGAGGCGCCAGCATGATCTGCGTCATGGTGTAGTGGGCGCGGTAATCTGGATGCACGTACCAGCCGATATCGGCCAGAATGCAGGCGGCATGACGCAGCCGCGCTTCCCCCGCCGTCTCGCCAAGGACGGCATCGCCGAAAAGCGGCGCCATCCATTTGTAGAATTCGCTGCCATGCTGAGGGAAGCGGGCAAGACGGCCCGCAAGATCGCGGCAGCCCGCGATGAGGGGATCCTTTGCCTGCTCTGTCTTGTCCAGACGGTCGAACAGAATGCCCTCACGCAGCCCATAGGCCGAAATCACGACCTCCTTCGCCTTGAGCGCGGAGATGACCTTGTCGAGCACCAGCGCGCCGAAGGGCAGCGCCTCGACGCGGCGCTCGGAGACATCCGGCATCCGGGCAAGCGATTTCGGCCCGAGTCTCTCAATCACTTTCGAGATGGAGGCGGCATCGCGTGCCGGGATCACATATTGGTGGAGAACCTTGATCGGGTAATTGCGCTGGGCCATATGGATGCGGGCCAGGTTTCGCCAGGTGCCGCCCACGGCATAAAAGCGTTTACCCTGAAAATCCTTCAGCCAAGTCTGTTCGCCGAGCACACGATCGACGAAAGCCTCGGCTTCGGCAAGATTGCCCCGCGCGAGGTCGATGAGACGCAAGGGCCCCAGCGGCAGGCTGGCGCCGGGGCCGGGCTTGCCTCCCGACACCGGCACCAGCTCAAGGCTGCCACCGCCGAGATCGCCGACAAGCCCGTCGGCATCGGGGATGCCCGACAATACGCCTTGCGCGGAGAGCCGGGCTTCGTCAACGCCCGAAAGCAGCTCGATTGCAAAGCCGCAAATCTCGCCCGCGCGCGCAAGAAAATCCGGCCCATCTTCCGCATCGCGGACGGCGGCGGTCGCCACGACGATGAAACGCGGCACACCGATCTGCTCACGCAGCGCCATGAACCGGCGCAGCGCATCCAGCGCACGCTCGACACCCGTAGGGTTGAGGCGGCCTGTCGATGCCAGCGAACGCCCGAGACCGGCCATCACCTTTTCGTTGAAAACGAGCACGGCGCTGCGCTCCGCCGAGGCGTAGACGACAAGACGTACTGAATTGGAACCGATATCGACAATGCCGAACCGGCCACCTGACTTTGCGTGGCTCACACCACATCCTCCGCCGTTTGGCGCAAGCTAGCGTCAGGCCGGCTTGATGTCGAATTTGGGCGGCAGATTTTTCTTGAGGGAGGTGCCACGCCCCGAAAGACTCGCATTGTTCATGAAGTAGGCATGGGCATTGAAGGGCTCTTCCCCGTCGCGCACGGCAATCCGGCGATAGCTTCCATCCGCCTCAAGCTCATAGCTCTGCTCGTTGTCCTTGAGATTGGCGACCATGATCTGGTCGAGAACCTGATCGTGGACCGTCGGGTTCAGGATCGGTACGAGAAGCTCCACGCGCCGGTCGAGATTGCGCGGCATCCAGTCGGCCGAGGAGATGTAGACCTTGGCATGGTCGTTGGGGAGGCTATGACCATTGCCAAAACAGACGATGCGCGAATGTTCAAGGAAGCGCCCGATGATACTTTTCACACGGATGTTTTCGGACAGACCCGGCACGCCAGGGCGCAGGCAGCAGATGCCGCGTATGATCAGCTCAATGTGAACGCCGGCCTGGCTCGCCTCGTAGAGCGTGTCGATGATCTGTGCGTCGACAAGCGAATTCAGCTTTGCCCAGATGGCTGCCGGGCGGCCGGCGCGCGCGTGATCCATCTCGGCGCGCATGTCGGCCAGAAGCCGGGCTCGCAAGCTGACGGGTGAAATCGCGAGCAGCTTCAGGTCTTTCGGCTCGGCATATCCGGTGATGTAGTTGAAGACCTGCGATGCGTCATGGGCAAGGTCGGGATCGCAGGTGAACATCGAACAATCGGTATAAATCTTGGCGGTAATGGCATGGTAGTTGCCGGTGCCGAGATGCACATAAGAGCGCAGCGTGCCGCCTTCGCGCCGGATCACAAGCGAAATCTTCGCGTGCGTCTTCAATTCGATGAAGCCGAAGACGACCTGCACGCCCGCCCGCTCCAGATTGCGCGCCCAGACGATGTTGGCGGCCTCGTCGAACCGGGCCTTCAATTCGACCAGCGCCGTCACCGACTTTCCCGCTTCGGCCGCTTCGATGAGCGCCTCCACGATGGGGCTGTCTTTCGACGTGCGATAGAGCGTCTGCTTGATCGCCACCACATCGGGATCGGCGGCGGCCTGACGGAGGAACTGCACCACGACGTCGAAGGACTCGTAGGGATGGTGGACAATGATGTCCTTGGAGCGAATGGCCGCAAAACAGTCGCCACCGTGATCGCGAATCCGTTCGGGGAAGCGCGCATTATAGGGGTGGAATTTGAGGTCCGGACGGTCCTCGACGATGAGCTGGTTCGTCTGGGCAAGGCCGAGCAGGCCCTCCACTTCGACAAGCTCGCGCTCGGTAACGCGGAGTTCATGCACGACGAACTGGCGCAAGGACGGGGGCGTGCGTGCCTCGATTTTCAACCGGATCACGCTGCCGCGGCGGCGGCGCTTCAAGGCGCTCTCGAAATAGCGCACGAGGTCTTCGGCTTCTTCCTCGATTTCAATATCGCTGTCGCGCAGCAGGCGGAAGGCGCCCTGCCCGATCATCTTGTATCCGGGGAAGAGCCGGTCGAGGAACAGGCCGATCATGTTTTCGAGACTGACGAAACGAATGCCGGACTGCTCGCGGGTGGGCAAGCGGATGAATCGCTCGACCTGGGTGGGAACCGGCAGCAGCGCGTCCATCAGCTTGCCGTCGCCGGTGCGGCGAAGTTGCAGTGCGAGCGCAAAGCCCAGATTGGGGATAAAGGGAAAGGGATGTGCCGGGTCGATCGCGAGTGGCGTGAGGACCGGAAAGACCTGCTCCAGGAATCTCGTTTCGAGCCAGGTGAATTCGTCCGGCGTTACTTCTTCGGGCTCCAGAACGGCAATGCCGCTGTCACGCATCTCCTTGCGAAGCGCGACCCATTGGCGCTGCTGCTCGCGCATGAGCTCGTTCGCCATTGCGATAACAAGATCGAGTTGCTGAGCCGGCGTACATCCGTCCTGGCTCAGCGTCGCGACGCCCGCGCTCACCTGACCACGCAAGCCAGCGACACGCACCATGAAAAACTCATCGAGGTTGGAGGCCGAGATCGAGAGAAAACGAAGCCGCTCCAGAAGCGGGTGGTTCGTGTTCTGCGCCTCTTCCAGCACCCGCATATTGAAGGCGAGCCAGGACGCTTCCCGGTTGATGAAGCGTCCCGGATCGTCCATCCCGATCATCGGATCGCCATCGGACACCGCAAGCGTGTCGCGGGCCGCGGCGGCTCCGTTCGGGGTGGCGGTCTGGGCATTAGGGGCGGTGGTCATGGTTCCATATCGGTAAAAGCGGGAATAAGCCTCTGCGGTCACTCAAGTTTATGCCAGACATATGACGGAATCATGACCCAGTCTGAATCCCGGTTCAACCACGATTGAGGAATTCGGCTGCCAGCCGCACCGTAATTGGCCGTCTGCCGGAGAGCGAGGCGCGATCAAGCGCCTCGACGGCCTGCCGCACGGCGGCGACCGAACGCTCGATGCGGCTCGCCAGATATGGGACCACACCGGGCGCCACCAGAAGCTGGCGGTCGTCGAAAAGCTTGATGAGAATGCCGGTGAGAAGCGCGTCGTCGGGAACGCCGAGTGCGGCCTGCGGCACGGCGCGCAGCCGCGAGGCAAGATCGGGAAGCGCGAAGCCCAGACGGGCAAGCGGCACATGCGAGGTCAGGAGCAGGTAGGCCTCCTCCTCGCGCACCAGATTGACGAGGTGAAAAAGCGCCCGCTCGGCAGCCGCGTCCAGTACGTCTAGATCCTCGAGGATGATCGCGCCACGCGCCGCCAGACCGGGTATGTCGGCGCCAGCCAGCCCGGCCGGTGTCAGGGAAACCGCACCGCTCGCCGCGCGCCAGACTTCCGCCAGATGCGTCTTGCCGCTGCCTTCGGGTCCCGACAAGGCGACGACGCGATCGGGCCAGCCCGGCCAGGTGTCGATCAGCGCCACGGCGGCTTCGTTGGGGGGCGCGACGAGAAAATCCTCACGGCCGAACGCCGGGCGGTGGACAAGTTCGAGAACAAGCTGGCGGGGCATCGCTCTAGTTGCCGGTGTCGCGCGGCGGGGTTGTGGGGCCGGGCGTCGAGCCGAGATATAGTTTGCTCCCGCGGTATTGCGCGATGCCGAAGCGGGCGAGTACGCCCAGTGCCGCCGCGACGGGGAGCGCCAGCAGCACACCGACAAAACCGAAAAGCGCCGCGAACGCGAAGATCGCGAACATGACCCAGACGGGATGCAGCCTCACACGGTTGCCGACCAGTTTGGGCGCAAGGAAATTGCCTTCGATGAACTGACCTATCGCGAACACCGCGACGACCAGACCGATGGAGACATAATCCGGCCAGAACTGGAAGAGCGCCAGCGCCACGCCGACGACGAAGCCGAGAATGGTGCCAAGATAAGGAACGAAGCTCAAGATGCCTGCAAAGATACCGACGATGAGCCCGAATCTGAGGCCCACAAGCGTGAGACCCACCGCATAAATCACACCGAGCACGATGCAAACAATAACCTGGCCGCGCACGAAGCCCTCGAGGACGGTGTCGATCTCGTGCGCGAGGGCGCGGATCGTATCGCGATGGTCGCGCGGCAGAAGTTCATCGACCCTCGCGATCATGCGGTCCCAGTCGAGCAGCATGTAGACGGCAACCACAGGCGTGACCACGATAAGCGAGAGCAGGCCGACAAGCTGCAAGCCTTGCGACCCGAGCGAGGTCATGATGTTGACCAGCCAGTCGAGCGAGCCGCCAAGGCTCTGCGATAGCGCCGTCTCGATGTGGGAACCATGTGAGCCGAGAGCGCCCGCAAAGCGGCCATCGTCCAATTGTAGCAGAAGATCCTGACCTTTCTGAAGGACCGCCGGCGCAATTTCGATGAGGGCGACAAGCTGGTTGTAAAGCACCGGCACCCCCACGATCAGGAGCACGATGGTGATGAGTGCGAACACAGTGGTGATCGTGCCCGTGGCCGCGCCGCGCGAGAAGCCGTATTTTTCGAGCCGATCCGCCATCGGGTCGAGAAAATAAGCAATCGCCATGCCGGCAACGAACGGCAGGAGGATGCCCTTGAGAAGCCAGAGCATCACGACGAAGAGTATGACGACGAGCACCCAGATCACCGTCTGCCGCTGGATGCTCATACCTGTTGTCTTCTCCATGACGATCCTATTGCGCGGCGCTGAGGTGCCAGCGCGACGCGGCGGCCGCGACCGGAGCATCGTACGCACCCGACTCGACGGTCCCGCCCGGCGCCGGGGCGGTGTGCTCTCCATTGCTCAGTTTCACGTTCTGCTGGGCGAGTGACAAAGCCAGCATGTCCGGCGTGCCCTTGTGGGAAATGCGTATTTCCGCACCCCGTGACGAAATGCCGGACACTTCCATTGCCTGGACGAGGGGGGTCGAGGTGAGAGCGCCGCGAATTTTCTCCCAGTCCGGCAGATTGTCGAAATCGGCCTGCGCGGTCAGTGTGGACAGCCTTCCGTCGCGCACGATGATCTGCCGCTTCCACTGGTCGCCGAGCGAACTCAGCGTGCCGGCGGCGGCGGCCCGCATCAGGCCAGGCAGATTTTCATCCGTCTTTTCATAGGTGGCGCTGAGCGGTTCGCTCGCGTCACGCCGCCTCAGTACAACGGTGAGCGAATCACCGGCGGCGCTCAGCGTCGCATCCGCCACAATCGCCTCGGATGCGCCGTAGTTGGCGGCAAGCTCCGCCAGCGCGGCGTCCGCCGCCTCATCGTCCGCCGTGGCCCGCTCAGCGGAAACCAGGTTCATTTCCGCGATGTCGCCGATCGGCAGGATGAGGGGGGTGAGTGCATCGGCGGGACCGAGCGCGGCCCAGGCATCGCGCCACTCGTTGCGGTCGTCCCAGAGGATGGTATTTCCGTCACGGCGCAACACCGGCACCAATATGGCCGGCCGTGCCTGGGTCTCACCAAAGGGAATGCCGGCCTGGCGCAGCAGGCGGCGAACGGCCTCGGGCTGGAAACTCACGATCAGGTCCGCGATGTAGCGCGTCGAGCTTGTCTTTTCGTTCGCGACCTGGAATCCGCGCACGGCGTTCTGGGCGGTCGCGCTATCCACGGTTGGCAGATTGCTCCAGTCCTCCGGCAAGGTCAGCTTTTTCATCATGGCGGTGAGCGCGAGCCGCTGGCCCTCGGCCTGGGCCGCCAGGCGGGCCGCGCTTGCACTGTCGGCGGTCTCGTCCACATGGATGCCGCGCACCGTGAAGATGTCGGCGGCGGCGGATGGCGCGGCGAAAGCGGCGGCAAAGGCGAGGACAAGCAGTGGCGCACACAGAAGCCTGAAAGCAGAAATCATGGATAAGCCCTTGATCCGTCTGAATAATCGGTGGTAAAGCAGGCCGTGATACCGCACACTATATCACCCCGGCCACGGCGCGAAGATGGCGCGTGCGGGAATTTCCGCTTTCTCTTGCGCCGGGGTGCGATTTCGGGTGATTTGGGCGCCCGTCAGACCCCCTTTTTCGAGTCTCCAGAGAGCGACCAGATACCGACATGGCCCCACGCCCCCCGAAGGACCGCCCGAACCGCTATAGCTATGCGCAGGCCGGTGTCGATATCGATGCCGGAAACGAACTCGTGAGAGTGATCGGGCCGCTGGCGGCATCGACGAAACGGACAGGCTCGGATGCGGCCCTGGGCGGTTTCGGCGGGCTTTTCGATCTTGCCGCCTGCGGCTTCAAGGATCCGGTGCTCGTCGCCGCCAATGACGGCGTGGGCACCAAGCTCCGGGTTGCCATCGATGCCGGCCGCCACGATACGGTGGGCATCGACCTGGTGGCCATGTCGGTGAACGATCTCGTGGTCCAGGGGGCGGAGCCGCTTTTCTTTCTCGACTATTACGCAACCGGCAAACTCCATGTGGACGTGGCGCGCGATGTCGTCGCGGGAATCGCGGAGGGGTGCCGGCAGGCGGGCTGTGCGCTGATCGGCGGCGAGACGGCGGAGATGCCGGGCATGTATGCGAAGGGCGACTACGATCTCGCGGGCTTCGCGGTCGGCGCGGTCGAGCGCGACCAGGTTCTGCCGCGCGGCGATGTGGCGGCGGGCGATCTATTGCTCGGTCTCGCCTCGTCCGGCTTCCATTCCAACGGCTATTCGCTGGTCCGGCGCATTGCCGGCGACAACCGGATTTCCTATTCGGCACCGTTCCCCGGCGGCGACGGTTTGAGCATCGGCGAGGTTCTTCTGGCGCCGACACGGATTTATGTGAAGGCGATTCTGAAGGCGATTCGCGAGACCGGTGCGGTGAAGGCGATGGCGCATATCACCGGCGGCGGTTTCGTGGAGAACATTCCGCGCGTGCTGCCCGACGGTATCGCGGTCGAGATCGACGGTGCCTCATGGGCGATGCCGCCCGTCTTCCGCTGGCTGATGGAGCTTGGCGGGCTCGACGACACCGAGATGGGCCGCACATTCAATTGCGGCATCGGCATGGTTGTCGTGGTGCGCAAGGATCAGGCGCTTGAAGTGGCGGATGCGCTCGCCAAGGCCGGCGAGACCGTGTGCCGCATCGGCCGTCTGGTGAAAGCGGCGCCGGGAGCACCGCGCGTCGCGGTGAAGGGCGCGTTGGGAAGCAAGCGGTGAAGATCGGCGTTCTCATTTCAGGGCGGGGCTCGAACCTCAAGGCGCTGATCGGTGCCTGCGAGGAGCCGGGATTTCGCGGCCGGATCGCCCTCGTCATCTCGAACCGGCCGGGGGCGGCGGGGCTGGCGGTGGCGGAGGCGGCGGGCATTCCAACGCTCGTCATCGACCATAAGGAATTCTCCACCCGCGAGACGTTCGACGCGGAACTCGACGGTGCGCTGCGCGCGGCGGGCGTCGACCTTGTCTGCAATGCCGGCTTCATGCGGATTTTGTCGGATGATTTTGTCGCGCAATGGCGCAACCGTCATCTCAATATCCACCCGTCGCTGCTGCCCTCGTTCAAGGGCTTGCATGTTCACCGCCGCGTGCTCGATGCCGGCGTGAAGATCACCGGGTGTACGGTGCATTTCGTGCGGCCGGAAATGGACGAAGGGCCGATTGTCGCGCAGGCCGCCGTGCCCGTGCTGCCGGAGGACACGGCCGAGACACTGGCCGCGCGGGTTCTGAAGGCGGAGCACATGCTCTATCCGCTGGCTCTGCGCCTCGTTGCCGAGGGACGGGCGCGGGTTGTTGACGAGCATGTGGTCATCCGCGACGACGGGACAGAGGCGACGGCGCCGCTTTTCGTTCCACCGGTCCAGTGACCGGACACCGCCTCAGCCGTGGCCTTCGGTCTGAATGTGAATGGTCGTGCCGCAATGCTTGCAGTGCACGGCATCCGGCTCATGCCGCAGCAGACCGCATTTCGGGCATTCAAGCGTCACCTTGTTCGGACGGAACAAAACCTGCGCGAGGCGCAGGAAGAGCGTTACGCCGAAGATCATGATGATGACCGACAGGAGACGGCCCCATGTGCCGGGCAAGGTGATGTCGCCGAAGCCCGTGGTTGTGAGCGCCGTTACCGTGAAATAGAGCGAGTCCGCGTAATGGCGGATGTCGGGGTTCGAGTAGTGCTGGGTCTCGTAGACCAGCCCGGTCATGACGAAGATGAACACGCCGAGATGGACCGCGGCGATGACGACTTCCTCATGTGCGCGGAAGAACCGGAAATCCTGCCGCAGCAATTCGAGCGTCCTGTAGGTGCGCAGCAGCCGCACCGTACGCAGGATACGGAGAAAGCCGAGCCCCTCGCCCACGACCGGCGCAAGGAAGGAGAGGATCGCCACCATGTCGGCAATGCTGACGGGATGGATGAGATATCTCATCCGGCGGCGCTCGATCGAAAGCCGCGCCAGAAAATCCGCCAGGATGAGGACGCCGATTACGGCGTCGAGAGCTTCGAGAACGATATTTCTCGGCATGAAGGAAGAGACGATAATGAACAGAATGGTCGCCAGATCGAAAACCAGAAGGCCATAGCGAAAACGCTGCGCCTCTTCCGATTTGCCTTCGTAATATTTCCAGATCCGGTCCCTGATCGAGACTCGTGTCATTCCTGTTTCCTTGCTGCCGGTGCCCGGCGCCGGGGACGGGAACTCTATACGCGCGGCTTCAAAGCAGAAAGCCCCACCGTTTCCGGCAGGGCTTTCCATGATTGCACAGAGCTGAAACTCAGCCGACGATTTCGTCATCCTTGAAGAAATAGCGGATTTCTTCGGCGGCCGTTTCCGGCGCGTCGGAGCCGTGGACCGAGTTTGCCTCGATCGATTCCGCAAAATCCTTGCGGATCGTGCCGGCGTCGGCATTTTCCGGGTTGGTCGCACCCATCACTTCGCGGTTCTTCGCGATGGCGTTTTCGCCTTCCAGCACCTGCACGACGACCGGGCCCGAGGTCATGAAGGCCACCAGATCGTTGAAGAAGGGCCGCTCCTTGTGGACGGCATAAAAACCTTCGGCCTGCGCCTTCGTCATCTGGATGCGCTTCGAGGCAATGATGCGGAGCCCCGCGCTTTCAAAGCGATCGATGATCTTGCCGGTGAGGTTCCGCCGGGTCGCATCCGGCTTGATGATCGAGAAGGTCCGTTCGAGGGCCATGCTCATTATTCCTTCATGGGGTCAGAGATTTGGCGCGGTTTATAGCCGGGGTTGGTGACGCGGGCAACAGGTGGTGCTAAAAGCCCGCCATCATGTTGCACATCAACGATCTCACCTTCCGGATGGAGGGGCGCCTTCTCCTCGACCACTGCACGGCAGCCGTTCCGCCGGGGCAGCGGACGGGCTTTGTCGGCCGCAACGGCACCGGCAAATCGACGCTTCTGAAGCTCATTACCGGCGAATACGGACCGGAGACGGGCGGCATTTCCCTTCCGAAGAACTGGCGCATCGGCATGGTGCGCCAGGAGGTGCTGGCGGGTCCGACCTCGCTGATCGACACGGTGCTGGCGGCGGACGCCGAGCGGGCGGCCCTGCTGGCGGAAGCGGAGACGGCGAGCGATCCGCACCGGATCGCGGAAATTCACACGCGGCTGGCCGATATGGGCGCCCACGC
>TARA_R110002110_G_scaffold234125_4_pt1 | contig 10721 bp, 10 predicted proteins | sample TARA_R110002110 | Tara Oceans TARA_R110002110 (sample SAMEA4397330) | marine metagenome | biome: Polar Biome; feature: [SRF] surface water layer (ENVO:00010504); material: water (ENVO:00002006), including particulate matter (ENVO:01000060) such as... | depth 5 m
AATAAATATAATTATAGATAAGATGCAAGTATAAATTTGTACAGGAATTAATTCTAATTTTTGTAAAACAGGAAACTTTCTGTTTCTGTATATGGGCTATTATATTTGCTTTCTTAGTCTTACCGGCTCATTCAATTCCTCTGTATTTGCTTACCGTTCGGCGAGCTAGGCAAGCTATTTGAAAACTTTCATAATCCCAATACACTATACAAGGCATAGGCGCTTCTTTGAACAGTTGTTCAGGAGTGAGTTTAACACCAACCGTACGGAACCCAATGTTTTCTGCGGCTTCACTAATGCCTAGTAAAGAAACGCCTTCTCTGCTTATCCCGCTTTGTTTTTGTAAAGATTCCAACGAATATTTTCGTCCATAATGCTTTGCTACCATCCGCAATCCATTTGGTCGTGTTGGCGATAGTGAGGGAATGATGTCATTGAGATTATGGAGCTTTAGAAAATCAAGTCTATTTTATCACAATTGAATACCTAACCACAATATCTGCACCTTCTTCATCTTTCTCTTTGGTGTATAAATAACCATTGCGAATTTGTTGTATAGGCTTATCTCTTGGCCATGTAAACTTAGTTAGCATTTCTCCTGAAGGTTCAAGTACCCACCATTCGTACACATTCATGTCTTCCACAGTCACCGCTACCCAAAGCCTATTTTGATCGTCTATTTTCATATCTGTAATTACTGGCCAGTATTCGGGAGCATTGATTAGCTCCCAATTCTTGAGATACAATTCAGGCAGCTTTGCCTCAATAGCAGACTCTTGAGTTAGCGGTATTTTATGAAATGGGTAATAAAAGGCCTGTTTATAAACACCTTTTGAATTATAAACTTTGATCAGAAATTCATTTGGTTCAGAAAGATAAATGTAATTATCACTTGACAGAGAAATCGATGTATTTCCAAAGAAAGCCTTTAAATGATAACCTATTAAAGCGTTTGAGAATGATGTTCCAATTTGTGTGCCCGTTGCCATTTTATAATCCAAAATTCTATCTGAGGTAAAGTTACCAGCACTATCCAAAGGAAACAATAGCCCGGTAAAATCAAAGTTTTGCCAAGCTTTTACTTTTTTTGAATCATCTGACTTAAATTTTGCAATAAAAGCGCTTTTGCTTACTACAAATAACTCAACTATTTCAGGAAAAGCTCCTTTCAAGTCGGAATAATTACTTCTATTTTTACCAAGTGCAGTTGTTTTCAAAGCAGTTAAATTATCGAGTGAATATATATTCACTTTATTTTGTTTAGAATCAAACGCATATAAACGATTATGTCGGATCTGTAAGCTTTTGATATAAGTAAATTCATTGGGGCCTCTCCCTTCTCGTCCAAGTTGAGTAATAAACTTACCACCAGATTCAAAAACATTAATAACCTTATTTTGCAAATCAGCAATAAACACTCTTCCTGAACTATCCACTATTACACTCCCCTGATTACCAAAAATTCTATCTTTAGAATCTCCATATACAACGTCTTTTTGAAATGAAAATATTTGATTGGACAATGAAGTGACTCGAAAAACAGTCAAATTTGTAAGTTTTTTAAACTCTTCCGGTACATTATGTTCTTCATGAGCTGTACATCCAATAAAGATGATGATTAAATAAGACAGAACAGTTTTTTTATATCGTTTCAAAACAAGATTTACTAGTTATAATTTTTTTTAAAGTGCTGACTTCGTAAAATTTTAAACTTAAAATGATTTATCTAATTATAAAAAACTCCCACTTATAAAGTGAGAGTTTAGTTCAAATAAATATTGATGGTTACTCCATTTCTGGAAATTGAGCACATCCTCCGCAATAAGTTCCTGGCCCAATTAGGTCAGCAATGTCCGCACATGCATCCGTACATTCAATCAAAGACCCTCCTGTACAAGAAAATTGATTTCCATCAATTGAACAATGTATGTTTCCTCCAGTTCCTGCTTTAACAGATTTCATTTCATTTCTCGTTAACACATTTAAAAATTCCATAATAGAATCCTCTTTGGTTTATTAATGTTAGTCTATTTTAAAAGGATAGATAAACCTTCTTGCTTAATTCACAAGCTCTTTCGTTAAATTATTATACACTCTTTTCAGTAAGCGCATATCCTGAGTAATAATCTCTGCATCACCCTCCATGCCATCCGCTGGAGTTAATTTATTTCCATAATTTGTTTTTAGACCCTCCGGAAACCTGACCTTTGCGAAAAGTTCACCTTCACCTATCGGAAATTCTGATATATATTCAATTTCCCCCATCACGGAACCAAATTCATGGTAGGGGTACCCTGAAAATCTAACCAATACTTGTTGCCCTACTTCTATTTTACCAAAGGAAGCCTGTGAGATTTTCATCTCTCCGAAAAAATCGGTGTTAAATGGTTCAATGAAGAAAACGGTCTGACCGGCTTGTAAGGTTTGCTGCTCCTGAACTACTCCTGAATAAACTAATGATCCTGACACCGGTGCTTTCAACAAGTACTGATATTCCCAATCATTAATTGAGCTTTTAAGGGAGTTTAATGATTGTTTGATTCTTGATTTTATCTCATCTTCTTGTCGAATGAGTTCCAGCAGTTCTTTTTGCTTGGAAATTTGTGATACTTTATTGTTGATAATTGCGGATTCAGTTTGTTGCAGAGGCATTTTCATATTCGAGAATTCACTTTCTGCATTCAAGAATTCCAACCGAGCAATTAAGCCTTTTTCTGCCAGCTTTTTCTTTGCTTCAAATTCCTGCTCAGCAAGTCTAAAGTTAGACTCTTGAATCTCTTGCTGTAATTCTAATCTTGTTAATAAATCATTTATGTATTGTTGTTCCTGCTCTAATATCTCTTTTCTTTGATCAAAATACCCCCCGGGCAGATACAGAATATACTCTCTGAATACCTGATTAAACGCTTGAACGGTTGATTGCAGCTCACCTAACTGTTGAATATCAGATATTTGAGTGCTTTTAATTTTTGAAAATTCTTCATTCACTATCCATTTTTCCAAGCTATCAATTTGATCGCTTAGTAGTTCAACCGATGAATGACTCCCCGTGCTTTCCATCCATCCTACTATTTTGCCTTTATTGACATTACTTCCGTTCTCCATGAAAAGCTTAACAATTTTACCATTCAGCTTACTTTCTACTGTTTTAGGTGCATTTATTGCGGTAAGAGTCAATTGAGATTTTATCACTTCAGGATATTTAACAAAAGAAGCCGCAATAAAAATTAGCGCCAATACTCCGAAAAGAGCACCAATTCCTCCACGCACTAACCAATGAGGAGGTCTTCCAATTATTTCCTGCACCTCTTCACTTCTTACAGAAAGATCTATATTTCGAACTTTTTGTTGTTTCCCGTTTTCACCTTTCAGCATATCAGGTATTTGTGGTTTAAAGTCTCCATAATTTTTAATTTCCAAGTTCTAACTGATTACGAACCAACTCAAAATAAGCCCCTTCTGCGTGCGTAAGCTCTTGATGAGTTCCTTGTTCTGTTATTTTTCCTTCGTCTAAAACCACAATATTATCTGCATTTTTAACGGTACTTAACCGGTGAGCAACAACCACAACCGTACGGTTTTCAAAGAACTCCTGCAGGTTCTCCATAATTACTTTTTCATTGTTCGCATCTAAGGCATTAGTAGCTTCGTCAAAGAAGATGAATTCCGGATTCTTATACACCGCTCTGGCTATCAACAAACGCTGCCGTTGACCCTGACTAATACCATTACCCTCAGAACCGATTTTGGTATTAAAACCCAAAGGTAAAGAGTCTACAAACTCATGGATATTTGCTACTTTCACCGCATGTTTGAGTTTTTCCATGTTGGGTTCTTCTTCACCAACCGCAATATTTCGGGCTATGTTATCCGAAAAGATAAATCCGTCCTGCATAACCACCCCACAATTCCTTCTCCAAATTCTGTGGCTTATAGTATCAAGATTGGTGCTCCCAACCCGGATATCTCCGCTATCTAATGGATAAAATTTTAACAATAGTTTTAGAAGCGTGGTTTTACCACTTCCACTCATTCCAACAATAGCCGTAGTTTTCCCCTCGGGTATAGATAAACAGATATCTTTCAAAACAGGCTCATTTCCTGCTCCCGGATAAGTAAAGCTTAAATTAGAAATCTCCATACTTTTCTTAGTCGGGAGTTCATATACAAATGATTTATTCTCCGGCTCTTCATCTTCCTGTTTATGGATTTCATTTAATCGTTCAAGACTCAAATGGGCATCCTGAGTAGATTGCACAAATCCAATAATCTGTTGGATAGGACTATTTAGCTGACCAATGATATATTGAATAGCCATCATCGCACCCAAAGTGAGTTGTCCGTTTACTACGGCTACTGCAGCTAAAAAAGTAATTCCAATATTTTTCCCTTCATTGATGAAAAACGCTCCCGCCTGCTGATATTGATTTAATGACAAGTTTTTAACCCGGTAATGAAACAGCTTTGCCTGAAATCGTTCCCACTCCCAACGTTTCTGTTTTTCTGAATTGGTGAGTTTGATCTCCTGCATTCCTTGAATAAGCTGAATGACATTGCTTTGATCACCGGAAGAAATTCCAAAGCGTTTATGATCTAACTCTGCTCGTTTTTTAAGAAAAAGAAGTACCCATCCTACGTATAGAACACTACTCACCAAAAACACGGTGAAAATAAGCATGTTGTAGTAAGCCAACACAACAGCAAACACCAATAGGTTTACAAATGAGAACAGCGTACTCAGGGTTTGACTGGTTAAGAAGTTTTGTATTCTAACATGATCTTCCATTCGTTGCATAATATCGCCCGTCATCTTAGCATCGAAGTAAGGCATAGGGAGTTTCATGAGCTTGATCAGAAAATCAGAAAGAATGGAAATGTTAATGCGAGTACTCATGTGCAGCAATATCCAGAAACGAATAAACTCTACCCCCATTCGACCCACAAACAACATGATTTGAGCAATCAGGATGATATAAATAAAGTTCAGGTCCCGGGTATTAATCCCAATATCTACAATGGCCTGAGTAAGAAAGGGAAAAATGAGTTGCAAAACACTCCCAACCCCAAGCCCTAAAGCGAGCTGACCAAGCAAGTTTTTGTACGGCTTCAGGTATTCAAATAATCGGGTAAAATCTAAGCGGTCTTTTTGCTCACTATTTCGTTCAAAGAATTTTGGGGTCGTGTAAAAAAGTAATGTAATCCCACTATTCTGATCATTGGCTTTATGATTCAACCAAGAATTTAAAAACTCCTTTTTTGAATACACCACCTTACCTGCTGCCGGGTCTGCAATATACACTTTATCTTTCTTTACTTTATATACCACCACAAAATGCACTTGTTTCCAATACACAATACATGGCATGGGAGCTTCTTTAAACAATTGTTCAGGTGTTAGTTTTACTCCTACCGTACGGAATCCAATGTTTTCTGCCGCTTCACTTATGCCTAATAATGAAACTCCCTCCCTGCTTATCCCGCTTTGTTTTCGTAATGATTCTAACGAATATTTTCTCCCATAATGATTCGCCACCATTCTCAGACACGTTGGTCCACAATCCATTGTGTCATGCTGGCGAAAATGTGGAAAGCTTAGCATTTAATTTTCTTTTCGAATACGATTTTATATTTAACTATTTGTTTCATTCCAGTTTCTTTATCAGATTCACGTATATAGAAATATCCGTTTTTAACAACAGGCTGTACACGAAAATTTCTTGCTCGTTTTAAACGCTCACCTGGCCACTTGAACTTAGAAATTAGCTCTCCTGAGTTTTTCAATATCCACCACTCATAGTTCTGTTCATCATCAATGATAGTTGAGACCCAAATCCTACTTTCATCATCAATAAAAAACTGATCTATCGCAGGCCAAGTTTCTGGGAAGTTATATTTTCTTGCTCTTTGGTAAACTTTCTCATTGTAATCAAAAGTCTCAATGATATCATTTTCATTTAAAGTGCTATTCTCAAAAGGATAAAATATTGATCTTTTATACTCGCCTTGAACATCAAAAATTTTTATAAAGAAGTTATCTGTCCATGACGTGTAGAGATTATTATCCGCATCAAAGTAAATTTTAGTTTGTCTATCAGATCCATTTTGAAGAGGGAAAAAGGATTTCTGAGGGGAAAAAAAGTAAGCTTTTGTATTGTTAGGATTTTTGTATTGGACATTAAATATCTCTTTAGAAACAACTTCTCCATCACTATTAAGTAAATAATATCTCCTAAATAACTCTTTTTCTATATCATCTGTTCTAATATCCTCAAATTCGAATAAAAAAAGGCTGTCAGTTATACCAACTAATCCTTGTACATGCGTTTTTGCTAAATCCTCAATATTGTTGATTTTCTTACGGTTTATTACAAATGATTGAGAAAATTTTAAAGTTCGAATGTCATATATATTTATCCTTCCCAAGACATCATCATAGGTATATAATTTATTTGATCTAATTTTTGGCGAAAGGCTAGTCATATTTGAAAACTCACCAGGACCTCTTCCTTCTCTCCCTAGTTTTTTTAAAAAACTCCCTGTTGAGTCAAACACAATTATTTCTTTATGTCCTTCAATAAAAATCCGCCCGTAGTCATCTACAACAAACTCTCCTACAGAAAAAAAAGAATCAGTACTATCTCCATTGTATACTAGATTACTTTTGAGTAACACTGAACAATAAATCGAAACAGAGTCCGAACCAAGAAATATATTATTTAAGCCTTGATATTCATTCGGGATTAAGTTTGATCCAGTTGAATTGTTTAACACTTCTTTCTTTTTATGCTCGAAAGAGCATCCAAACACTATTAATGCAACTAATATTGAATAAAAAAATAATCTTAAAAACATTAAATTTCTTTTGAAGTTCGGATAAAAGTCAAGCCACTCATTAATTTTTTATAATGGTGGCTTGGTTATTGCGCATTTAATAACAATGCTATGCTTCTTGTGGATAATACAATGATGCTAGGTATTCTCCTTCAGCACAAGTAAATCCAAGACCTGCTAATTCAGTTTGGCAATCTTCATTATTGGTACTAGAACAACCAGTACATGATCCTGTTTCGACACATGTACCTGGTCCACCTGTACAACAGTACGCATGACATCCTCCATGCCCACCTTTAACATTTTTCATTTCTTCTCTGCTTAATACATTTAAAAATTCCATAATAGAATCCTCTTTGGTTTAATTATTGTTAATCTTGTTTTAAATATGGAAACAAGCAAACCATTCTTGTTACTTAACAAGTTCTTTTTCTTTTCTCTTAAACCCCTTTTTTTGCTTAGGCATAAAGCCCTCCAATCCTGCCATAAGATTTGCTAAGTCTTTGACTCCATATTTAGAAGGGAATTGGTAACCATTCAAAAAGTGAGTGGGTGTACGGTCTATGTTATGATCAGTAACCCACTTATAATGCTGTAATTCTAAGATGTTTTCCTCGCTATCAACAATTGATACATCTTTTGGATACCATTTTTCAAAATCTTGCATACTTATGCGGTTGTACCAGTCTTGGATTAATTTTTGGGTATCATCAGATTCACTTTCTATCCCATAAATATGTTGTTTCCAATACTGTATTAAATAGGTACTCGCCATAATCCCGTGAATAAGATTTCCTCCGCTCATAAGGAAGCGTAATTCTGCGTTTACTTGGTCTGGAAAACTATCAACCAGTTCAAGTACGTTTTCGAATGCAAGCTTACAAGGATGACAATGCAAATTTGCAACCATCAACAATTTAAAGGGTGCCTTGGGATTGCCAATGATCATTTCTTTATCAAAGGTAGAGGTATGTACCTGTTGACCCTGAAACAGCAAATGTGCAAACACTTCCGGGTCATATTTAACCCGGTTTGCTGCTATTTCCGCATTCACGGCTTTATTGATTTTCTGGAATTTTTCTTTCAGTACAACTACAGAAGCAGTAATAGCCAGGAAAAGGAATGCTGAAAATATAAAGGGAACAAACTCTATTGCTTCTATAACTATCACTTCATTAAAAAATAAGAATCCAAAAAATACAGCCTGTGTTATAAGCACACCATTAACCAGCATACACAGCTTACACCATGTCTTTGCTTTAATGACTTGGTAGTACAAAGAGTATATAACCATAGGAACAGACAATGCGCTACCCGCCATCAACACCCACAAGTAAGTTACATTCGAGCCTGTAATAGGAAGTATTATCCCTGCAACAATTAATTGAAAAACGAAATAACTGATGACCGCTTCTGAAAGACTAAAAAAACTTACTATCTGCGCTCCTTCCGAATTCAAGATTTTATCACAGTTCACACGTGTACTGGTATTACAGAAAGATTCTACGGATTTATAAGTAACTCCTAATTCCTTAGCAATAAGTATATACCCTACTATTGTACCTGCAATACTTGTGGAGAGTAATGCTAAGCTAGTCCAGGAAAATGCTTGAAGTGTGGGGAGCAGTAGCGCACCTAATAAAGAAACTGTTAATACAAGTAATAGTCTTTTAGTTAAGCGTTCTTTCTTGAGTTCCCTGTTGTGCTCGGTATCAGTTATCTTATCAACCGATTCTGCTTTTAATACAATTCCTTTCCATTGCGTTAGGTCAATATGATCTTTTCCAAGATCTTCTTTTTTCTTTATCAGCACTAGTCCATCTCTTGCACTTTCTAAATGAAGCAAAAATGGAAATTCTACTTTGGAAAGATGCTCTTCTTCAATCCTTCCAATCTGACTTGGAATGCCTAAACGTTCCAAAGCATCCGATACGCCTAGCAGAGAAGGATAATCGGGATGGGATACAATCATTTTCTTGCAATATTCTGCGGAAACAGAAATTCCTAAATCTTTAAGGTAATCAACAACGACTTGTTCCATGCTAAAGAACTGTTAAATTAAGAGTGCTCTTTAACCGAAATAAATATAATCATAGATAGGATGCAAGTATAAATTTGTACAGGAATTAAATCTAATTTTTGTAAAACGGAAAACTTCCTGTTTTTTTAATATGAACTATTATATTTGCTTTAACCTCTTTCCCAAGCCCCTGCTTGGGAGAATAAACAGGGGCCTGCCTTTGTCGGCAGACAGGCTCCTGCTCCAAATACCTAACCGATAAACAAAGAGAAACAAGCCCATTTGTCGAAGATAATTTACAGGGAGCAAGAGTTCCCTGAGTGGCATCCCAGGCAGGAGCTTGGGAAAGAGCTAAAGCCGGAGATTGGAAATAAGAAAACAAAGTTTCGGGCTTGAAACTTATTTATTCTTTAAATCTTATTATTCGAATTTGAGCATCTTCACCAAAGGTAACTGTACCATAAATCATTTTTTTGCCTGCTTTAACCTTCCAAAGACTCAAAGGTAAATTTATATACTGTATTTTTCCTGATATTTCATTTATTTTAATTATTTCCGTGTTCTTGATACTGCTTGGATTATATATGATCATATAATATTCATTATTATATACCGTAAAATCCTGAAAAAGAGGTAAAACCTCAACATTTACAAATGCTTCATGAATTTTATCAAGCCTTTCTGTCATATTGGAAGCCACTTCCATGAGTTCGAGTTTAACCTCATCTGTAAGTCTCCTGTCTTCCAAATTTAGGTGAGCGAAAGATCGGGACTTACCCGTTCGTACATTATATTTGTTTACTACTGTGTTGTGGGAAGAAATATGATAAAACCATTCTCCGTCAAAATTCCAGAACGTTTTGTGCCCCGCAAGATGATCCACATGATTCCATCTGTCTAACGACATTTTCTCATTTCCCTCCATAGTAAAAAGTCGCTTTTTTATTCTAAATTCTTCATCCAGTTCGAATAAAGAATATTCTTCTTCGCCCTTTTTATAATCTATTATTTTACGTATCACTCCGTAATTACCCCATTCAGTGGCATAAACACTTCGTAATTTAGAAGCAGGTTCAAAAGAAGAAGAGGGAGAAAAAGAAGAAGTGTATGTGAATCCATTTTTATCCACTTGATATTGGGTAATTCTTTGGGAGCGCATATCTAATACATATAGCTTATTATCCCACCCCACATGCAGTACTTCTGCTCCTTCAAATTCACCGGGGCCTCTGCCTCTTCCACCTGCTTCTGCCAGATATGCTCCTTGTTGGTCGAAAAGAATAATTAGATTTTCTAAACGATCAGACGATATCCAATACTTATTATCTAACGTTTGTACCAAATCATAAGGCGCAATTGCTTTTGAAGTATCGAAAGCCATTACTGTATCTAAAGGCACTTCAGATAACACTTTTTCTAAACTATCTACTGAATAAGTGGGTATCTTATGAAATTCATTATCCTGAACTTTGTCTGATTCACTACAAGAAAGAGCAAATATAAAAATTACAAGAATAGTACAAAAGGATACCTTCTTTAAAGAAACTCCCAATTATTTATTTGTTAATTAGCTATAAAATAAACGTTTAATTAAAACAATCATTCAAACATAATCGATTCAAGTCACGAACTTCTGTAAAACATGCCATCCGACCATCAGTTCCGGAAGGATAGGTCTCATCACACTCCTCATAGTATCCACCGTAGAGACCAAGACATCCTACTGCACAATCGTTGCCTCCTATTATTGTCCTCATTTCATTTCTACTAAGTTGTTCTATGAATTCCATTTGTTTTCCTTAAGGTGGGTTCTAAAAATTGATTTTTCCATTTTCTTAAAAAGACAAGAACCCTTTTTCTTCTTTTTGAG